>Ga0136617_10000700_pt1 | contig 28864 bp, 25 predicted proteins | sample AntDrymUQ3222106_2_FD_129672 | JGI IMG/M metagenome (GOLD analysis project Ga0136617, IMG submission 129672) | Polar desert sand microbial communities from Dry Valleys, Antarctica - metaG UQ322 (21.06) | ecosystem: Environmental > Terrestrial > Soil > Desert | place: Antarctica: Dry Valley... | reverse complement strand
GACCCCGACCTGTACCTCACGGCGTTCGGACCCAACATTCTTTACCGCAACGATGGAGGAGGCAGGTTCACCGACGTCACCGCTGCCGCCGGCGTCGCCGAGGACCGGTGGAGCACGAGCGCGAGTTTCGTGGACTACGACCGCGACGGCGACCTCGACCTGTTCGTAGCCAACTACATCGACTTCACCGTGGCCGGCAACCGGAAATGCTTCGACCCCGTCGGCGACCGCGACTACTGCATGCCCTCCGTGTACCGGCCGGTGCCCGACCGGCTGTTCCGGAACGAGGGCGGGGGACGGTTCGCCGACGTGACCGCGGCGGCGGGCATCCTGAAGGCGGATGGTCCCGGTCTCGGCGTGGTGGGCGCGGACTTCAACGACGATGGCTGGCCGGATCTCTACGTGGCCAATGACGGCATGGCCAACCAGCTCTGGATCAACCGCCGGGATGGCACCTTCGAGGACGAGGGGCTCCTCTCCGGCACGGCTTACAGCGCGGAAGGCCTGCCCGAAGGCAGCATGGGGGTGAGCACGGGCGACTTCGACGCCGACGGTGACCTCGACCTGTTCGTCACGAACCTGCCCCACGAGACCGCAACGCTTTATCTCGCCCACGGCAAGGGTCTCTTCCAGGAAGCCACCGGGGCCTGGGGCCTGGGCGCCTCCACCGCGCCCTTCACCGGGTTCGGGACGGGATTTTTCGATTACGACAACGACGGCTGGCTCGACCTGTTCGTGGCCAACGGGGCGGTCGCGCACGTGGAGTCGCTGCGCGGCCACCCTTATCCCTATCAGGAACGCAACCTCCTGTTCAGGAACCCGGGTCGGCCGCCGCTGGAGGAGATCGGCGCGAGGGCGGGCCCCGCCTTTGCCCTGCGCGAGGTGGGCCGGGGGGCCGCTTTTGGCGACGTCGACAACGACGGGGACGTCGATGTCCTGGTCACCAACAACAACGGCCCCGTGCGGCTCCTCCTGAACGAGACGCGGCCGCGGCTTGCCTGGCTATCCGTCCGCCTGCAGGGTGGTCCGGCCGAGAACTCCCACGGCCTGGGCGCACGGATCGGCCTCGTCCGGCGCGGGCGGCCAACGGTCTGGCGACGGGTCCACACCGACGGCAGCTACCTGACGGCCAGCGACCCTCGCGTGCACTTCGGCCTGGGTGACGGGCCGACCGTCGACGCGCTGCTCGTGGAATGGCCGCGCGGCCGTCGCGAGGCCTGGAAGCGGCCGCGGATCGGAGCGCTCCTGATGCTGCGGGAGGGGGAGGGCCAGCCCTGGCCGGAGAATGGGGCGCGCGCTCGCTGAAAAAACTACGGGCCGGGGTGGACTGCACCCCGGCCCGCCGACGCGTGCTTACGGCTGTGATCTAGAACTCGAGGCGAAGCCCGAGCTGCACCGTCCGCTCCCTCGTTGCGGTGCCCCAGACGTTGTTGAACTGGTGCGCTGCCGTCGGCGAGAAGGTCATGAACTGGGGCGAGGTGCGGGTGAGGTTCGGCCGCGCCCAGTTGGTGTGGTTGAACACGTTGGTGGCCTGGATGCGCAGCTCAGGCCGGAAGCGGCCGGCGTCGAACCTCCGGAAGAGCCCGAGGTCGACGTTCCAGATCGACGGCGAACGGAACTGGTTGCGCTCGCTGTTGCCGAAGCCCGTGGTCAGGTTCACGCCCGTCGGCTGCGTGAAGAGCGTCGGGTCGTACCAGGGCTCGGTGGGCGAGCCGGGAGTGCCGCTCGGCTTTGGATCGCCGTTGACGTCGATGAGCACGGAGCCGCACCCTGGGCAGTTGAGGGCCGGGTTCGAGCCGCTGACCGAGAACGGCGTGCCGGAGTAGGCGGAGCCGATGCCGTTGACCTGCCAGCCCTGGACCACGCGGCCCAGCACGTTCTTCGACGCCTTGGCGAACGGCAGCTCGTACAGGAACCCCATCTGGAACACGTGCGTCCGGTCGTAGCCGGCCAGGGTGAAGTTCCGCTCCAGAAGGGCGGGATTGTTCCAGGTGAGGCCCACCCAGCCGTCCTCGTCGGCTTCGTTCTTGGACTGGCTGAGCGTGTAGGCGCCCTTCAACAGCAGGCCGCCCCGGAAGGGACGGTTGACCCCCAGCTGGAGGCCCTTGTAGCGGGTCTTGGTGCGGGACGCCCACTCGTTGATGGCCGTGGAACCGGCGAGGGCGAAGAACTTTCGGCCCGCATTGCCAGCGCCGGGCTCGGAGTGGTTGATGTCGCGATCGGCGTATCCCCCGTCGGTACGGCTATGGACGAGGGCCACCTCGACCGAGATGTCCGCGGGAAGGCGCCGCTCGAAGGCGACGTTCATCTGCTGAATGGTCGCGCGGTCCACGTTGTTCGGGTCAGGCGTGCGGATGAAGGTGCTCGGCGGCAGCTTCACCCGGCCGGAGCTGATGTCCGGCAGCGGGATGGGCGGGATACCCGCCTGCACGGGGAACGAGGAGTACTGCTCCGCGGTCTGGTTGAAGAAGATGTCGAACGGGAACGATCCGCGCATCGGCCGCGACCAGGGGAGCGGGTTGAACGTACGTCCGTAACCGGCGCGGAGGACGGTGTCATCGTTGAGCCGGTACGCCGCGCCGAGACGTGGCGCCACGTAGAATTTCTTGACCTTGATGCCCACGTCCTCGGGCGTGCTGCCCAGACCGCCGAGGAGCACTTCGTAGGTGTTGAGGTCGAGCCGCTCGATGCCGCGATCGGCGCGCTTCATGAGCGGGTACATCTCGAAGCGCAGGCCCACGTTCAGCGTGAGCTTGCTGCCCACCTGGAAGCGGTCGGTCGCGTAGAAGGCATGCTGCCACTCGCGGCCCGTCATCTCCGTCTCCTGCACGTCCTTCTGCCGCACGGAGGGCAAACCGAGCACGAGTGCGCCCAGCTCGTTCCAGATTTGCGGCACATACCCGGGCGTCCCCGTAACCGCGCCGCCGAACGAGAACCCGCCCCGCACGCCGCCGAAGCTGCCGAACTCGGCCTGGAAGTGGTTCAGCTCGTGGCGCACGACGTCTACACCGGTGCGGACCTGATGGCGGCCCTTCACCCAGGTGAGGGCGGTCCCGAAGGTGTAGCTGCGCTCCTTGCGGAACAGGGGCATCCAGTTGGGCGTGGTGCCGATGTCGTAGATCGGGGTGTCGCTGGCCCAGGCATTGTTGGTCGGGATGTCGAAAGCGGGCAGTCCGCCCGCTCGTTCGTTGATCCCGTTGGAGCCGGGGATGCCCAGCACCTCGAGCCCGATGTTCTGCCCGTAGTCGGGGCCGGTCACCGTCTGGTCCTGCCGGTTCAAACCGAGGTTGCCGTCGAGCACCAGGTTCGGGCCCAGCGTCCAGGTGTGTCCGAGGCCGAGAACGTAGACGCGGGTGTCGCCCAGGGAGCCCTCGTCGAAGCCCAGGGGGAAGACGTCGACCACTTCGGCGTCGAGCATGGAGGCCTTGGCCCACACGCTGTGCGACGGGGAGCGCTGATAAGACAGCTTGAGGTCGAAGTTGTCCCGGTCGTTCGTGACCGTTTGCTCCCGCACGAAGTCGTCGGCCAACCCATTGCGATTCAAGTCGGCGCTGCTGTTGGGCTTCGGGTAGAAGCTCAAGAGCTGCTGCCAGACGGGGCTGATCCGGTTCCCCGGGATCACGGCGCCCGGGAACTCCGTCCGTCCCACCCCGCCCGCGCCGCCGGTGGCGGGGTCAAACAGGCGGAAGTTCGGAAAAGCCGGGGCGACTTCTCCGAAGTCTCCGTTGCGCATCCGGACCGACGGGACGCTGTAGGTCGCCTGGGATCCGCGGCGACCCGCGTAGCGCTCCCAGGCGCCGAAGAAGAAGAGCTTGTTACGGACGATGGGGCCGCCGAGGGTGCCGCCGTAGATGCTGTTGGTGAGCGGCGACCGGGCGAGCCCGGACGCGTTGTTCGCGAACGTGTTGGCGTTGAACTCGTCCTGGTTGCGGAGGAGGAACGCGGAGCCGCGGAGCTGGTTCGTGCCGGACTTCGTGATCACGGTCACCGCCGCGCCCGCGGCCATGCCCTGGTCGGCGTCGAAGTTGTTGGTGGCGGCGTTGACGGTTTCGATGGTCTCCGCCGGCTGCACGTAGCCCACGTGGTGCGGAAGCCAGATGTTGACGGATACCGCGCCGTCGATGCGGAACGCGTTGCTGTTGGGCTGGCTGCCGTTCACGTTGGTGCGGAGCGCGCGCCCCGGCGAGTCGATCTCCGCGTTCTGGAGTTGCGCCGGTGTCGTTCCGGGGGCCAGGTTCAGCAGGCTCTGGTAGTTCCGGAACTGGTTGAGCGGGAGGCTGATCACTTCCTTCGCCGTGAGCTCGGTGCTGAGATCGGACTTCTCCGTCTGCAGGAGCGTCGTCTCCCCGACCACGTTGACGGCCTCCGTCAGCGCGCCGACCTGGAGCTTCAGGTCGAAGCGCGCGGGGTTGCCGGCCGAGACCCGGATACCCGTCTGCTGGATCTCGCGGAACCCCGAGATGGCGGCGTTGAGGTTGTACACGCCCGGGAGGAGGTTCCGGAACGCGTAGTCCCCGCTCGAATCCGTCACCGCGTCGACCTTGAGGTTGGTGCCGGTATTGGTGGCGCTCACCGTGACCCCGGGAACGGGGGCGCCGGAATCGTCGGCGACCGTCCCGACGATCGAGCCGTAGAGGGCCTGAGCGGAAGCGGGAGCGGGGGCGAGCGACAGGGCGGCAATGGCTACGAGCGCCACCCACACCGCGGCCCGCGAAGAATGGCGAGTGAGGTGAGTCATACGCGAGATCTCCTTTTCAGACCCTGGGGGGGACTTGTGTCCGAGACGATGAGTGCAAGTGCCGCCGAAACTAACGCCGCGCGTTCCCGATGTCAAACGCGCTTGCCTGCCCGCCGGGGCCCGGATAGAGTCCGCCCCATGATCGGCTCCCTGGCCTTTGTCCTGATGGTGTCCGCCGTCCCCGCGAGCGAGGGGTGGACGGTGCTTTTCGACGGCCGTTCCACCAGGGCCTGGCGCGGCTATGGCCGCTCCTCGTTCCCCCCCGGCTGCTGGACCGTCGCCGGCGGCGCCTTGAAGACGGTGCCGTCAAAGGGCAAGGCCTGCGACATCATCACGCGCCGGAAGTATCGCGACTTCGAGCTCGCGCTCGAATACAAGGTGGGGACGGGCGGCAACAGCGGGATCCTCTACCGCGCGGCCGAGCTTCCGGCTCCGGCCCCGATCTGGCATTCCGCCCCCGAGCTGCAGATCCTCGACGACGGCGCTCATTCCACGGCGCCCCCGCAGAACCTGACCGGCTCCCTCTACGATCTCGTCCCGGCCGTTGACAAGATCGTGCGGCCGATCGGGGAATGGAACGAGGCCCGCGTGGTCGTGCGAGGCCCCCACGTCGAGCACTGGCTGAACGGACGGAAGGTGCTCGAGTACGAGCTCGGGAGCGAAGCCTTCCTCGCGCGGATCGCGGCCAGCAAGTTCAAGGACATGCCGCGGTTCGCCCACGAGAAGGAAGGCCACATCGGCCTCCAGCACCACGGCGAAGAAGCCTGGTTCCGGAAGATCCGCATACGAGTCCTTCGTCCCTAGCCAGACCCGCGGCCAATCTGGACCACGCGCCGGACAGCCACTCGACCGTGCCCCACCAGTACGGCACCGTCATCCTCAGCCGCTTCCCGATCCTGGAGTGCGAGAACACGCTCTTGCCGCGGGCGGGAACCGGCGAGCAGCGCGGCCTCACCCGCGCCCTCATCAACGTGCGCGGCGTGCCGCTCCAGTTCTTCAACACCCACCTGCACACCACGGCGACGGACCGATTGCTGCAGACCCCGGCGATCGCGGCTGCGACCGAGGCCACGCCTGGTCCCCGCGTCCTCGTGGGCGACTTCAACGCGCGGCCGACGGCGGTCGAGATGCAGCCCATCTACCTGCGGTTCCTCGATGCGTGGCGGGAAGCGCCGGAGCTCACGGCCGACAACCCGAACGGGTATACGTCGCCGGCGCGGCTCGTGGGAAATCCCACCGCCCGCATCGACTATGTCTTCGTGTCGCCGGATGTCGAGGTGTCGCGGGCGCTCGTCCCCGTCGACGCGCAGACCCGGCTCGCGTCCGATCATTATCCCGTCGTCTCCGACGTGGTCCTGCCGGGCTCCGCGGTCGGAATCCATCGCCACGAGCCAACCTTGCCCGGACCCGAAGAGGAGTAGCCGCTACTTCTTCTTCTTCGCCCCCGCCTTCGCCGTCGTCGCGGGTTTCAGCTTCTTGTCGAACGAGCGCACGAGCGCGGCGAGGGCGCGGACCTCGGCAGGCTTGAGCTTGCCGCCGAACGCGAGCATCGCCGTGCCCGGCACGCCCTTCGCAATGACCGCTGCCACCTTTGCCGGCGCGCTGCCGTGCTTCCAGGTGCTGTCCGCGAAGTTCATCGGCTCCAGCGGCGAGTCGCCGTTCACGGCGTGGCAGGACTGGCAGTGCGTCTTGTACAGCTCGGCCGCCGGGGACGGCTTCGTCCCGCCGTCCAACGCCATCGCCATCAGGGGCGCCGCCAGGGCCAGGATCATCCCCGCACGCTAGCCGGGCCTCGACGGCGCGTCAAGGACGAGTATGATCCTCCCGCGATTGGAGGTCGGAATGCTCGAAGGCGTGGCCTGGCGCCTCAGCGTCATGATGTTCCTGCAGTACGTGATCTGGGGATCGTGGCTTCCCCTCCTTGCCCTGTACCTGACGCGCTCGCTCCACCTGTCCGGCACCGAGATTGGCTGGATCTTCGCGACGCAGGCCATCGCGTCGGTGGCGGCCCTGTTCGTCAGCGGGCAGATCGCCGACCGTTACATGCCGATCGACCGCTTCCTGGCCCTGAGCCACCTCGTCGGCGGCCTCGCGATGTTCGCCCTCGCCTATCAGCAGACGTTCTGGTCGTTCTTCGCGGTGATGCTCGTCTACACCATCGCCTACATCCCGACCCTGTCCCTCGCCAACGCCATCGCCTTCCACCACCTGAAGGACGCGCAGAAGGAGTTCGGCCGCGTCCGGCTGTGGGGGACCATCGGGTGGATCGCCGCCAGCTGGCCGTTCGTGTTCATCCTCGCCGGCAAGGAAGGCGCGGCGCTGGACAAGGCGCTGGGAAGCATCTTCGTGGTCGCGGGGCTGGCCTCGCTCGCCCTCGCCGCCTTCTGCCTGTTCCTGCCCAAGACGCCCCCGGCGACCGGCGTCGCGGAGCGCAACGCGCCCTTCGCCGCCATCAAGCTGCTGGCGGTGCCGAGCATCGCCGTGCTGTTCGTGGTCACGTTCCTCGACGCCCTGGTCCACCAGTGCTACTTCCAGTGGACGAGTCCGTTCCTGTCCGAGATCGGCGTGCCCGAGAACATGATCATGCCCGCCATGAGCCTGGGTCAGATCTCGGAGATCGCCACCATGGCCGGCCTCGGCTACTTCCTGAAGCGGCTGGGCTGGCGCCGCATCATGATCATCGGGATCCTGGGGCACGTGGTGCGCTTCGCCATCTACTCCATCGGCGGGCCGACCACGGTGTGGCTGGTGGTAGGCAGCAACCTCGTTCACGGCTTCTGCTACGCGTTCTTCTTCGCCACCGTCTACATCTTCGTGGACGAGAAGTTCCCCCGCGACGCGCGCGCCAGCGCGCAGGGGCTGTTCAACTTCCTCATCCTCGGCCTGGGCCCGTTCGTGGGCAGCCTGCTGTGGGGAAAGCTCGGCGACGTCTACCGCGTCGCCGGCGGCGGCGTCGACTACTCGCGCCTGTTCCTCGTCACCGCCGGCGTGGGACTGGTGGCGGCGATCATCCTGTTCATCGGCTTCCACCCCGACAAGACGAAGCCGGCCCTGGCGACAAAAGCCGCCTGACGTAGGAAAGAGGTCTTCATGGCGACACGTTTGAGCGCACCGACGATGGCCGTCTGGGTCATCGCCCTCCTCGTCGGGGGCGTGGGCATCCTCAACCACCTGGGGATCCTGCACCTGCGCATCGGGGTGGAGGACTTCTGGCTGGTGGCCGGGAGCCTCATCCTCCTGCTGCTGGCGAACCTCTTCCGCGGCCTGTAGCCGTCGCCGGGGGCAGCGGCACGCGCCCCGCCCGCGCCTCCGCGCCGGCGACGACCAGGATGGGTCCGGGGACGAAGTGGACCCCGATCACCGTCTTCTCGAAGGCGCTGCTCCACGCCACTTTTCCTGCGGCGTCGATCAGCCACGCGTGGGCCGGCGAATCCCGGCCGCGCGACTCCGAGCCTATGGCGATGGTCTCGCCGTCGCCGGAAACTGCGAGCGCGCTGGCGGCGCCCGGCGAGCGGAGCATCACCAGGCGGGCCGGGCGGCTGGCGCCGGCCTCGAAGCGAGCGACGTACAGCGTCTCGCCGTCGTGTGTGGCCACCACGAGATGCGCGCCGTCGGCGGAGCCCGCGATCGCCTGGACCCGGTTCTGGTTGACGGTGGCGGTGGATTCGATAGCCGCGGTCATCGGCGATGCCGTGGCCGTCACGAAGTCCCAGGCGAAAAAGGCCCAGGGCATGTTCTCGACGCGCGACGGGCTTTGCGAAGGCTGCCATCCCGCGGCCAACAGCACCCGTCCGTCGGCGAGGAGGTTACCGAAGCGCACCGCGAAAGAGTCGGCGATGGAGAGGGTCCTTGCGCGGCCCACGCCGCCGAAGCGTTCCGGGCCGAGGTCGGTTCCGTTGCGGTTCAGGAAGATCCGCGCCGGCCCCCGCCACCTCCCGCCCGCGATCGTGCGGGCCGAGGAAATCCAGGCCCCGTTTGGTCTCCGCCCGAGAACGGTGTCTCCGCTGACGGCGGGTGTCGCGACGGATGCCTGGCCGGGCAATCGAAAGGACGAGCTGTAGCCGACGACGATTCCGCCCTCACGATCGCAGGCCACCGCCTTCACCATCCCCGGCACCCGGAGCGTCACGGCGCCGGTCGAGACGTCGACGACCGCCGCGTGATCTCCACCGGCGAGGAGTTTCTTCCCGTCGCCGGTGACGCAGCTCGTGCTCCAGTAGCCATGGTCGGAACCGCCAGTAGTCGGACGTCCGCCACACGACGCGGGCGCCGCCGCGAGCGCGACGAGGACGAGCGCCCTGCGCCACCTCAGGAGAGGAGGATCCGCTTCACGTACTCGAGGGAGTGGCGCACGCCCTCCGTCGGGTCCTTCTCGTCCATCTCGTACTCGATGTTCGCCGCGTAGCGAAACTTCATTTCGCGGGCCAGGCGCAGGAACTCGGCGATGGGCGTCGCCCCCTCGCCGAACTTCCGGTAGGTGTGGTCGGCGTCCTTGTCCCGGTCCTTGATGTGCAGGCTGTAGATGCGGTCGAAGTGCTGGCGGAAGTACGCAACGGAATCGTGGTCCGAGGCCGAGAAGTGCCCGATGTCGAGATTCACGCCCATGTACTTCGAGCGGCCGTCCATTGCCCGGGCCCAGTCGGCGGGGCCCTCGAAGTTGATGGACTTGTCGCCCTTGAACCCCTTGTCGCCCAGCCAGTGGTTGTGCAGGCCCATGCGGACCCGGTGCTTGCGGCACCACTGGTCGAGGCGGGAGATGATCGGCTGCTCCGTGGACGAGGTCATCACGCTCGTCCCCAGCAGCTTCGCGCCGCGGAACGATCGCTCGAGCAGCTCGTCGCTCGCGTCCGTCTTGAAGTTCACGCAGTAGGCGCTCACCGCGATGCCGGCGTCGTCGAACTTGCGCTTGATGGCGCGGAAGCCGTCTGCCGTCGTCTTCGCGGGATCGAGATGGCCGTCCCACAGCTCGACGCTCGTGATGCCGATCGACGTCATGGCCGCGATCATGCGGTCGATGTCGAAGGCCCGGAACGTGTAGCTCTGCACGCCGACCTGGATGCCGCCGAAGATGGACGGTTTCATTCGGCCCTTCGCCAGCGCCCGCGGTGAGACCGCGAGCCCCGCCACCGCTGTCGCCATGCCCGCCGTGAACTCGCGCCGTGTTGCCATGAGCGTTCCTCCGCCGTTATGGTACGCCGTGCCCGTCACGCCGTTCCGCCCCCGCTTCATGAAGGTCGGGGTCCTGACCGCCGCCCTGCAGGAGCTGACGCCCCGCGAGGTCCGCGATGCCGATCCCGATCGGGCGATCGAGGACTGGGCCGAGTTCGCCCGCGAGGTCGGCGCGGACACGATGCAGCTCTCGGCGGCGCTGCATCCGAGCGTGGCCGACGTTCCCGCGGAGGCCCTGCTCGATCCCGTCGCCAACACCCTCGATCTGCGGGCGCCGTTCGACATGGACCGGGCGCGCCGCGTGCGGGCCTCGCTGGAGCAGAACGAGGTCGGCCTCTCCGACCTCGGCTACTTCGACAACATGCTCCACGACGACGCGGGCATCCGTGCGCGCAAGCACGACTTCATGCGGCGCGTCATGGACGCCGCCGTCCTCCTCGGCGCCGACGCGGTGTGCGGGTTCGTCGGCCGCAACCAGTCGCTGTCGATGGACCAGAACCTGATCGACTTCGCGGAGAGCTTCGTCCCGCTCCTGAAGGAAGCGAAGTCCCGCGGCCTGACCTATCGGGTCGAGCAGTGTCCGATGTACGGCTGGACCACGAACGACAACCTCCACAACAACATCGCCTACACGCCCGCCACCTGGATCGCCCTGCACCGGATCTGCGACAAGGCCGGCGTCGGCGGCCAGTTCCGCATCCACTACGACCCTTCGCACGCGATCCTGATGGGACAGGACACTCGGTCGCTGTTCCAGTACCTGAAGGACGAGGGTTACGCGTTCCTGATCGGCGGCTTCCACGTCAAGGGGCAGGTCATCGACAGCAAGGGCGTCTCGGCGTGGGGCTACGGCGGTCAGACCGTCGAGCGCGGGGACTGGAAGGACGGCCAGCCGTCGCCCGTGCCCGCCGACCAAGGCAACGCGTGGAAGAAATACAGCGTCCTTTGCGAGCACGAGCTGCCGGGCACGGCGCGCCACGATCCGCTGGCCTACCTGCAGAACCGCACGGTGGACTGGCTCGACCACCAGCTTGCCGCCCGCGAGCTGCTCGACCTCGACGTGGCGAACACCCATCTCGTGGTCGAGCACGAGTACCCCAAGGCGCGGATCCAGGACAAGGAGCGGCTCGCCCCCATCCTCGCCGGCTCCATCGCCTTTACGCGCAAGATCGATGAGGCCGCGGCCTGCATGTTCGCCCTGCAGCACGACGTGCTGGGCGGACAGGGGATCCCCGTACAGGGGCGGGGCCGCGAGCCGTATCGAAGCTGAGCGACGACGACCTGCTCCGGGTTATCGTCGTGCCGTGGGCCCCGCTCTATTGGCCGTTTTCGCCGCGGTGATCGCCGCCACGCCGGTTGTCGGCGCGCCCCGTCCACAGCTGCACTGCAGCATCGCGGCGGTGGGCCGGTACCAGGCGGGCCAGCCCGTGCCGGTGCGGTTCCGGCTCCAGAACCGCGGGCCTTCTCCCATCGCCGTGCTCGACTGGAATACGCCGCTGGAAGGTCTGCTGGCCGACGTGTTCACCGTGCAGCGCCGCGGCGGCCGCCGGCAGCCGTGGAACGGCCCGAGCATCAAGCGCGGCGAGCCGGAAGCCGCGGAGTACGTGACCATCGCCGCCGGCGCATCCGTGACCGAGGACGTCGACCTCGCCCTCGGTTATGACCTCCGCGCCCCGGGCCGATACAAGGTCGCGCTGCGCCTGAGGCTGCATGACGTCGTCGAACCGGCGGACGCTCCTCGACCCCGCAGTCGCCACGAGCCCGCGTCCCTGGACTGCCGCGGCGTCGCGATCACGATCCGCTGACGCCACGCTCGCTCACGAAGAATCCTGTGGACGCGGCCACCCTTCGGCGCTATGGTTCGTCGATCCCGACGCACCGTTTGAGCAGGAACCCCGAAGGAGGCCCCCGGATGTCGAGAAAGTTCCAGCTATTCCTGGCCGCGTTCGCCGTCTTGTGCGCCGTCCCCGCGCAGGCCGCCCCCGCCCCCGTCGCCGTCGAGCTGCGCGCGGAGCGCGGCGAGCTCACGACCTCCGACGACGTCTACGTGCGCTTCACGGTCCGCAACCTGGGCAGCCGTCCCCAGAACCTCCTGCTCTGGAACACGCCCTTCGGCGCCGACATCGACAGCGACCTGTTCGTCGTCACGCGCGACGGCGTCCCCGTCGCCTATCTGGGCGCGCTCGCCAAGCGCGGCGCGCCGGCGGCGGAGGACTTCGCGCGCCTGCACCCCGGGCGCAGCGTCAGCGGACGCGTGGAGCTCACCTCGCTCTACGACATGTCCCAGCCCGGGAGCTATGAGATCTCCTACCGCGGCGCCGTTCGCGACCTCGTTCCGTCCGAGACCGGCCGGGCCATGATGCCTTCCAATACGGTGCGCATCGACGTGACCGGCGACGCCCGCCCCTCGGATGCCGAGTTCATGAAGACGATGGCGGAGCAGGCCACCGCCGCGTCGCTGTCGTACACGCGGTGCACGGCGACGCAGCAGACGGGCGTGGCGCAAGCGGTCGGCGTCGCGTCGGCCTACGCCGAGGAGGCCCGGGTCGTCCTGGCCGGCGGCGCCACCGGTCCGCGGTTCATGACCTGGTTCAAGTCGGCCTCCAACCTGTCGGCCGCCGCCAACAATTTCTTCAAGATCGACGAGGCGTTCGATACCAAGCCGGTGGTCGTCGACTGCGGCTGCAAGAAGCAGTACTACGCCTACGTCTATCCCAATCAGCCCTACAAGATCTACGTCTGCCGGGCCTTTTGGACTGCCCCCGTGGAGGGAACGGACTCGCGTGGCGGCACGCTCATCCACGAGATGAGCCACTTCGACGTGGTGGCGAACACGGACGACATCGCCTACGGACAGGCCGCGTGCCGGAACCTGACCGCGGCCCAGGCCATCAACAACGCGGACACGCACGAGTACTACGCCGAGAACACGCCGGCCGAGCGTAACTAGCCTTCCCGAACGGCCGCGGCGTGGAGCCCTCCGCGTCGCGGCCTTGTCTTCCTGCCGCGCCGGCCTTCCCCCTCCTCCGCAGCCGACGGACCTTAGCGCGCGGCCTTGACCGGCGTGCCCGTGATGCGCACGTTGCGGAACCACGCCGGGTCGCCGTGGTGCTGCAGGACGATGTGGCCCTGGCCCTCCTTGCCGAATCGCTTCCAGTCCTTGAACTTGCTGTCCGTGATGAGCGCGGCGAGGGCGGGGCTCCCCAACTCGTACTCCACGATCTTCGTGCCGTTCAGCCAATGCTCGACGTGGTTGCCCTTCTTGACGATGCGCGCCTTGTTCCACTCGCCGGCGGGCTTGACCACCTTCGACGACGGCGCGATCAGCGCGTAGAGCGACCCCGCCGACGTCTTCGGGTTCTGGCCGTCCTTGTGCGCGGCGTCGTCGAGCACCTGCATCTCCGGGCCCGTGTAGTAGGTCTCGGGCTCGGTCTCCGCGACGTCGTACATCACGCCGCTGTTGCCGGATGGCCCGACCTTCCACTCCAGCTCGAGGTCGAAGTCCTTGTACATGTCCTTGGTGACGAGGTCGACACGGTCGCCGCCGACGATGGGGAACAGCGTCCCCTTCTCGACGCCCCATCCCCTGGTGGGGAAGGAATCGCGCTTGAAGGCGCGCCAGGCGTCGGTCTTGGCGCCGTCGAAGAGCACGCGCGCCCTGGCGGCCGCGTCCGCCGCCGCGCTCGACAGGATGCCGACCGCCGCCGTCACCGCGAGGCCGGCCCAGAAATATCGCGTCATGAGATCTAGCTCCTTTGCAGTCCCAGCTTCGCCAGCACTTCGGGAGGGCAGCCTTTCCACTCCGCGACGAAAGTATTGCCCACGTACTCGATGTCCTTCACGCCCATCTCGCTGCTCCAGAACCCCGACGCGGTGAGATCGCGGAACGCGCTGAAGAACGCGACGCCGTGGCTCAGGCGATCGAGCGGCAAGCCGTCCTCTGCTGCTTCGCCCTTCGCCGTCGTGGTTCGCCCTTCGGCGCGACCCTCGGCGGGGGAAGGCTCTTCCGGCGGCGCGAGCTCGACGCTCTTGTTCGGAAGCGCGACGTCGTCGTACGAAGCCGAGCGCTCCGGCGTCGCGTCCTTCTCCTTCGGGTAAGCGATGCTGTCCAGCACCAATCGCCGCTCCGCGTCCGTCGCCTCCAGGAATCGCCGTCCGGCGAACCGCCGCCCGCACTCGCGATCCAGCCAGGCCAGGCCGCCCCGCATCTGGACCTTGTTCCGCTCGCGCTGGGACGGCTCCGCCAGCGGGTCGTCGATCACGAAGTCCATGAACTCCGGCACCCGCGCGTCCGTCGCGCTGCCCGAGCGCGCGTCGCGGGGAATGACCACGTCCACGAGCACGCGCACCGTCGCCCATTCGTGCGCGGTGAAGAACTTCGGCGCGTACGCCGCGGCGCCCTTCTGCCGCGTGATGCGCTCCTGCGCGCTTGCCGCCTGCGCTTCGCTCAACGCGAAACCGCCCGCCAGCGGCGCGGCGCCGATGAGCTTCAGGACGTCGCGGCGTCCGACCCCCGTTTTCGCCTCGTCGCTCACAGCGCCCCCTTCCGCGACTCCGCGGCGATGAAGTCCGCCGTCCGCCAGGCCAGGGCCATGATCGTCCACGTCGCGTTCTTGTGGGGATTGCTGACGAACGGACCCGCGTCGGCCACGAACAGGTTCTTCACCTCGTGCGCCTGCCCGTTCCGGTTCAGGACCGAGGTCGCCGGGCTCTCGCCCATGCGCGTCGTTCCCGCCTCGTGGATGATCTCGCCGCCGGGCTGGATGCCGAAGTCCTGATCGCGCGTGGGCATCGTGCCCAGCACCTTGCCCCCCATCGTGTCGATGATCTCGCGGGCCACGACGTGGGAGTGGCGCATCTGCAGCGTCTCGTACTCCGACCACTTCCAGTGGAAGCGCAGGATCGGGATTCCATAACGGTCGACGGCCTCGGGGTCGAGCTCGCAGTAGCTGCCCGCGTTGGGGATCATCTCGCCGCGGGGCGCGAAGCTGATGAAGGAGCCGTAGTACCGCCGGTAGTCTTCCTTCAGCTTCTGGCCGTACCCGCCGCCGTTGGCGCGATGGATGCCGCCCATGAAGCCGTAGCCGGGCATGTTGCGGCCGCCGCCGAACTCGAAGTGATAGCCGCGGGGGAAGTCGAGCTTCCGGTTGTCCAGCCACCACGGCATATACAGATGCAGCCCGCCCGCGCCGTCCTCGTTGTGCGCGGGCAAGCCGGCCAGCGAAGGGATGTAAGCGCGGATGCGGGTGCCCGGCGTATCCGTGAGATAGCGGCCGACGGCGCCGCTGCCGTTGGCGAGGCCATTGGGATGCCGCGGCGACTTCGAGTTCAGGAGCAGCCGCGCCGATTCGCACGCGCTGGCGGCCAGCACCACCACCTTCGACTTCACCGACATCTCGCGGCCGGTGGCCACGTCGACGTAGGACACGCCGGTGGCGAGCCCCGCGCGGTCGGTGTTGACCTCGCGCACCATCGCCCCGGTGATGATCTTCAGCTTGCCGGTGGCGAGGGCGGGGGGAAGGAAGACGGACGGCACCGAGAAGTTCGAGTGCGTCGCGCAGCCGCGGCCGCACTGCCCGCAGTAATGGCACGCGGGGCGGCCGTTGTGCGGGCGCGTGAGCACGGACAGCCGCGAGGGAATGCAGCGCACGCCCAGCTCGTCGCAGGCTTTCTTGACCAGCAGCTCGTGGCATCGCGGCGTGGGCGGAGGCTGGAAGATGCCGTCGGGATCGTTGGGCAGCCCTTCATTGCTGCCGAAGATGCCGACCAGCTCGTCGAGCCTGTCGTAGTACGGCTTGATGTCGTCGTAGGAGATGGGCCAGTCGTCGCCGAGGCCGTCACGGCTGCGCGCCTTGAAGTCCCATGGCCCGAACCGCAGCGAGATCCGGCCCCAGTGGTTGGTGCGCCCGCCGAGCATGCGGGCCCTGAACCAGCGGAAGCTCTCGCCCTCCGCGACCGAGTACGGCTCGCCCTCGATGTCCCAGCCGCCCAGGCAGGCGTCGAACTCGCCGAAGGGGCGCTCGCGGTGCCCGGCGCCGCGCCGGGGCGACTCGTGGGCCCACTTCATCATGGCCCCGTCCTTCTGCACGTCCCACACCGGGCCCGCTTCCAGCATGAGGACGTCGGCCCCCGCTTCGGCGAGGACCTTGGCCGCCATCCCGCCGCCGGCGCCGGATCCCACGATGCACACGTCGTACGTCTTCGACGGAGTCGCGATCTGCATGAGCCCCCTTCTCCGGATCGAAGGCAGAGTCTACACTCACGGTTCGGAGGCAGCCATGAACGAATCGGGTGACGCGACGCGCCGGGACTTCCTGAGGCTGGCGGCGGTGACCGCGGCCGCCACTGCCGCTGCCGTCCGGCCTGCCTCGGCGCAGGTCCCCGAGGAGGCGGCGGTCGGCTGCGGCAAGCCCTCGAGCGACAAGCGTGTCGGCCTGGCCACCATCGGCATCGGCGGCCAGGGCACGAGCGACACCAAGGCAGCCCTCAAGGTGCCCGGCGTCGAGCTCGTCGCCGTGGCCGACGTCTACGACGGCCGGCTGAAACGCGCGAAGGAAGTCTTCTGCGGGAGCCTCGTCACGAGCCGCGACTACAAGGAGATCCTCGCCCGCCCCGACGTGGACGCGGTGATCATCGCCACCCCCGACCACTGGCACTCCGCCCTCGCCATCGAGGCCATGAACGCGGGCAAGGACGTGTACGTCGAGAAGCCGATGGTCCACCGCATCAGCCAGGGCCTCGGGATGGTGGAGACCGCACGGAAGACCGGCCGCATCTGCCAGGTCGGCAGCCAGCGCGTGAGCTCGATCCTCTACGCCAAGGCCAAGGAGCTGCTGGCCTCGGGCGGCATCGGGAACCTCAACCTCGTCGAGGCCTGGTGGAACCGGAACTCACCGCAGGGTGCGTGGCAGTACACGCTGCCTCCCGACGCCTCGCCCGCGACGGTCGACTGGGAGCGCTTCCTCGGACCCGCGCCGCGCCGGCCCTTCGAGCCCGTGCGGATGTTCCGCTGGCGCAACTACGACGACTACGGCACGGGCGTGGCGGGAGACCTGTTCGTCCATCTCTTCTCCGGCCTGCACGTGGTGACGGGATCGCTCGGTCCCACGCGGGTGATGGCCACCGGCGGGCTGCGGCACTGGAAGGACGGCCGCGACGCGCCGGACATCCTCCTCGCCCTCGTCGACTATCCCAGGGCCGATGCGCACCCGGAGTTTACCCTCTCGCTGAAGGTGAACTTCGCCGACGGGTCCGGCGGCGGAGAAGAGGGGTTCCGCTTCGTCGGAAACGACGGGATCATCAACCTCGGGCGCGACAACGTCACGCTGTCCCGACGTCCGCAGTCGAAGGAGCCCGGGCACAGCATCCGCACCTTTCCCAAAGCGATGCAGGAGGAGTTCCTCAAGGAGTACAAGGCGAAGTATCCCGGCGGCGACCGCGAGATGCGCGCGAGCCGCGAGGAGACCTTCCGCAATCCGCCGGAATACAGCGACACCGACCACCACCTCGCGAACTTCATCGATGCCGTCCGCACGCGGAAGCCCGTGGTGGAGGACGCGTCGTTCGGGCTCCGCGCCGCCGGTCCCGCCCTCCTGTGCAACCAGAGCCTGGCGGAAGGGCAGGCAGTGGGCTGGGATCCCGTAGCCATGCGCGTCGTCGACGCCCCGCGTGGCTGAGGTGGGCCGGACCATCGTCACTGCGTACGCGGTGGCGGCCGCGCTGTTCGTCTACGGCTGCGGAAGCGACACGCCCGCCGCGCCCGCAGACGTCACCAGCACGACGTGGCGGCTGCAGTCGCTGCAACGCGGGGACGCCAGCGTGGTGAGCCCGCCCGCGGGCACGTTCACGGTGCGGTTCGCGGAGGGCCGCGTCGAGGTCCGCGCCGACTGCAACAGCTGCGGCGGGAGCTACGCCCTCTCGGCGGGCATTCTCGACGTGGGGCTCCTCGCCTGCACCCGTGCCTTCTGTCCCAGCGCGCCCTTCGACACCGAGTACGTCCGGCTCGTCGAAGCCGCTACTACCGTCGAGCGCGCGGACGATGTCCTCATCCTGCGCTCGCCGTCCGGCGTCGCCCGCTTCATCCGCTAGGAAGCCGCCCGTGCGAATCGCCACCTGGAACGTCAACTCGCTCAAGGCACGCCTGGAAAAAGTCGCCTGGTGGCTGGAGCGCGCGCAGCCGGACGTCCTGCTGATGCAGGAGACCAAGCTCGCGGACAAGGAAGTGCCGATGCTTCCATTCAGGAGCGCCGGCTACGAGGTCGTGCATCACGGCGAGGGGCGGTGGAATGGCGTCGCCATCGCCAGCCGCTGCGGCATCGCGGACGTGGTCACCAACTTCGGCGAGCCGCTGCGCCCCGCCAAGACGGAGGAAACGGGCGACGACGAGCCCCTGGCGGAAGCGCGGATGATCGCCGCGACGTGCGGCGGCGTGCGCGTGGTCTGCGTGTATGCCCCCAACGGCCGCGTGGTGGGATCGGAGTTCTACGAGGCGAAGCTCGTATGGTTCGACCGGCTCGCGGGGTGGCTCGACAAGGCCGCGAAGCCGACGGAGCCGCTCGTCCTCGGCGGAGACCTGAACGTCGCTCCCGCCGACATCGACGTCTGGGACCCGAAAGCCGCCCACGGCGGAACCCATGTCTCACCGCGGGAGCGCCAGGCCTTTGCGCGTCTCGTCGGCTGGGGTCTCTCCGACGTCTATCGCGAGAAGCACCCCGAGCCCGGTCGCTACACCTGGTGGGACTACCGCGCGGGCATGTTCCACAAGAACTTCGGCATGCGCATCGACCACCTGCTGATGACGGCGCCCCTCGCCGCCCGCGCACTCTCGGCGGAGATCGACCGCGAGGCGCGCAAGGGCAAGCCGATTCCGTCCGATCACGCGCCGCTGGTGATCGACGTCGACGCGCCCGGCTGCGCGTTCGACGCCGGCTGGACCTCCGCCGAAGGGCGCATCGCCTCCCGGCGGTCGCGCTGATGCTGAAGCCGCCCATCGAGCCGATGCTGGCGAAGCTCGCCACCGCGCTCCCCGAGGGCGAGGGATGGCTGTTCGAGCCGAAGTGGGACGGCTTCCGCGCCATCGTGTTCAAGGACGGCGACGACATCTATACCCAGAGCCGGGACAGCAAGCCGCTCGACCGCTACTTTCCCGAGCTGTCCGCGCTCCTCCGCGAGCACCTCCCCGAGCGCTGCGTGGTGGATGGAGAGATCGTCATCGCGTCGGACCGCGGCCTCGACTTCGACCTGCTGCAGCTGCGGCTGCACCCGGCGGCGTCACGGGTGGCGAAGCTCGCCGCGGAAACGCCGTCGTCGTTCGTCGCGTTTGACCTGCTCGCCCTCGGCGACGACGACCTGCGCGGAAAGCCGCAGGCCGCGCGGCGCACGCTGCTGGAAAAAGCGCTCGCCCGAGCGAAGGGCCGCGTCCATCTCACTCCCTGCACCCGCGACCGCGCCATCGCGCAGGACTGGTTCCATCGCTTCGAGGGCGCGGGGTTCGACGGCGTGATCGCCAAGCACGAGAAGACCCTGTACGAGCCGGGCAAGCGGTCGATGGTGAAGGTGAAGCACGTCCGCTCCGCGGACTGCGTGGTGGCGGGATTCCGCTGGCACAAGAACGGGCCCGGCACGCTGGTGGGATCGCTGCTGCTCGGGCTTCACGACGACGCCGGCACGCTGCAGCACGTGGGGGTCACCTCGTCCTTCACCATGGACGTGCGCGCGAAGCTGGCCAAAGAGCTGGAGCCGCTGCGGCGCAACGCAATGGCCGGCCACCCGTGGAAGGAATGGGCGGCGGCGGAGGGGGAGTCGTCGCGGATGCCGGGAGGGCAGAGCCGGTGGAGCGCCGGCAAGGACCTGTCCTGGGAGCCGCTGCGCATCGAGCGCGTCTGCGAAGTTAAATACGACCACCTGCAGGGGGACCGCTTCCGGCACGCTGCCATCTTCCTGCGCTGGCGCCCGGACAAGCCGCCGTCGGAATGCCGTTACGATCAATTGGAAGTCACCGCGCCGGCCGAGCTGGCGGAGATTTTCCGGCAGGGGAGAAAGTCATGATCCTGGTCACGGGCGCGAGCGGCACCGTCGGCAGCGAAGTGGTCAAGGCGCTTGCCGCCACCGACGCGAAGGTGCGGGCCGGATACCGGACCCGCGCCCACAACATTCCCAGCGGAGTGGAGTCGGTCGCCCTCGACTTCGACGACGGGGACACCGTGGACGCCGCGGTGATGGGCGTGGAGACGGTCTTCCTCCTGTCCACCATGGTCGGCCACGAGCGCAACGTCGTGGACGCGGCGAAGCGCGCGGGCGTCGAGCGGATCGTCAAGCTGTCGGTGAACGGCGCGGACAAGGAGGCCTTCACCTTCGCGCGCTGGCACCGCGCGATCGAGAAGCACATCGAGGCCTCCGGCGTGCCATGGACCTTCCTGCGCCCGGCAGGGTTCATGCAGAACTTCTTCAACTACATGGGAGACAGCATCCGCAAGCAGTCCGCTTTCTACACCGCGACCGGCACCCAGGGGTCCGGGGCCCACATCGACGCCCGCGACATCGGCGCCGTGGCCGCGCGCGTCCTCACCGGCGACGGGCACGAAGGCAAGGCCTACGAGCTCACCGGGCCGCGCGCCATCGGCTACGACGAAGCGGCGCAGATCCTGTCGAAAGCGGTGGGCAAGGAGATCAAGCACGTCGCCATCACGCCCGAGCAGTACAAGCAGGGCGCGTTGCAGATGGGCATGCCCGAGCCCTACGTCGACGCGCTGGTGGACCTCGACACCGCGTACGCGTCGGCGCAGCTCACCCAGGTGACGCCGGCCGTCAAGCAGCTCACGGGGCGCGACCCGATCGCCTTTGAGCAGTTCGCGAAGGACTACGCGGACAAGTTCAAGGCGTAGAGTCCCGTCGACGCTTCCCCCTCGTGGCGGGCGGACCACCGGCGAGCGTCTCGTCGTCGGGGTCGAGCGCTTCCGGGACGGGACGCAGGGCGTCGGGCACATGCTCGAGGTTGACGCGCACGCGGGTCCAGGTCGACGACCGGCCGCGCATGGAGTCGACGAGCACGTCCGCCGGCTGCAGGTGGGCGGCGGCCTCGGGATGACGCGCCTTCCAGCGGTCGACGCCGGCCAGGGCGTCGTCCTTGCGCGCGGCCCTTGCGATCTCGACGAGGGGCTTGGTGGACACGCGCCGCCCCGAACCGGCCGCCTTTGATCGCGACGCCGGTTTCGCGTTCGCCGGTGTCCGCGCTTTCGAGGGCTGGACGCGCGGCGGCTCCCCCGCCTGCTTCGCATAGTGCGGGGGCCAGGGCGCGTCGCCCATCCCTTCCGCCTCCTGGCGCGCCGACAGCTCGAGCAGCGGCTCCAGCGAGCAGGGATGATCGTCGATGGCCGCGTGTCGATCGCCGACGGCGGCGAACCGTGCCGGCATCGTGCGCAGGGTGAAGTCCTCGGGACGGCATTCCGCCAGCTCGTCCCAGGTCATTGGCGCCGACACCAGTGCGTCGGGCCGCGGGCGCACGGAGTACGCGCTGCAGACGGTGCGGTCCTTCGCGTTCTGGTTGTAGTCGAGGAACACGCCGTGGCGCTCCTCCTTCCACCACTTGCTGGTGGCGAGCGTGGGGGCGCGTCGTTCCACCTCGCGGGCCAGCGCCAGCGCGGCCCGCCGCACCTGGTCGAACGACCACCGGCGGTGGAGGCGGATGTTCACATGGATGCCGCGCGAGCCCGACGTCTTGGGCCAGCCGACGAGGGAGAGGCCGTCGAGGACTTCGCGCACCACGCGCGCCGTGGCCTGGATCTGCGGCCACTCCACGCCGGGCACCGGATCGAGGTCCACGCGCAGCTCGTCCGGGTGGTCGAGGTCTTCCGCCCGCACGGGGTGGGGATGCAGCTCGAGGCATCCGAGGTTGGCCATCCACGCAAGGGAGGCGGCATCGCGAGGGACGATCTCCTGCGCCGTCCGCCCGGAAGGAAAGCTGAGCTCCGCCACCTCCAGCCAATCCGGCCGCGAGTCGGGGGCGCGCTTCTGGTAGAAGAACTCGCCCTTGATGCCGTTCGCGTAGCGGACGAGCACGTTGGGACGTCCGCCGGCGCCCCGCAGCGCGCCCTCGGCTACGGACAGGTAGTACTGCACGACCTCCAGCTTCGTGATCCCCGCTTCCGGGAAGTACACCTTGCCGGGATTGGTGATGGTGACCTCGCGACCCGCGACGTCCAGCACCACCGGCTGCGGCTTGGGCGGCATGAGGCGAGGATAAGCCCTGCGGGTACCATGGCGCATGCGTCGCGCGCGCACCGTCCTCTTCGTCCTCCTCATCGTCGTGGCCGCAATGGGCCTCGCGCTGTGGGCGACCCAGCCGCTGCTGGAGCGCCGCGCCGCCGAGGCCATCGCGCGAGCCGGCGCGGGCGCCGGCGTCAGCATCGGCGAGGTCCGCTTCGCCTGGAACGGCCCGCTGCGCCTCGACAAGGTGATCGTCGATCGGGCCGACACCGGGCATGTCCGGATCGAGCGCGCAGACGTCCGCTGGGACCTCTCCGGCGGCCGGGATCCCCGCGCGCACGTGCGCGGCTTCGACCTGCGGGGCATCCGCATGCAGCGCGGCCCGCTGATCATGGAGCTGTCGGAGACGGCGTTCGACGTCGTGTCGTGGGAGGTGCGCGACGGCATGGAGCGCCTGCGGCTGCGGCAGATTCCGTCCGGCGGCGAGTTCGAGGCGAAGTGGCGGGCGGGCGGCGGAGCGCCGGAGATCGGATTCCTGCTGGACCGGCTCGATCTCGCGCGGGCGCGCGTGCGGTGGTCGAACGACGACGTCCTGCAGCCCGGGGCCTGGACGGGGAGCGTCACAGTGTCCTCGCGAGCCGGCGAGGTGACCCTGGTCGGCGACGCGTCCGCGGAAGGCGTGCGCGTGAAGCTGCCGCCGTCGTTCGGCGGAAACGCCGGGGAATTCGGAGCGCCCGTCGCCCTCCGCCTGGTCTGGGACGCGAAGCGCGGAGCGGACTCCGTCGACGTGCGGCGATTCGACGCCGACCTCGGCGGCCTTGCCATCACCGCCCGTGGCCGCGTCGAGGGCCTCGGCCCCGGCGCGATCATCGACGCGCGCGTCTCGGCGCGCACCGATCTCGGCTCCGCCTTCCTCGCCACCGGCATCCCCCTGCCGGTCTCGATGGAAGTCGGCCCCGCCGATCGCCTCGGCACGGCATCGGGCGCGCTCACCGTCCGCGGCCCGCTGTGGCGGCCGGCGGAGCTGCTGCTGACGCCCGACCTGGCCTTCGAGTCGACTCCGGGCGGAATCGCGAAGATGCAGTTCCTGAATCGCCCCTTCCGGTACGCCCCGCCGGGCGGGGCCGGCATCGAAGTGCGCGCCGGCGCCCCCGGCTTTGTCCCCATCGCCGCCGTCCCGCCCCTGTTCGTCGATGCCCTGCTGCTCTCCGAGGATGCGGGCTTCTACGGCCACATGGGCGTCGACCTGGCCGAGATCCGCGCCGCCTGGGCGGACAACGCCGAGCGAGGGCGGATGCGCGGCGGCTCGACCATCACGCAACAGCTGGTGAAGAACCTCTTCCTCTCGAAGGAGAAAAGCTACGGCCGCAAGATGGAGGAGGCCGCGCTCGCGCTGCTCGTGGACGCGGCGCTGCCCAAGCGGCGCATCCTCGAGATCTACGTGAACGTGATCGAGTGGGGCCCGGGCCTCCACGGCCTCGGCCCCGCGTCACGCCACTACTTCGCCAAGGCGCCAGCCGAGCTGACGGCAAAGGAGATCGCGTTCCTGGTCTGCCTCATCCCGAGCCCGGTGCGTTATCACCAGGCCCATCTCGCCGGCCGCGCGGGGCCCGGCATGGAGCAGCTCATGGCAAACCTGCTCGCCAAGCTGCGCTCGGTGGAAGCGATAGCCGAAGAGGACTACCGCGCCGCCGTGTACGAAGAGCTGGCCTTCGCCGCCGAGGGCCCGCCCGGAGCAGCGAGCGAGGAGCTTCGCTCCGAGGGAGCGGCTGGGGGGTAGCCCCGGACATGAACAGTGGCGGGACGAGGACCCGAGCCGAATGGCGGGCGCGAAGCGCGCAGGGGGGTGGAGTCAACGCGCACCCCCCTGAATTGCCGACTAGAACAGGACCCGGGTCCGGATGGTCCCTTCAATTGCGGCCAGCTTCTGGAGGGCGATCCGGCTCGAATCCGCCTCGACGTCGATGACCACGTACCCGATCTTCGCGTTGGTCATCAGGTACTCGCCGCTGATGTTGATGTTGTTGTCGGCGAAGACGTCGTTGATGCGGCTCAGCACGCCGGGGACGTTGTGGTGGATGTGCAGCAGCCGGTGGCCGCCCGGGTGCTCGGGCAGCGACACCTCGGGGAAGTTCACCGCGGACAGGGTCGACCCGTTGTCGCTGTAGCGCACGAGCTTCTCCGAGACCTCGGTGCCGATGTTGGCCTGGGCCTCGACGGTGGAGCCGGCGATGTGGGGAGTCAGGATCACGTTCTCGAACTTCCGCAGCCGCGAGACGAACTCCTGGTCGTTCCCTTCCGGCTCCTCCGGGTAGACGTCAAAGGCGGCGCCCGCGAGGTGGCCGCTCTCCAGGGCATTGGCGGCGGCGTCGATGTCGACCACGGTGCCCCGGGAGGCGTTGATGAAGTTGGCCCCCGGCTTCATGCGCGCGAACTGCTCGCGGCCCATCATCCCCCGGGTGACCGGCGTCTCGGGGACGTGGAAGGTCACCACGTCCGACGCCGCCAGCAGCTCGTCGAGGGTCGGCATCATCCGCGCATTCCCGAGCGGCAGCTTGGTCACCACGTCGTAGAAGCACACGTCCATGCCCAGGGCCTCGGCCATGACCGAGAGCTGGGTGCCGATGTTGCCGTAGCCCACGATGCCGAGGGTCTTGCCCCGCACCTCGCGCGCGTCCTCCGCGGACTTCTGCCACTTGCCCCGGTGCAGCAGCGCGTTCTTGGCCGGGATCCCGCGCAGCAGGAACGTGATTTCGGCCAGCACGAGCTCGGCCACCGAGCGGGTGTTGGAGAAGGGCGCGTTGAAGACCGGGATGCCGCGCATCATGGCCGCGTCGAGGTCGATCTGGTTGGTGCCGATGCAGAAGGCGCCGATCGCCATCAGGCGGGGCGCCGCGGCCACGGCGTCCGCGGTGATGCGGGTACGGGAGCGGATCCCCACGAAGTGCACGTCGTCGATGGCGGCGTGGAGGTCGTCGCCGGCCAGCGCCTTCTTGTGGCGCTCGATCTTCGTGTAGCCGTGGCGGACGAAGTTCTCGACCGCGCGGTCGTGCACGCCCTCCAGCAGGAGGATCTTCATGCGCGACCTTTCGACGGATGTGCTCACGGGGAGAGAATACGCGGCAGTTTCTTTGCGGGCAGCGCGGCGTGGAACAGGAAGCCCTGGAAGAAATCGCAGCCGCGGTCGGCCAGGAAATCGCGCTGCTCGGGCCTCTCCACGCCCTCCGCGATGACCTTCAGCCCCAGGTCGTGGGCGAGGCCGATGACGCGATCCACGATGGCCCGGCAGCGCTTCTCCTCGTGCAGCCGCTCCACGAAGGTGCCCGGGATCTTCACTCCGTGCAGGGGGAGATGGCTGAGCCACTCCAGCGACGAGTGGCCGGTGCCGAAGTCATCGAGCCACAGCTCGATGCCCTTGTCCATGAGATCCTCGATCTGCTCCGCGACCGCGTCGAACTTCTGCATGCTGCTGGTCTCGGTGATCTCGAGGCCCACGGCGCCGGGGTCTAGCCCGGCCGCGGCCAGCCGCCGCGTCACCCGACCGACGAGGTCGGTGCGCGGGAACTCGCGGGCCGAGAGGTTCACGTTCACCCGCACCCCCGAGAGGCCGGCCTTTGCCCACGCCGCCGCGGCCTGGAAGGACCGATCGAGAATCCAGTTCTCCAGCTTGAAGATCACGGGGCTGCGCTCGACGGACCAGAGGAGCTCGGTCATGATCGCCTTTTCCGCCCGCGGCTTCCGCCAGCGCAGCAGGGCCTCGACGTTTTCCACCCGGGAATCGCGCGCGTTCACGATCGGCTGGTACTCCAGGTGGATGCGATCCTCGGCCACCGCCCCCTTCAGATGGTGGATCGCGGTCCGTTTCCGCGTGGCCGCGGCCGTGGGGCTCCGGCGCTCGCGGCGGGCCGGTGGTGATTTCGCTCGCGCCATGTGGTCCCAGTCTACGGGGTCGGAGGGCGTTATCCTCGTAACGTGATGCACATGGCGAGCGCTTGAGCGGCCCGGACCGCGCCGCGGTCGTGCGCCAGCTGGGCGAGATGCTGGGCGATGGCGCGGTCGTGACCGAGCCGCACGAGCTGGCCCGCTACGAGAAGGGCTGGCGGTACGGCAGCGGCACGGCGCTGGCGGTCGTCCGTCCCGGCGGCACCGAGGAGGTGGCGCGCGTCCTCGCCTTTGCCTCCGAGCACTCCATCCGCGTGGTGCCGCAAGGCGCCAACACCGGCCTCGTGGGCGCGTCCACCCCCGACGCCTCGGGCGGCATGCTGGTGCTGAGTTTGGAGCGGCTGTCCCGCACCCTGGAGATCGATCCCGTGGACCGCACGGTGGTGGCGGGGGCGGGCGTGCTGCTGAGCCAGCTCGACCTGGCGCTCGAAGAGCACGGCCTCATGTTTCCGATCGATCTCGGCGCCGACCCCACGGTGGGCGGGATGGTGGTGACCAACACCGGGGGGACCCGCGTCCTGCGCTATGGCGACGTGCGCCAGAACCTGCTCGGCATCGAGGTCGTGCTCGCCGACGGGACGGTGCTCGACCTGATGACGGCGCTGCGCAAGAACAACACCGGCTTCGACGCCAAGCAGCTCTTCGTGGGAACGTCCGGCGTCTTTGGCGTGGTCACCCGCGCGGTGCTGCGCCTCATCCCGCGGCCGGCCCAGCGGGCCACCGCGCTCGTGGGCGCCGCGGACGGGGCCACCGTCTTGAAGCTGCTCTCGCACCTCGAGCGCCGCCTCGGCGACGTCCTGACCGCGTTCGAGGTGATGAGCGCTCTCGCGCTGGAGCCCGTCTTCCGCTACCAGCCGCGGTTGCGGAACCCCTTCGGCGGCCTGCCCCCCTACACCGTGCTCGTCGAGCTCGCGACCACGCTGCCAGCCGAGAATCTTTCCCTCGACGCGCTGCTCGAAGGAACGCTCGGCGCGCTGTTCGAGGATGAAGCCACTTCTGATGGCATCACCGACATCTTTCCCGGCAAGCCGGCGGAGCAATGGGACATCCGCCACCACGTCTCCGAGAGCCACCGCCATGAAGGCGAGGTCCTCGGCCTGGACATCAGCGTTCCGCGCGCGTCCATGGCCGCCTTTGTGGACGCGGCCCGCGCCCTGGTGGCGCCGAGCTATCCGTTCGTGCGCGTCTGCGATTTCGGCCACTGGGGGGACGGCGGCGTGCACCTGAACCTCATCTGGAAGAAGGACGACGCCGGCCGGTCCTCGGCGGAGCTGAAGGCCGAGCTGCAACCGCTACTCTACGAGCTCGCGGTCGCGCGCTTCCGGGGCAGCTTCAGCGCCGAGCACGGCGTCGGCCCCCACAACCAGGCCTTCTACGACCGTTACACGCCGGACCTCGTGCAGGACATTTGCCGCACCCTGAAGGCGCGGCTCGACCCCCAGGAACTGCTCGGGACCACCCGCCTCGGTTGAACGGGCCACCCGCGGGAAGGATTAGAGTGGCCGGATGATCTCTTCAGCCGTCCTGACGCTGGTCGTCGCCGCTCTCCCTGCGGTCGGCACCCCCGCCGGGCCCGAGGTGCGGGCCCTCTGGGTGGTGCGCACGTCGATCACCTCGCCCGATGCCGTGGCCAGGGTCGTGGACGACGCCCGGGCCGCGGGCATCAACACCCTGATCGTCCAGGTCCGGGGCCGCGGCGATGCCTATTACCGCGGCGGTCACGAGCCGAGGTCGACGTCGCTCTCCGAGCAGCCCGAGGATTTCGACCCGCTGGCCGAGATCCTCGCCCGGGCGCACCGTGACGGCATCGCGGTGCACGCGTGGCTCAACACGCACCTGCTGGCCAACCTCGGCGAGTTGCCGGCCCAGCCGGGCCATGTCTACAACGCGCACCCGGACTGGATCGCCGTCCCCCGGCGGGTGGCGGCCGAGCTGTACGGAGTCGATCCCGCGGATCCGAAGTACCGCGAGCGGATCGTGCAGGCGTCGAAGGAGGACACCCGCGAGCTCGAAGGGCTCTACACCTCGCCCAGCCATCCCGCGGTGAAGGAGCATCTCTACCGCGTGTTCCTCGACGTCGTGGAGCGCTACGACGTCGACGGGGTCCACTTCGACTACGTGCGGTACCCGAGCCCCGACTTCGACTTCAGCAAGAGCGCGCTCGAACGATTCCGGTCCGCCGTTGAGCCGACCCTGCGCGACGAGGAGCGACGCCTTCTCGGCGGCCTGTCCGAAACGCGTCCGCTGATCTACGTCGAGCTCTTCCCCCAGGAATGGGAGCGCTTCCGACGCGCCCAGATCACCGAGCTGGTCGAGCGCATCTACACCGCGGTCAAGGCGCGCAAGCCGCGGGTCCTCGTCTCCGCCGCCGTGTTCGCGAGCGACGAGGACGCCTTTGCCCGGCGTTTCCAGGACTGGAAGGCGTGGCTGGAGCGTGGGATCCTCGACGTCGTCTGCCCGATGGCGTACACCCCCGACACCGAGACCTGGAAGCGGCAGATCGCGATCGCCCGCGGCTTCTCCTTCGGTCGAAAGGTGTGGGCGGGGATCGGCGCCTACCGCCAGCCGCCGGAGAGTGCGATCGAGAAGATCGCCCTCGGCCGCCGCCTTGGCGTGGACGGGTTCATCCTGTTCTCCTACGGCGACGTCACGCGCCCGAGCGAGCGCGCTCCCGCGGGGGACTACCTCGCGCGCGTTGGCCGTGCCGTCTTCCAGGCGCCCGGCCGGTGACGGGCCTTCCGCTCCTCGCGCTGCTCGCCCTTCCGGGGATCGCCCGGGAACCGGTCCCGACGGAAACGATCCGGGTCTCCG
>Ga0136617_10000699_pt1 | contig 28866 bp, 24 predicted proteins | sample AntDrymUQ3222106_2_FD_129672 | JGI IMG/M metagenome (GOLD analysis project Ga0136617, IMG submission 129672) | Polar desert sand microbial communities from Dry Valleys, Antarctica - metaG UQ322 (21.06) | ecosystem: Environmental > Terrestrial > Soil > Desert | place: Antarctica: Dry Valley... | reverse complement strand
TGCGAGCGGCGCCGCGCCGAACGAGCGCCGCACCTGCTCGGGGTCTGGAGTGCCGTAGGTCGTTGTCCGCTGGCGCGGAATCCGGCCGGCCGAGCGGATCAGCGCCTCCATCTGCTCCGGCCGCAGCTCCTGCCCCCACTCCGAGCCGGCTGAGCGCGAGATCGACTCGTTCATCAGCGTCCCGCCGAGATCGTTGACGCCCGCAGCGAGCGCCTGCCGCACCCCGTCGGGCCCGAGCTTGACCCAGCTCACCTGGACGTTCGTCAGCACAGGATGGAGCGCAAGCCGCGCGACGGCATGGAGGAGCAGCGTCTCGCCGAAGGTCGGCCCGCGCCTCGAGCGACCCTTCAGGAAGATCGGCGCCTCCATCGGCACGAACGGAAGCGGTACGAGCTCGGTGAACCCTCCCGTACGCACCTGCTGCTCCCGGGAGCGGAGCAGGTGACGAGCCCAATGGATCGGGCGCTCCACGTGCCCGAACATGATCGTCACGTTCGACCGTAACCCGACCCGATGGGCGGCGGCATGCACCGCGAGCCATTGGTCGGTCGTCACCTTGTCCGGGCAGATGATCGCGCGCACCTGGTCGTCGAGAATCTCGGCCGCGGTTCCGGGGAGCGAGCCGAGCCCGAGGTCGCAGAGCCGCGCGAGGTAGGTCTCGAGCTCGAGCCCAAGCGTCGCGGCGCCCTGCCACACCTCGAGCGCCGAGAACGCATGCACGTGGATCTCGGGCACGGCGTCGCGGATCGTCTCGACGACGCTCGCGTAGTAGTCGCCGGTGAACGAGGGGTGGATCCCGCCTTGGAGACACACTTCGGTCGCGCCGCGCTCCCAGGCCTCCTCGACTCTGCGGACGATCTCCTCGTGCGGCACGAGGTAGGCGGGCCCGCGGAGGTTCGCGGCGAGCTTTCCCTTCGAGAACGCGCAAAAGCCGCATCGGAAGTAGCAGACGTTCGTGTACTGGATGTTCCGCGTCACGACATAGGTGACCGCGTCGCCACACACCTCCCGCCGCAGCCGGTCGGCGGCGGCGAGCACCCGCTCGCGCTCCGTGCCGCGCGCGGCGAAGAGGCGCACGAGCTCTTCCTCCCCCAGTTGCTCGCCCGTCAGCTCGAGCGGCGCAGGATCGCGACCGACCACAAACGGCACGGCTACCGGCTCACCCGGCGCCCAGCGATCCTCGCGCGCGAGCCCGTGCGCATCCGCCGCTCTCCGGATCGCGGGCGCCACGGCCGGATCCGCCCAACGTTCGAGCTCGGCGACGTGCTCGGGGTAGAGCGGCAGCCGTGGCGCGAGCTCGAGCCCGCGGGAGTGGCATGCCTCCCGCAACCGCTCCACCTGAGGCCAGGGCGCCTCGGGGTTGACGTGGTCGACGGTCACGGGCGAAACCCCGCCCCAATCGTCGATCCCGGCATCGAGCAGGCGGGGAAAGTCGTCGTAGGCGAGGTTCGGCGGCGCCTGGACATGCAGGTCCCGAGGCAGCACGATGCGCGCAACGGCGATCGACCAGAGGTGCTCCTCGGTCGTCGCGTCGGGGTGGTCTGCCATCCGCGTCCCCGGCTTCGCGCGGAAGTTCTGCACGATCACCTCGCGCAGGTGCCCGTGCTCCGCCGCGAGGGCACGAAGCGCGAGCAGCGACTCGAGCCGCTCCTCGCGTGTCTCGCCGATCCCGACGAGGATCCCGCTGGTGAACGGGATCGCGAGCTCGCCCGCGAGCCGGATCGTCTCGAGCCGCCGAGCGGGCAGCTTGTCGGGCGAGGCCCAGTGCGGGCCGCCCTTGGCGGAGAGCCGCTCGGCGGTCGTCTCGAGCATGATCCCCATCGACGCGGCGACCGGCCGCAAGGCTACGAGCTCCTGACGGCTCATCACGCCGGGGTTGAGGTGCGGCAGCAGCCCGGTCTCGTCGAGCACGCGGCGGGCGCAGCGGGCCAGGTACTCGAGCGTCGTCGCGCACCCGAGCCCGGCGAGCTCCTCGCGCGCGACACGGTACCGCGTCTCGGGTCGGTCCCCGAGCGTGAACAGCGCCTCGCTGCAGCCTGCCGCGGCGCCGGCGCGGGCGAGCTCGAGCACCTCCGCCTCGCTCATGAATGCGCGCTCCCCGCGGCGCGGCGGGCGGGCGAAGGTGCAGTAGCCGCAGACGTCGCGGCAGAGCGTCGTCAGCGGGATGAAGACCTTGGGCGAGTACGTGACGACCGTGCCCGAACGCAGCCGACGTGCCTCGGCCATGAGGTCGTCGAGGGGCGTGCTGAGTAGCTCGGAAACCAGATCTGCCATCGGCGGCGGGGGGTTGCTCGTTGTCGCCGGGCGGTCTCCTCACCCGAGAGCGCGAGTCTACCGCTTGGCCGCGTCTGCCGGGTTCTTTCCGGCTGCCGCCGGAAAGAACCTAGAAGTGCCTCAGGCTCTACGGTCGAATCTTCGTTCTGCGAGGCCTTACTAGGTACTTTCCGGCGCAGCCGGAAAGTGCCCTACACGCTTACGACGCTCGGTACCCCCACAGACCGCCGAAGCTCTTCCAGCTCGTCTTCTGCCAGCGCTGGAGCAGCATCTGCTCGATCGGGAAGCGATCGCCGGGGCCAGTCTTGAGCGCGATCCCCGGGAGCAGGAACGGGTTCGTCGAGAGGTTCAAGCTTCCGACCGCCTCGAGCACCCGGCTCCGCGTGAGGTCTTTCCCGGCCTGCTTCAGCACCTCGACCGTCGTCCATGCCGCCGCCATGCCGTAGACGTGGTAGACGTCGTCGGCGTTGGCGCCCGGCGCGTACTGCTTCAGCACCTGCCGGTAGAGCGCGATTGCGCTGTCCTTCGCCCACTTGGGGTCGGTCGGGTCCTTGAGGAAGACGATCGAGACAGAGCCGGTCGCGACCTTGTTGGTTCCGCCCTCGGAGGCGAGCTGCATGATGTTCGAGGCCGACGAGACCGCGTTACACAGCGTCAGCTTGGGCTTCCAGCCCAGCTTGTTCGCGAACACGTAGCCCTGGATCGCGAACCGCGGCGTCGCAAAGAGCGCGAGCACGTTGGCGCCCGAGGCCTTCAGCTTCCCGATCTGCGACGAGACGTCGCTCGCCGTCACCTCGTAGGGCTGCGCCGCGATCACCTTTGCTTTCGAGCGCTGCAGCCCCTTCTTCAGGCCATTGAGCAGGTCCTTGCCGTAGTCGTCGTTCTGGAACAGCACGGCGATCTTCGCGGCGCCCTGCGTCCGCGCGAGATACTTGCCGTACACCCAGCCCTCCGCCTGGTAGCTCGGCTGTAGCCCGATCGTGTACGGATACTTGGCGCCGTCGGCGCCGAACGTCGTCGCGCCCGACGCAGCGAAGAGCTGCGGCACCTTCTTCTCGTTCAGGTAGTCGCGGATCGCGAGATTGGTCTCGGTGCCGAGCACGTTGAAGATCGCGAACACCTTGTCCTGCTCGACGAGCTTGCGGGTCGCCTGCACGGTCTGTGCGTTGTTGTACGCGTCGTCGAGGTAGGTGTAGACGATCTTGCGACCGTTGACGCCGCCGTTTGCGTTGACGTACTTGAAGTACGCGTCCGCCCCCCGGGCGACCGACGCGTACGGGGAGGCCGAGCCGGTGAGCGGCGAGGTTCCCCCGAGCAGGATCGTCGTGGCCGTGACGCCCGGGTCCGCGCTTCCGCGGCTCGTGCCGGCGAGCGCCGCCGCGGCCCCGAGCGCCGTCGCGAGCGCAAGCGTCGAGAGCGCGAGAACGAGCTTCTTGGTCATTCCGATCGATCTCCCTGGGGTCGGTAAGCGGCCGAACAGGCGCCACGATCGTAGCCGCGGTCTGTTAGCGCTTTGAACGGGTTTCAGCGCCGCAGCTTCGCGAGCATCCGGCCGACGAGGCCCGCCGCACCCATCGGCAGGACGAACATCGTCAGGATCAGGATCACCCCGTAGACGACGGCCGGGGCCCCTGGCGACCTCGAGATCTCCTGCGCCCAGAGCGGGAGAAACTGCACGAAGACCGCTCCGGCGATCAGCCCGACGAGCGAGCCGAGCCCTGCGACGACGACGCCGACGAGCAGCGTGATCGAGAGCGCGATCGGGAAGGTGTCCGGGTTGACGAACGTCGTCGCGATCGCGAACAGCGACCCGGCCACGCCTGCGTAGGCGGCGCTGACGGCAAACGCGAGCGTCTTGTAGCGGGCAAGCGAGACGCCGGATGACTGGGCGGCCGTCTCGCTGTCGCGCACCGCACGCAGCGCGCGGCCTGTGCGCCCACGCAGCAGCAGCCACGCCGCGACGTAGCTGACGAGCGCGACCGTCCAGCAGAGGTAGTACAACCAGTTGTTGAACGAGAGCTCGAAGCCGAGCACGGATTGGGGTGTCAGGGACGCCGTGAGCTCCGGGGTTCCGAAGAGGTTGATCCCCGATCCGCCACCGGTGAAGCCCTCGAACCTCTTCAGCACCGCGGGCATCGCGACCGCGATCGCGAAGGTCGCGAGCGCCAGGTACAGACCCGACAGCCGCAGCGCGGGGATCCCGAACAGGAATCCGGCAGCTCCGGTGACGAGTGCGGCGAGGGGGATCGTCCAGATGTCCTTGACCCCGTGATCGGCCATCAGGATCGCGGTCGTGTAGCCGCCGATCGCCATGAACGCTCCGTGCCCGAGCGAGATCTGCCCTGTGTAGCCCGTCAGCACGTTGAGCCCGATCAGCGCGACGAGGTAGATCGCGACGTAGGCGAACTGCTGCGCTCGGAAATCCGAGACGAACGCCGGGAAGACCATCACGACGACGATGAGCGCGGCGAACGCGACCAGCGGTAGCGCGAGCCGTCTCATACCTTCCTCACCTCCCGCTTTCCGAAGATCCCGCTCGGCTTGACGACGAGCACGACGAGGATCACGAGCAGCGCGACCGGGAGGCGCAGGTCGGCGCCGACGAAGTCGACATACGCGCCGATCAGGTTCAGCCCCACGCCGAGCGCGAGACCCCCGACGACGGCGCCGAGCGGCGAGTCGATCCCACCCAGCACCGCGGCGGCGAAGGCGTAGATCAAGATCGCGGCCATCAAGTTCGGGTCGAGGAACACGCTCGGCGCCGCGAGCATCCCTGCGATCGCCCCGAGCACGGCCGCAAGCCCCCAGCCCAGCGAGAGCATCCACGTCACCCGCACGCCGACGAGCCGGGCCTCGGCCGGGTTGACCGCCGCCGCGCGCATCGCGAGGCCGAGCTTCGTGTACTGGAACAGGAGCCAGAGCAGAGCCACGGTCGCGAACGCGACGCCGATCGTGCCGAGATCCTGGATCGAGAACGCGACGCCGCCGATGTCGATCGTGCGCGTCGGGAACGGGCTCTGCACGGCGCGAACCTCACCCGACCAGATCAGCGTGACGAGCCCGTTGAGCAGGAGCAGCAGACCGATCGTGACGATCACGACGCGTAGCACGGAGCCTTTCTCGTTCGGACGGATCGCGACTTGATGAACGCCGACGCCGCCGGCGAACGAGAGGAGCAGCGTGACGACGAACGCAGGCCAGTACTGCCAGCCGTGGTTCGTCGTGAGCGTCCACGCGACGTAGGTCGAGAACGTCGCCATCTCGCCCTGCGCGAAGTTGATCACCCCGGTCGCCCGATGGATGAGGACGAGCGCGAGCGCGAGCGACGCGTAGATCGCGCCCGACGCGAGCCCCGAGACCACCTGTTGAAGGAAATCCCCCATCAATCGGCCCTCGTAGGGGCCGGACCTGTCCGGCCTGCTGCCGAGGATCCGAAGCGTTGCAGAGACCCGGGCGCTGTCACAAGGCGAGTCATCAGTACCCCAGGTAGCTCCTGCGCACGGCCTCGTTCTCGCGAAGCTCCCCGGCCGAGCCGGAGACGGCGACCTTGCCGACCTCGAGCACGTACGCGGACGAGGCCGCGTCCAGCGCGATTCGCGCGTCCTGCTCGACCACGAGCACTGTGAGTCCCTCCTGGGCGTTCAGCTCGCGCACGATTCGAAAGATCTCGCGAACAACGAGCGGCGCGAGGCCGAGCGAGGGCTCGTCGAGCATCAGCAACCTCGGCCGCGACATCAACGCTCGGGCGAGCGCGAGCATCTGCTGCTCGCCTCCGGAGAGTGTGCCGGCACGCTGAGTCCCTCGTTCCCGGATCCACGGGAACCACGCCGCGACGCGCTCGATGTCGGCGTCGGCGCGACGTCCACGCCGCGTGTAGGCGCCGAGCCGGAGATTCTCGGTCACATCCAGCTCGGTGAACGTACCGCGGCCCTCGGGGACGTGCGCGACGCCGGCCTTCGCGGCCGCCTCGGGCCCTCCGCGCAGCGGTTTCCCGCCAAGCTCGATCCGCCCGCTGCGGCGCACGGTTTCCGACACCGCGCGCAGCGTCGTCGTCTTGCCGGCGCCGTTCGCGCCGAGCACGGCGACGATCTCCCCCTCCGGCACTTCGAGCGAGACTCCGCGCAGCGCCTGCACGGGCCCGTAGCGGGCCTCGACGTCGTGCAGCTCGAGGAGCGCGCTCACTCCTCCGCCCCCCGTAGGGGCGAGGCATGCCTCGCCCTGGCCGAAGGTCGACGGCCGCCCCTCATTCCTCCGCCCCCAGGTACGCCTCGATCACCGCAGGGTTCCCCCGTACCTCCGCAGGGCTCCCGTCTGCGATCTTGCGACCGAAGCTGAGGACGTTGACGTGGTCGGAGATTCGCATCACGAGCCCCATGTGATGCTCGACGAGGAGCACCGTGAGCCCGCGCTCGTCGCGCAGCCGCGCAACGAAGTCGCCGAGCTCCTCGACCTCCTCGTGGTTGAGCCCTCCGGCGGGCTCGTCGAGCAGCAGGAGCTGCGGGTCGGCGATCAGGGCGCGTGCGAGCTCGACGCGCTTCTGCGTGCCGTAGGGGAGAGACGCCGCGGGCTGGCGCGCGCGCGCGCCGAGACCGACGTAGTCGAGCGTCTCGAGCGCTTCCGACTCGCCGACGGAGCCACCGCGCGTGTGGGCGCCGACGAGGACGTTCTCGAGCACGGACATCGAGGGAAACAGGTTGAGGTTCTGAAACGTGCGTGCGATGCCGCGACGGACGATCGCATGCGGCGGTGACTCGAGCAGCGAGCGACCGCTCAGCTCGACCGTGCCGCTGTCGGGCGCGTAGAGCCGGGTGATGACATTGAACGCGGTTGTCTTGCCCGCGCCGTTCGGGCCGATCAGGCCCGAGATCGTCCCGGGCGCCACCTCGAACGAGACATCGTCGAGGGCGACGATGCCCCCGAATCGGAGCGTGACGTCGCGAACGGAGAGCAGCGCCACCGCGGCAGCCTACTACTACCGTTTCTACCGGCACGTTCCGGCTGCCGCGCGGGCACTTTCCGGCTGCCGCCGGAAAGTGCCTAGTAGAACGACGGGTACCGCACTTCGCGTAGTTCAATGCGTCCCCGTCGAGCCTGATGCCTTTCTAAGCGCTATTCCGGCGGAAGCCGGAATAGCGCTAGGGGAGGCGTGGTGCGGCCACAACCGCTGCGGCAGCTGCGCCGGCGAGCAGGAGCGCTCCCGCCGCGACGAACGCGGAGGTCACCTCACGCGGCGCCGACGTTCGCCCGATCCTCGAGCCGAGGTCGTCGTAGACCTCGCGCAACGCGTCCGCGCTCTCGGCGTCGTACGTCTCGCCGCCCGTCACGTCGGCGACCGCGGCGAGGGTCTCGCGGTCGGGTGGGACGGGGACGACCTGCCTCTGACCCGGCGGGCCGACCTCGATCGTGCCTGCGTCGGTGCCGAGCGCGATGGTGTAGATCGGGACGCCTGCCTCGATCGCTCGCTCGGCCGCCTGGCCCGGGCTCAAGATCCCCCGTGTCTGCGCTCCGTCGGACAGCAACAGCACCGACGCGAGCGCGCGTCCATCGCTGTCGCGGGCCGGTGTCCGAGGATCGCCCCCTGCCTCGCCGGTCGAGCTCTGCGCAAGCTCGACACTGCGGGCGATCGCGTCGCCCAAGGCGGTGCCGAACCCTGGGCCGAGCAGCTCGATCCCCTGGTCGAGCAGAGCCCGATCGGCAGTCGGGGGGACGAGCACCTGGGGTTCGTCGGAGAACGAGACGAGCCCGACGCGAAGCTCCTTCGGCACGCGGTCGACGAACCTCTCCATCGCACGCTTTGCCGCTGCGAGGCGCGACGGCTGCACGTCCTTGGCACGCATAGAGCCCGACACGTCGACCACCAGAACGACCGCCGCTCGCTCGCTCGGCACCGCCCGCATCACGGTCGGGCGCGCGAATCCGACCAGCAGGGTCGCAAGCGCTGCCAGCAGCAACGCGGCCGGGATGTGCCTGCGCCAACTCGAGCGACTGCCGGCGACGGTCGCGAGCACGGCGAGATTCGAGAAACGCACCGCGTAGTGAGAAGGTCTTCTCTGTAGCCACCAGTAGCCGAGTGCGGCCAGCGGCACGACGGCGATCGCGACGAGCAACAGGGGGGATTCGAAGCTCACCGAGTCACCCTCGTGCACAGCGCGTGAACCTGTAGCTCGACCCGCAGACGGGGAGGCGCCGAGGCGCTCACCCTGCCCAGCGCGACGACCGTCCTTCCCGCCGTCGTGCGGCTCACGGTCGCAAGCCGGAGCAACGGGAGGGTCGGATCGCTCGCGACGCGCAGGCCGATGGCGTGCTGAGACCCGAGCAGCCGCGCTCCGGCGGGGCAACGGGCGACGACACGCCGTGCGCCACCCACCCGGAGTCGCGCACTGACAACGCGGCGGTCGAGCGGGCTGCCGGGCTTGAACGCGGCCTCTTGCCTGACAGAGGTCTCGGCGCGACCACCCCCACCCTGCGTGGGGATACAGCCGATGAACGGCTGGAACGAGACCGGCTTGCGTGCAGCTCCCGTATAGACGGCCACGAACAGCGCCTCGCGGCCCGTCGTCACGCCCGGCGACACGGGCGCGCCGTTCTCGCCTCGGATGCTGACGTCGAGCGCGCGGTCGGTGACCCGTGCGTCGATTCCCGCGACGATGTAGCCGGCCAAGGGGCATCGCAGCTGCCAGACGGCGGTCGACGTCTCCGAGGCTTCGCGGGATGGCACGACGACCCACGGCCCCGCGACCGGCAGGCAGACCTGGAGGCCGTTGCACTCGTCAGCCGCCAGCGCCCGCTCGGGACCAAGGAAGACGGCGCCCAGGAGCACCACGCCGATTGCGAGCGCCGCTCTCACAGCGCTCTCCGGAACCAGAGCGACGAGAGCGCGCCCGCCAGCAGCGCTAGGGCGGCACCCGACACGGCAAACGTCGACGTGACCTCGACACGCTTCCGCTCGCTGGCGAGCCTCGTGCCGAGCTCCCGATAGACCTCGCGCAGCCGTTCGGCGTCGAGCACCTCGAAGAATGTCCCGCCGGTCGAGCGGGCGATCCGCTGCATCGTCGGCACGTCTGGCGGCACCGTGACGCGCTCGACCAGCCCACCGGGGCGTGGAACCTCGACGACCGCGTCCTCGGTACCGAGCGCGACCGTGCTCACCGGAACACCGGCCCGGCGGGCGCGCTCGGCCGCGGCGGCCGGCGTTGCGCTCTGTGCAGTCTGCGCTCCGTCCGAGAGCAACAGGATCGCCGCCGGCGAGCGCTGACCCGCCTCGGCGCTCACCGGATCCACCGCGGCGAGCTCGAGCGAACGGTCGATCGCGTCGCCGATCGCCGTCCCGGAGCCGAGTCGAAGCTCCCGCAACGCAGCCGCCGCAGCCTCCCGGTCGGTCGTCGGCGAGAGCGCCACATCGGCCGTCGTGGAAAACGTCACGAGCCCGATACGGTAGTTGTCGGGGGCGCTCTCGAGGAGCTCGGCCGCGGCTGTCCGGGCCGCCTCGAGCCGACTCGGCGCAACATCGTCTGCCGCCATCGAGCGCGACACGTCGATCGCAAGCACGATCGTCGCCTCGTCCCGTGTCACCGTTCGCACGATGTTCGGCCGGGCGATGCCGACAACGAGCAGCGCGAGCGCGGCGAGCACGAGCGCCAGCGGCAGATGACGCCGGAGCCCCGGACGACGGGCGACGAGGTTCGGCGTCAGCGCCGGGCTCGCAAACCGGGCCGCATCCCTGCGACGGCGTCGCTCCAGCACGGTGTATCCCACGACGAGCAGGGGAAGGGCGGCGAGCAGCGCGAGCGCGAGGGGAGTCGAGAAGCTCATATCCGTCGCACGTGGAGGAACGTCGCAAGCTGACGGAGCCAATCGCGATCAGTGGAGAGAACGACGTGCGCGACACCTGCCGACGAGAGCTCGTGCGCGACCGAGCGGCGTTCCTCGTCGGCCGCAGCGGCGAATCGCTCCCGCAGCCTGCGATCGCCCGTGTCAACCCGAAGCTCGTCACCCGTCTCGGGATCGACGAGCCACAGCACACCCGCAGGCTCGAGCCGTTGCTCTCGGGGATCGCGGATCTCGACGGCCAGCACCTCGTGGCGCCCGGCGACCTCGAGCAGCGGGCGGCGCCAGTCGCGGGGCCCTCGGAAGTCCGAGACGATCACCGCGAGCGAGCGCTGGCGGGCCGCCGCGCCCAGCCGCCGCAGCGCGACGCCGAGCGAGCTGCCTTGACTGGCCGCGGGCTCATGCGTCTCACGGAGCGCACCGAGGAGGCCGATCAGCCCGACGCGACCCTGACGCGGCGGCAGCACCCGCTCGTCGACGCCGCCGTAGGAGACGAGGCCCACTCGGTTGCCGCGCACGCTCGCCGCGTGTCCCAGGGCGAGCGCGACACCGAGGGCGACGTCCGACTTGCGGCGCTCGGCTGTGCCGAACGCCATCGACGGCGAGGTGTCCAGAGCGAGCCAGGTGACGAGCACCCGCTCCGCGAGGTGGACACGGACGTGAGGCTCGCCTGTTCGCGCCGTGACGTTCCAGTCGATCAGCCTCACGTCGTCGCCCGTCTCGTACGGGCGCACCTGCGCGAGCTCGGTCCCGCGCCCAAGCAGCGACGAGCGATGATCGCCGGCGAGCATCCCGTCGACCCGACGCCCAATGGTGAGCTCGAGCGCGCGGACGAGCGCATCCGGCACAGGCCCCGGCCCCGGCCGCTGCGGGGTGGGCACCACGCCGAGCGCACGCAGCGTCCTGCTCACGAGCGACCTCCGCGAGAGGCGTGGCTGAAGCCACGCCTCGGAGCCGCGTCCCTCATGTCGAACGCGGAGCCCGCGATGTGCAGAGAAGCGGGACGGCCGATCACGCGGCCGCGGGCCTCCCGAGCTCGAGCCGCGGTTGCGGGACGGCGGCGAGCACGGCGTCGAGCACGTCGTCCGCCGACCGTTCCTCCGCGAGCGCCTGATACGTGAGCACCAGTCGGTGCCGGAATGCGTCTTTCACGAGCGCGCGGACGTCGCCGGGGATCACGTAGTCGCGACCGTGGACGAGCGCGAGCGCGCGAGCGCTCTGCACGAGCGCGATCGGGCCTCGCGGGCTGGCGCCGTAGGCGACCAGCTCGGACACCTCGCCGAGCCCAACCGACGCCGGATCGCGCGTCGCGGCGGCGAGGCTGACGGCGTAGCTGACCAGCCCGGGATCGACGTACACCGCTCCCGTCGCTCGCTGCAGGTCGCGCAGCTCGTCGAGGGAGAGCACCTGCCGAACCTCCGCCGCAGCTTCGAGCGAGCGGTGGACGACTGTCAGCTCCTCGTCGCGCTCCGGGTAGCCGACGAGCACCTTGAGCATGAAGCGATCGATCTGGGCCTCGGGCAGCGGGTACGTGCCCTCCGACTCGATCGGGTTCTGCGTTGCCATGACGAGGAACGGGTCGGGGACGAGGTGCGTCTCGTGGCCGATCGTGACCTGCTTCTCCTGCATCACCTCGAGCAGCGCCGACTGCACCTTCGCGGGCGCGCGGTTGATCTCGTCGGCGAGCAGGAAGTTGCAGAAGACAGGACCGAGGTCTGTCTCGAAGCCCGTGCGATCGGGGCGGTAGACGCGCGTGCCGACGAGATCGGAGGGCACGAGATCCGGAGTGAACTGCACGCGCTTGAACGACCCGCCGAGCACCGCCGCGGTCGTCTTGATCGTGAGCGTCTTCGCGAGCCCCGGGACGCCTTCGATCAAGAGGTGCCCGCCGGCGACGAGACAGACGAGTACCCGCTCGAGCATCTCGTCCTGCCCGGCGATCACGCGTTTGATCTCGACGAGCGCTTCTTCGAGCCGCTCCCGGTCCGACGGGGCCGGATCCCTCTCGGGTGCTGACATGACTGCTCCTCGCCTCGACAGCTCGTGCGGCCGCGTGCGGCCGTGCCGCGATCGTAGACGGAGCCCGCAGGAGCGGTGTTGCGGGGTCGTTAATCGCTGCTGTGGATGCGTTCTCCTTGGTTCTCCGAATCGCTGATGCGGGCGAGGCATGCTTCGCCCCTACGTTGCTGTGGATACGTAATCCGAGGCGCCATCCACGAGCCGTTCCTGGAACGGTGTGGTTTCCGCCCGGGCACCGGGCGCTTTAGGGGTTCTAACCGCCGTCGGAATCCGCGCCTGCGGATTCCGGCGTTGCGGAGAAGTACAGTGCCGCGATGAACCTGCGCGACAGCCCGGAGGAGGCCGCGTTCCGCGACGAGGTGCGCACGTTCTTCGCCGAGCGACTTCCGGACGAGCTCCGAGACCACCGCGGCGGCGAGGCACGCTACGACACCGGCGCGATCCGCGACTGGAGCCGCACGCTCCACGAGGCCGGCTACGCCGGGCTCACCTGGCCGATCGCCTACGGTGGCGGTGGACGCCGCCCGTCGTTTCAGGCGATCTACTTCGAGGAGGAGGCGCTCGCCGGTGCGCCGGGCCACATCGGCGTGATCGGGCTCGGGATGGCAGGGCCGACGCTCATGGCCTTCGGCAGCGACGCGCAGCAGGGCAGGCACCTCGCGAGGATCCTGTCGGCCGAGGAGATCTGGTGCCAGGGCTTCTCCGAGCCAGGCGCAGGCTCCGATCTCGCCGCCGTCCGCACGAGCGCGCGGCAGGAAGACGATGTCCTCGTCGTCGACGGCCAGAAAGTCTGGTCGTCGTTCGCGCACATCGCCGACTTCTGCATCCTGCTCACTCGCAGCGACCCCGACTCGACCCGCCACGAGGGGCTCACCTACATGATCGTCGACATGCGCAGCCCCGGCGTCGAGGTGCGACCGCTGCGCCAGATCACAGGCGAGGCGGAGTTCAACGAGATCTTCTTCTCCGGCGTCGAGGTTCCCGCCGAGAACGTCCTCGGTGAGATCGGCGGCGGCTGGCAGGTGGCGATGACGACGCTCCTGCACGAGCGTGGAACACTCGGCTTCGCGCTCGTCGCGCGGCTCGAGGTTGCCGTGCGCAGGCTGATCGAGCTCGCTCGCGATCGCGGCGCGACCGCCGCGCAGCGCGAGGCGATCGGTCGAGAGTGGATCGAGCTGCAGGGCGTCAAGCACGCCGCCTACCGCTCGCTCTCGGCCCTGGAGCGCAAGGGCATCCCCGGTCCGGAGGGCTCGATCCTCAAGCTCCACTGGTCGGAGGCGAACCAGCGGCTGACGAAGCTCGCGCTCGAGCTGCTGGGGCCGGATGGCGGACTCGACGGGGGCAGCGCGCCGTACGGCGGCTGGTGGCAGCACCAGCAGCTCCGCTCCCGCGGCAACACGATCGAGGCCGGAACGTCCGAGGTGCTCCGCTCGATCGTCGCCGAACGTGTCCTCGGACTCCCCCGCTCGCGTTGACTGATGGACGCTGCGTTCACAGCCGAGCAGGACGAGCTCCGCAGCCAGGCGCGGTCGTATCTCGCGGGTAACCCTTCGCCGTCGTGGAGCGACCTCGCGGACCTCGGCTGGACAGGGGTCTCGGTGTCAGAGGAGCACGGCGGCGCCGGTCTGGGGTTCCTCGAGGAGGGAGTGCTGATCGAGGAGCTGGGGCGCGCGCTCGTCCACGCGCCGTTCCTCTCGACGCTCGCTCTGCTTCCGGCGCTTCCCGCGGAGCTGCAGGGGGAGGTCGCGGCGGGCAGGGAGAGCTGGGTGCTCGCGCTCGGGCCGCTCGTCCCCGACCTCGACAGCGTGAGCCGGGTCGCAATCGTCGGCGGCGACGGGATCTACGAGCTCGTCGGCTTCGACCGGGAGCTGCTGGCGTCCAGCGACGAGACCCGGCCGCTCGGGGTCGTCTCCGGGGGCGAGCCCGGACCTCTGCTCGCCTCCTCGGAACGGCTGCCCGGGCTGCGGACGAGACTCCTCGCCGCGCTTGCGCTCGAGGCCACCGGCGTCGGCGCGCACGTGCTCGAGCTCTCGATCGGGTACGCGAAGGAGCGGATGCAGTTCGGACGCCCGATCGGCAGCTACCAGGCGATCGCGCATCCGCTCGCCGACGTGTACGTCCAGCTCGAGCTCGGCCGCTCGCTCGCGTACTGGGCTGCGTGGTGCGTCACGACCGACGACCCGCAGGCCGCGCTCGCGGCGGCGGGCGCGAAGTCGGCGGCTGCCGAAGCAGCCGTCTTCGCCTGCGAGCGCGCGATCCAGACCCATGGCGGGATCGGCTTCACGTGGGAGCACCCGTTGCACCGCTACTACAAGCGAGCGCTCGGGATCCAATCGTGGGAGGCTTCGAGCGGGCAGCTTCGCGCCGAAGTGGCCCAGTCCCTGCTGAGCGAAGGAGGAGCCTGATGGACGGGCTGATCATGGACTACCAGCTCAACGTGCCCGCGATCCTGCGTCGCGCCGAGGAGCTGCACGGCGATCGCGAGATCGTCAGCAAGCTGCCGGACAAGAGCTGGCACCGCTACACCTACGCCGAATTCGTCGTGCGGACGAAGCAGCTCGCGCTCGCGCTCCGGAGCGAGCTCGGTCTCGTCGACGGCGACCGCGTCGCCACCTTCGCGTGGAACCATCACGAGCATCTGGAGACGTACATCGGCGCCCCGGTGGGAGGCTTCGTCACCCACACGCTCAATCTCCGCCTCCACCCCGACGACCTCACCTACATCGCCGGCCACGGGGGCGCCCGCGTGCTGATCGCCGACAAAGTGCTGTGGCCGCTCGTCGAGACGTTCGTCGAGCGCGTCGGCTTCGAGCACGTCGTTGCGGTCGGCGAGGGGCCGACCCCCGAGGGCGCGATCGACTACGAGGAGCTGCTCGCCTCGCAGGACGCAGCGAGCTTCGACTACCGCGACCTCGACGAGCGATCGGCCGCGGCGATGTGCTACACGAGCGGCACCACCGGGCAGCCCAAGGGCGTGCTCTACTCGCATCGCGCGATCGCGATCCACTCGCTCGCCTCCGCGACGACGTGCACGCTCGGCCTCGAGGAGTCGGACACGGTGCTCCCTGTCGTGCCGATGTTCCACGCGAACGCCTGGGGATTTCCTTTCACCTGCACGCTCGTCGGCTCGAAGCAGGTGTTCCCGGGCCCCCATCTCGACCCGCAGTCGCTGCTCGATGCATTCGTCGAGGAACAGGTGACCGTCACGGCGGGGGTCCCCACGATCTGGCTGGGGATCCTGCAGACCCTCGATGCCACACCGGACGCGTGGGATCTGTCCAGGCTTCGGGCGATGGTTGTCGGCGGGTCGGCCGCGCCGCGCTCGATGATCGAGGGCTTCGCAGTGCGCCACGGCCTCCACGTGACCCACGCCTGGGGGATGACGGAGATGGCGCCGCTCGGGACGATCTCCGAGCTCTCGAGCCGTGAGCAGGCGCTGCCGCTCGACGAGCAGTTCGCCTATCGCGCCAAGCAGGGACTGCCGGCGCCGTTTGTCGAGCTCCGGGCGCGAGGCGACGACGGGATCGTCCCTCGGGACGGCGAGACGATGGGCGAGCTCGAGGTTAGGGGCGCCTGGATCGCGAGCGCGTACTACGAGACACCCGACGGCGCCGACCGCTGGACGGACGACGGCTGGTTCAAGACCGGCGACATCGTCACGATCGAGCCGCACGGCTACATCGAGATCCAGGATCGCTCGAAGGACCTCGTCAAGTCCGGCGGCGAGTGGATCTCGACGGTCGCGCTCGAGAACGCGCTGATGGGTCATCCCGCCGTGGCCGAGGCCGCAGTGATCGCGGTGCCCGACGAGAAGTGGGCCGAGCGGCCGCTCGCGTGCGTCGTGCTCCGAGAGGGCCGGTCCGCCGAGCCCGACGAGCTACGCGAGTTCCTCGCACCGAACTTCGCCAAGTGGTGGCTGCCCGATCGGTTCGAGTTCGTCGCGGAGATCCCGAAGACCGCGGTCGGCAAGTTCCGCAAGACCGCCCTGCGGGAGCGGTTCAGCTCACCGGTCGTCCCGTAGGGGCGAGGCATGCCTCGCCCTGTTCTTCCCGCAACAAACGGGCCGGGCATGCCCGGCTTCCCTACGGTGGCCGGTGCCCGGCCGGAAACCACCTGAAACCACAGTCCCTACAGGAGGAACTCGTTGTCGCAACTGATCTCGAGCGAACGAGACGGGAACATCGCCGTCGTTACGATCGACAATCCCCCCTTGAACGCCCTCTCCGCGGCGCTACTCACCGAGCTCGAGGCCGAGCTCGGCAGCCTGGAAGCGGACGACGAGATCCGCGCGATCGTCCTGCGAGGCGCCGGCGACCGGGCCTTCGTCGCCGGGGCGGACATCAAGGAGTTCCCGGCGCTGCGCGAGACGGGCGAAGGCGGCCCGGCGCGCGGGCTGCACACGGTCGGCCACTTGATGGATGCGGCGCGGACGCCGTTCGTCGCCGCGATCCACGGCTTCTGCCTCGGCGGCGGGCTCGAGCTCGCGCTCTGCTGCGACGTCCGGATCGCGGCTGCGGGCGCCAAGCTCGGCCAGCCCGAGGTCAAGCTCGGGCTGATCCCGGGCGGCGGCGGCACGCAGCGCCTGCCCCGGCTCGTCGGCCAAGGACGGGCGATGCTCCTCAACCTCACGGGTGAGCCGATCGACGCCGCGACAGCGCTCGCGTGGGGTCTGGTCGAGCGCGTCGTTCCCGACGGTGAGCTGCTCGAGGCCACTCTCGCCGTCGCACGGCAGATCGCGGCGCAGTCACCCCACGCCGTCTCGACACTGCGCGAGCTCGCCCGCACGACACGAGATCTCTCGCTCGAGGAGGGCCTGCGTCGCGAGGCCGAGGCATTCGCCCGATGCCTGCGCTCGGACGACGGCGGCGAAGGCGTGGCCGCGTTCATCGAGAAGCGAGCGCCCCGCTTCGCGGGTCGCTAGGCCGGTGCGCGGCGCGGTACTCGAATCGGTCGGCGGGCCGGAGAGCGTCGTCGTCCGCGACCTACCAGAACCGCACGCGGAGGAGGGACGAAGCCTCGTCGAGGTCGAGGCGGCCGCGGTCAACTTCGCGGAGATCCTCATCCGGCGCGGGCTCTACCCGCAGGCGCCGGAGCTCCCGTGGATCCCCGGGATGGAGGTCGCAGGCACGGCGCCGGACGGTCGGCGGGTGCTCGGGCTCGTGGCCGAGGGCGGCGGCGGGTATGCGGAGCGGGTCGCGATCGAGGACGAGTGGCTGGCCGAGCTGCCCGAGGGGGCCTCGTTCGAGGAGGGGGCGGCGTTCCCGATGGCCTTTCTCACCGCCTGGCTCCCGCTCACCCGTCAGGCGCCCGTGCGCCCCGGAGCACGAGTGCTCGTGACCGCCGCAGCCGGCGGCGTGGGCTCGGCGGCCGTGCAGGTCGCGCGCCTGCTCGGCGGGGAGATCGTCGGGGCGGTCGGGTCGGAGGCGAAGGCCGAGCTGCCGCGCTCGCTCGGAGCGACCGACGTCGTGACCTACGACGAGCTCGGGTCGATCGATCCGGTCGACATCGTCCTCGACCTCGTCGGCGGCGCCGTCTTCGCGCAGAGCGTCCAGCTCCTCCGTCCGCTCGGCGTCGCGGTGGCGGTCGGGTACGCCGGTGGGATGTGGCAGCCGCTCGACCCCGCGCGGCTCGTGGGCCGAAACGTCGGCGTCTGCGGCTTCTACCTCGCACGGCTGATGCGGCGTCGTGCCGACCTCGTGCGACGTGCGCTGGCCGACCTCGTCCGCCTGTGGGCAGCCGGCGAGCTGCGTCCGGTGGTCGGGGCGAGCTTCCCGCTCGAGCAGGCGGCCGAGGCACACCGGCTCGTCGAGGAGCGCCGCTCGACCGGCAAGGTCGTGCTCGTCCCGTGAGGGCGATCGTGACCGGGGGCGCGGCCGGGCTCGGCGCTGCGATCGCGGCCCGGTTGCGGGCGGAGGAGCTCGATGTCGCGATTCTCGACCTGACGACAGGCTTTGACGTTGCCGATCCCGACGCCTGGGACGCGGTCGACGGGGTCGATGTCGCAGCGCTCAACGCGGGCGTGCTCGGAGGGACAGCCGACCCGGCCGAGCTCGTCTACGACGACTACCGACGCACTGTCGCCGTCAACCTCGACGGCGTCGTGCTCGGCGTGCGCCGGCTGGCGCGTGTGATGCCGACCGGTGGGCGAATCGTCTGCACCGCCTCGCTCGCGGGCCTCACGTCGATGCCGGAGGATCCGGTCTACGCGGCGACGAAGCACGCGGTGATCGGCTTCGTACGCAGCGTCGCGCCGGCACTCGAGCGCCGCGGACTCGCGATCAACGCGATCTGCCCCGGGATCGCCGACACCGCGATGCTCGTGGACGAGGCGCGCGCGACCCTCGAGGCTGCCTCGTTCCCACTGCTCACCCCGGCCGAAGTCGCCGAGGCGGCGTGGGTCACGCTCGAGTCCGGCCTGACGGGCCATGCCTGGGTCGTCCAGCCCGGCCGCCCTCCGCTCGACTTCCGCTTCCCGTCCGTGCCAGGGCCGCGATCGGAGGGCGAGGCGGTGGGACGGCCTCCGGTCTCGCAGTAGACGCCGGGTCAGAGTTCGAGCACGATCGGCGCCTCGGCGAGCGAGATCGCCGTTAGCCCTCGCACCCCGGCGAACCCCTCGTCGGCGGTGACGGCGTAGAGGAGCACCGTCGTGTCGAGCGCGATCACGTGCGGCCGGCGAGGAGCTCATCGAACTCGCCAAGGAGCTGCTCGGGCGACCCGACGCGTGCGGGCTCGGCTACGTCGTGTCGTTACCCGGGGCCGCCAGCAGCAGCCGGCGAAAGTCCGCCACTTGGCCTGCCTTGCCGACAACGACCAGCGTGTCGCCCTCGCGCACGATCTCGTCCGCTTGCGCGCCCGCGATCGGCTCGGGCTCGCGGAGGATCGCGATCACGGTCGTCCCGGTGCGCCGGCGGAAGGCGCAGTCGGCGAGCGAGCGGTCGACGACCCAGCTCCCCTCCGGCACCTTGACCCATTCGATCGTGAGCTGGCCGAGGGCCAGCTCGAGATCCTCGACGATCTTCGGCCGCTCGACCACGCCACCCAGCACGGCCGCGAGCTGCCTCGCCTCGTCGTCGCGCAGCTCGAGCACGACGGCGGGATCCTCGTCGCGCACGCGCCGGTGGACATAGATCTCGCGATCCCCGTCGTTGTGCTGGATCACCGTCACGCGGCTGCCGCGCGCGGTCGCGAACGAGAACCTCACGCCCACACCGGGCAGCCGTGTCGTACGTAGCTCCACCGTCATCGCCTCCGTTTCAGTCTACGGCTCGTGGGGTGAGCAGGATCCGCCCGATGAGCTTCGACTCCTTCATCAGCATCACGCCGAGCGTGGCGGTTGCGAGTACGTACAAACCGGCGAACGCAGCGATGTCGTCGCGCTGCGCGATCGTCAGCGCGGCATTTCCGGCGGCCAGCTGGGCGAGGATGATCGTGAACTCGCCGTGGGCCACGAGCGCCGCGCCCGCGTTGAGACCGCGCCGTGACGAGAGGCCGCCGAGCCGGCCCGCGAGAATCCCGACCCCGACCTTGCCCGCGATCGTGGCGAGCACGGCGACGACGAGGATCCACCACACCGAGGCGATCGCGGCAATGTCGATCGTCAAGGCAAACGCGAAGAAGAAGAGCGCCGCGAACACGTCGCGGACGGCGAAGAACCGCTGCTCGATCTCCTCGCGCACACCGCTCTCGGCCAGCACCACGCCGGCCATCAGCGCGCCCACCGCCTCCGACAGATCGAGCGCCTGCGCGGCCGCGCTCATCCCGATCACGAACCCGAACACCGCGAGCAGGAAGAACTCCGTCTCGAGCCTGTCGAGCAGGACGCCGATGCGCGGCCCCAGCCAGCGTGAGGCCGCGAGCGAGGCGCCGACGAAGGCCAGGGCGGTGGCCGTCACCCCTGCGCTCGTCGCGAGCCCACCGCCGGCGGTCGCGACGAACGCGAGCACGGCCGCGATCGCGACGTCCTCGAAGATGAGGATCGCGAGCACGAGGTCGGTCTCGTCGTCGGCCAGCCGCCGGAGGTCGACGAGCGCCTTCACGGCGATCGCGCTGGAGGAGACGTAGATGCAGGCGCCCAGGACGATCGCGGCGAAGCTGAACCCGAAGGCGGCCACGCCGACGAGCAGCCCCAAGCCCGCGTTGATCACGAAGTCGGCCGCACCGCCGAGGGCGACGTGCCTGCCGCTGCGGAGCAGGCGCTCGACGCTGAACTCGAGCCCGAGAAAGAAGAGCAAGAAGATCAGCCCGAGCTCGGCGACGAAGTCCGTCACCTCGGAGGGCTGAACCAGGGTGAAGAGCGTCGGCTCGTTCGGACCGAGGAGGATGCCCGCGAGCAGGTAGGCCGGGATCGCGGAGAGCCCGAAGCGCCCAGCGACGAGCCCCAGCGCGCCGAGCAGGGCGATCGTGACCGCGAGCTCCGCCAATGTCATGCGACCATTCTCGCCGCGACAGCCGCCTCGAGGGTGCGCCGGCTACGCCGTCGCACCTAGAAAACAAGCTGACCAGCGCTTTTCCAAGGTGCGGTGGCGCAGCCAGCGCACCCGGCGCCTATCCGACGAGCGCCGCCCTGAGACGATCCTGGACGCCCGGCTTGAGAACGGCGACCACCTGGTCGCCGGGTCGCACGACCGTTCCGTCCACGGCGAGCTCGGCGACGCCGTTCCGCACGACGCTCACGAGCCGCGAGCCTTCCGGCAGCGAGATGGCGGCGACCCGCTTGCCGGCCGCCGGCGAGTCGGCGGAAACCTGCACCTCGATCACCTCGAGACCCTCGCGCTTCAGCTCGAGCAGCTTGACGAGCCCGTGCTCGGGCACCTCGTGCTGGACGAGCCCGAGCAGGCCGCTCGTCGCGCACACCGTCTGCGTGATCCCGAGCAAGTCGAAGTGGCCCTGGTTGCGGGGATCGTTGACCCTGGCGATCACCTTGTCCACGTCGAAGCCGTCCTGGGCGAGCTGCGCGATCACGAGGTTGTCCTCGTCGTCTCCGGTCGCGGCGACGACGAGGTCGGCCGGCCGCTCAATCCCGGTGCGCTCGAGGATGTGGAGCTCGGTCGCGTCGCCGAGCATCGCCGCGGGCCCGAGCTCGGCCTCCAGCCGCTCGAAGCGGTCGCGCCGCTGCTCGACGAGCGTCACCTCGTGGCCCATCCCGAGCAGCGAGCGGGTAACGCTGGAGCCGACCTTGCCACCGCCGGCGACGATCGCGTACATCAGCTCGTCACCGCCCGCGGCTCGGACGATCGCACGGCCTCGACCGCCGTCGCGATCGCCGTCTGGGTCGGGCAGACCGTCCGCAAGCCGTGCTCCGCGAAGAACGTCGCCCGTCGCGGGTCGAGCACGCGGACGACAACGCAGGAGAGGCCGTAGCGCTTCTGGAGCACCTGCCCGACGACGACGTTCGTGTTGTCGCCGTCGGTCGCGACGACGGCGGCGTCCGCATCGACGACACCGGCCCGCTCGAGCACGTCCGTGTCGAGCGCATGCCCGACGACGAAGCCGCCGCGCCAGTTACCGAGCCGTGCGAGCGCCGTCTCGTCCTCGTCGACGCAGGTGACGTCCCAATCCTCGCCCGCGAGTTGCAGCGCGACGGCCGCGCCGGTACGGCCGCAGCCCACGATCACAGCCTTCATAGCGATCACGTTACTCGTCGAGATGATCGAGCGGAAACTGGCGTGTTGTCCGCGGTCGTTCCAGATCAACCATCTGTCACCCCGTCGGGGTAGGCGACGACGAGCACCTCGCAGGGTGCGTGCAGCAGCACGTGATCGACGGTCGGCGAGAAGAAGCGCGACTGCCGCCGCCAGCGCGGCGAGGATCCCAGCACGATGAGGTCGGCCTTCCGCCTGGTGGCCTCGTCGACGATCGCGTAGGCGATCGACCGCGCCCTGACGATCTCGCCGTGCACCTCGACGCCGTTCTCCTCGCCGAGCGCTCGCGCCTCGTCCAGCGCCGCGTTCGCTCGCTCGGCGACGTCGGGGGGCAAGGGGCCCTCGAGCGGGAAGCGGCGGGGGACGCGTACGATCGTGATCGCCTCCACTCGCGAGAACCGTTCCTGCGCGAGCGCGACCGCGGTCGCGATCATCTCCTCGCCGATCTCGCCCAGCTTCATCGGGACGAGGATGCGACGGAACGCAGCGCCGCTCGGATACGCGGTCGGTGGGTCGACGTCCTCGAGCAAGCCACGATGCTCACGCCAGCGTGTCGTGAGGTAGACGAGCAGGCCCAGCACGAGCCAGAGCGGCCCCGCGTAGCGCGCCCCGGGGTGCGTCGCGAGGGCAAGCACGAGGACGGCGAGCGTGAGCGGCGCGCCGATCAGCGCAGCTACGGGGACCGGGACGCCGCGCACCAGCAGCTCCGGTCGGGCCCGGAACGGCCTCGGTAGGGCGGGCTCGCGGAAGCGGAGCCGGATCACGGCCAGCTGGGCGAGCGTGAACGCGCCGAGCACGCCGAACGAGTAGGCGCTGGCGAGGAACTCGACGTCCCCGGCGATCCCCGTCGCGATGACGATCCCGATCGCGACAACGGCGATCGCGACGATCGCCTCGCGCGAGACGAGCGTCCGGCGCTCGAGCCGTCCGAACTCACGCGGCAGCATCCCGTGACCGCCCATCGAGTACGCGAGGCGCGCGCAGCCCGAGATCGCGGTCGTCGCGGCGGCCAGCAGGACGAGCACGCCCGAGAGCCCGACCGCAACCCGCAGGACGTCCACGAGCGCGGTGGGCAGGTGCTCGTCGAACGCAGTGACGATCCCGGTGAGCGGCGCCTCGAGCCATTCCTCGCCGAGTGAGGTCGTACCGTCCTCGACGGGGAACGCCGTGATGCCGACGATCGCGACGAGCACGGTGAGCACGACGACGAGACCGATCGCGGAGAAGACCGAGCGTGGCAGCGTGCGACCTGGCTCACGCGCCTCCTCGGCGTAGTTCGCGACCGTCTCGAGACCGGTGTAGGCGAGCATGCCCAGCGGGAGCGCGAACAGGAGATCGCCCCAGTCCTGCCCCTCGGCGAGCGACAGGCCGTCGACGAGCACCCGGGGCGAGAAGACGAGCGCGAAGCCGATGATCACCAGCAGTCCCTGGACGACGAGGTCGAGCAGGGCGACGGCGATGCCTGCCCTAGGCATGCGGGCGCGCCGGGCGAGTCGGACGCCTGCGATCGCGGCGACGACGACGACCGCGACGACGACGTCCCACGGGCCGTCGCGCAGGGCCGTGGACGCGATCGCGGCGCCGAGGTAGTGCGGGAGGAAGAGCGCCGAGAGGGCGATCACGATCACGTAATCGAGGACGAGCGCCCAGCCGGTGACGAACCCGACCAGGTCGTTGAACGCCCGCCGGGTGAACGTCGCAGCGCCGCCTGTCTCCGGAATCGCCGCCGTGCCCTCGGCGTACGAGAGCGAAACGAGCAGGAAGATCGCCCCGGTCACGAGCAGGACGACCGGCGTCAGACCGAGCGCCGCCGCAGCGACGATGCCGAGCGCGAAGTAGAGCGACGAGCCGATCTCGCCGTAGGCGACGGCGAAGAGCGCTGGTGCATCCAGCACCCGCTCGAACCCGCGTACCTTGCGCGCCATTCCCTAGCCCCCGCGCTTGCGCTCGATCTGGATGCGCGCGACGCCGAGCGCGAGGAAGAGGCCGCCGAGGACGAAGCCGAGCACGCCGCCGCCGCTCGCAGCGGTGCGGACAAGCAGCGCGACACCGAGCCCGATGAAAATCCCGCCGAAGACATAGACGGTGCGGCGGTACCAACTCACGATGTTTCCTCGCAACGTGGGAATCCGCAGAAGCGGATTCCCACGGCGGACAAGGGCCGGGCACGCCCGGCCCCTACGCGGCCGCTGCCCGGCCGGAGCCCACACCGGTCCAGCGCGTGAAGACCGGGATCGGTCCCGGATGACCAGACCCCACCACCGATCCACCGCGCTGGCCGCCCGGCCCGCGCGGGGTCTGGCTGAAGCCAGACCCCAGCCAACCCCCGCGACGACCACCCTCCGCACACGGGGGCTGGCTTCAGCCAGACCCCAGCCGCCGACCCCCCGCTCACGCCATCCCCTCCCGGGACGCGGTCACCATCACCCGGCACGGCGCCTTGCGCAGCACCCGGTCGACGGTCGTCCCGAAGACGCCGCGGCGGCGGTCGACCAGCTGCTTGCGCGGCGATCCGAGCACGATGATCTCTGCCCCGCGGCGCTCGGCCTCGCGGACGATCTCCTCCGACGCGTTGCGGCCGCGGACGAGACGCGCGACGACCCGGACGCCGTACGAGTCGCCGATCGCCGTCGCCTCGTCGAGCTCGCGGTTGGCGCGAGCCTCCTCGTCCGGGAGCGGCGTGTCGATCGGGAGCTCGAGCGGCACCTCGAGCACGCTGAGCGCGACGATCCGTGAGCCCCGCTCAGCGGCGAGACGGCACGCGATGTCGAGCGCGTCGTCTGAGGGGCGACCCGGAACGACCGGGACGACGATCCGACGGTACTGCAGGGCGAGCGCCGCGCCGAACGCGGGCGGTGCCTTGACGGTCTCCGTCAGCGAGGCCTCGACCCAGCGTTTGCGGTACACGGCGTAGCCGGCGAGACCGAGCGTCATCCAGCCGAGCCCGACCCACCGCGTGAGCGGGTTCTGGACGAGGATCACGAGGAACGAGGCGCCCGTCGCGAGCCCGCCGAAGACCGCGAAGAGCGGCCAGTCGATCCCGCCCAGACGGAGGTTGGGGCGGGCGCGGTACGTGGCGTTGGGATCGGGGGTCATCCGGAGCCGCACGAGCGACGCGTGCGCAACGGTGAAGGAGAGCGTCGCCCCGAGCGAGTACAGCGTGCCCACGAAGTTCACGTCGCCCGGCAGCAGGATCGCGATCGGCGCGATCCCGGCGAACAGGATCAACGCGAGGTACGGCGTCTTGAACCGTGGATGCAGCCGCCGGAACACTTCCGGCATCTGCCGGTAGGTCGCCATCGAGTACGAGATCCGCGAGGCGCCGATGACTCCGGCGTTCGTGGCGATGAAGAGAATCGTCGCCGCGAGCACCCCGACGTAGATCTGCAGGCTGTCGAGGAGGATGCCCTCGACCCCGAGGTTCTCGACGACGCCGAGGATCGGATCGTTCGCGAACCCGCCCTCCTCCGGTGGCAACGCGAGCAGCGTCGTCAACTCGCCGTCGATCACCTGCACCGGCAGGGCCGAGAGCGCGATCATCGGCAACGTGAGGTAGATCGCGAACACCGCGACGGCGACGAGCTTGTAGGCGTTGGGAACGCTCCGCTCGGGCTCGCGCACCTCCTCGGCGAGGTTCGAGACGGTCTCCACGCCTGTGTAGGCGAGCATCGCCACGGGAACCGCGATCGCGAGGTTGCCCCACGTCGGCGCCACGCCCCAGTGGACGTTGTCGACCAGGATCTCGGGACTGAACACGAGGACGAACCCGAGCGCGACGAGCAGCACCTGGGTCGCGAAGTCGATCACGGCCAGAGTGATCGAGAGCTTCGCCGCCTCCTTCACGCCGACGGTGTTGAGCGCAACGAGCACGACGATCACGACCGCGCCGCCCACGATGTCCCACGGGTTCGTGTTGAGCGGCTCCCAGAAGATCGACAGGTAGTGGGGCACGAAGAACGCCGAGGCCGCGATCGTGACGATGTAGACCAGCATCTGCGCCCAGGCCGCGCCGAAGCTGACGAGCTCGTTGAAGCCGTGGCGCGCGAAGCTCGACGAGCCGCCCGCCTCCGGATAGCGAACCGTTCCCTCGGCATACGTCGCCGCGGTGGCCGCGAACACGATCCCCGCGACGAGGAAGACGAGGGGTGTCAGCCCGAGCGCGTAGACGGCCGTGAGCCCGAGCGCGTAGTAGATCGACGAGCCGACGTTGCCGTAGGCGGCCGCGAAGAGCGCGGGCGTGCCGAGCACGCGCTCCATCTGCACCTCGCGCCGCCGGCGGCTCCCTGGCACCGGAGCAGTCTAGGGGTCGGTCGCCTCCACCGATGGCTCTCCAGACCGTAGGAGCCGGACCTGTCCGGCCCGACAGCGCAGCACGAGGTCTGGGGCCACAGTACGACACCGAGACGAACTACCTGCGCGGGTACCTGGCGCGGATCAGACGGAAGCTCGAGCCCGATCCGGCGCAGCCACGTTACTTTCTCACCGAACCTCGAATGGGCTATCGCTTCGACCCTGGTTAGGCGCTTCCTCGGCCCGGCGTCGCCGGCCCGAGGAAGCGCCAGGGTGCGAAGCGCCTACCCGTGGATCGAGGCGATGATCGGGATCATCAGGATCGCGACGATGTTCGCGATCTTGATCATCGGGTTGATCGCCGGGCCCGCGGTGTCCTTGTAGGGATCGCCCACGGTGTCGCCCGTCACGCCCGCGGCATGAGCCTCAGAGCCCTTGCCGCCGTAGAGCCCGTCCTCGATCAGCTTCTTCGCGTTGTCCCAGGCGCCGCCGCCGGAGGTCATCGCAATCGCGAGGAAGAGACCGGTGACGATCGTCCCGATCAGGAGGCCGCCCAGCATCTCCGGCTTCGCGATCCCGACGACGATCGGGATCGCGACCGGGATGAGCGCCGGCAGCATCATGCTCTTGATCGCAGAGCCGGTGACGATCGAGATCGAGGTCGCGTAGTCGGGTCGTGAGGTGCCTGCCATGATGCCCGGGTCTTCCCGGAACTGGCGGCGGACCTCCTCGACGACCTCGCCGGCGACGCGGCCGACGGCCGTCATCGCCTGCGAGGCAAAGAGGAACGGCATCATCCCACCCACGAAGAGGCCCGCGATCACCCACGGGTCCTCGAGGCTGAACTCGACTCGTAGCCCCTCGTCGGCGAGACCGCGAACGTACTCGTCGAACAGGATCAGCGCCGCGAGGCCGGCGGAGCCGATCGCATAGCCCTTCGTCACCGCTTTCGTCGTGTTGCCGACCGCGTCGAGCGGGTCGGTCACGCCGCGCACCGACTCGGGCATGTCCGCCATCTCGGCGATCCCGCCAGCGTTATCGGTAACGGGGCCGTAGGCGTCGAGCGCGACGATCAGACCCGTCATCGAGAGCTGCGCCATCACGGCGACACCGATCCCGTAGATCGACTCGTCCGCCGCGTAGTAGGACCCGACCACACCGGCGGCGATCACGATCACCGGGAACGCGGTTGCCTGCATCCCGTAGGCGAGACCCGAGATGATGTTCGTCGCGTGGCCCGTCTGCGAGGCCTCGGCGATCTTCTTCACCGGCCCCCAACGCGAGCCCGTGTAGTACTCGGTGATCGCGACGAGCAAGAACGTGATCGCAAGGCCGATGAGCGCCGGCACGTAGAGCTGCCAGAACGAGAAGCGGTCGTCGTCGAAGGCGAGCGTGACCGGGATGAAGCCGATTGCGGAGAGCACCGTCGCGACGAGCACGCTCTTGTAGAGCGCGTTGATGATCGCGTTCGCGCCCCGGCCGATCCGTGCGAAGTACGTCCCGATCACGGAGGCGAGGATCGAGATGCCGCCGATCGCGAGTGGGTAGAGCCACAGCTCACCGGCAGGGAACGCCGTGCCGAGCAGCATCACCGCGACCGCCGTGACCGCATAGGTCTCGAACAGGTCGGCGGCCATCCCGGCGCAGTCGCCCACGTTGTCGCCGACGTTGTCGGCGATCACGGCGGGATTGCGCGGGTCGTCCTCGGGGATCCCGGCCTCGATCTTGCCGACGAGGTCGGCGCCGACGTCGGCCGCCTTCGTGAAGATGCCGCCGCCGAGGCGCGCGAAGACGGAGATCAGCGAGCCGCCGAACGCGAGCCCGATCAGGTCGTCCACCGCCGACTCGGCCGAGTTGTCGAGCACCGCGGTCAGGATCCCGTAGTACCCGGCGACGCCGAGCAGACCCAGCCCGACGACGAGCAGTCCCGTCACCGAGCCCGCCCGGAACGCGACCTTGAACGCGGGTGAGACTCCATCCCGGGCGGCCTCTGCCGTGCGGACGTTCGAGCGCACCGCGACGTTCATGCCGATGAAGCCCGCTGCGGCGGAGAGCAGCGCACCGACGCCGAAGCCGATCGCCGTGCCCCAGCCGAGCTCGGGATAGAAGCCGATCGCGAGCAACGGCACGACGGCGACCGCGGCGATCGTCGTGTACTGCTTCTTGAGGTACGCCGCGGCGCCCTCCTGGACGGCACGCGAGATCTCCCGCATGCGGTCGTTGCCGGCCGGCTGCGCGAGCAGCCAGTAGGTCAGGTAGACGCCGAATGCGATCGCGACACCCGCGCAGACGAGCGCGAACAGCACGGCGTGGTCAACGAAAAAGTCCATCAAGCCTCCGAATACGTGCACTCACAAAGAAGCGCCGGATCCGCGGCGCGCGGCGTATTGTGTACCACAAGCACTTTCCGGCTGCCTGCGGCACTTTCCGGCTACCGCCGGAAAGTGCCAGGAACTGTCGCTTCTCTCCGCATTCCGCGGTACCGCCTGCCATGTCGGCTCGACCTCGATCAGGCTCCGGCTGCGCGTTCGAGCACAGCCACCATCTCGTCGTAACCACGCTCGCGTGCGTGACCGAGGGCCGTGACGCCGTTTCTGTCGGGCACGTCGACATCGACCCCACCCGTCTCGACGAGCACCCGTACGACCTCGATGTGCGCGCGATCGCCGCCGCCGAGGATCACAGCCTCGAGCAGCGCCGTCCAGCCGAGCCGATTGACGTGGTCGACGTCCAGCTCGGTCTCGAGCAGGCGGCTCACGATCGCGAGGTAGCCTCGATCCGCAGCCCTGATCAGCCCGGTGCCGTTGTAGCTGTC
>Ga0136617_10000698_pt1 | contig 28879 bp, 27 predicted proteins | sample AntDrymUQ3222106_2_FD_129672 | JGI IMG/M metagenome (GOLD analysis project Ga0136617, IMG submission 129672) | Polar desert sand microbial communities from Dry Valleys, Antarctica - metaG UQ322 (21.06) | ecosystem: Environmental > Terrestrial > Soil > Desert | place: Antarctica: Dry Valley... | reverse complement strand
GTGCAAGACGACGACGTTGCCTTTTTTTGCCCCGCGCTTTCCCGACCCCAGGGCAAGCCGGCGCAACCGCTCGTAGCGCTCCGCGCCAAGGTGGAGCCGCAAAATGCGGTCCTCTTCCGGACTGGGCCGGCTGAGGATTTGGATCAGTTCCTGGGTATTCGCCGCTTCGAGGCGGGCAATAAAGGCACGTTCGTTCATGGCGTGGGTTTGGATAGTTAGTCCGCTCGCAACCGAAAGCGGCACTTATGGGAAGCTGGTCAGCAACTCATCGAAAGCTTTGATGATGGCGGCGCGGGGAACCTGGAACAAGGTCTTGGGGATCGACCGCTGTAAATAGCGACGGCAGATCGGCTCAAACTTGTTCACGCCGGCGAGTAACTCATCGAGCCGCTCTTCGTTGTAGTAGAAAGGACAGGTCTTTGTCCCCTTTTCGTGGACAGCGCTCTTCGCCCCGGCCTCTTCCGAGATCTGGGCCGCCATGGCCCCCACGATCGCATTCGCCACCACTCTCCCCGCCGCCTGGCCATCCCGCGGCAGCGCAAGCCCGCCAGTGGAAAAGAGCATCACTCGGCAGTCTTTCTCTGCAGACCACCAGCCGTAGAGATTGTAGTCGTCATTATCGCTCATCATATGATTTGTGGCGCAGATGAGATAATGGACTCCGAGACGCTCCGGATGGTGCTTCATCTTCTTCCCGAATCGTTCCGCCCACAGGTAACGCACCTTGCCTCCCTCCTCCGGTCCCCAGTCTTTCTGCTCCCAGACGCCAAGCGGGATCGCGACCTCGACCGGGACGAATTCGAAAGCCGACTGTACCGCATTGAGACGGGCGAGGATGGTGGACAACTGCGGGAAGTATTTCGAAATGTCGGCGATCCCGACGAGGATGCGATCAACATGTCCGGGCGATCGCCGCGCGCCGCGCACCATGGAATCGCCCTCTGGCCGGGCGGTTGCCGTGTGCCGCACGGGAGCGCGGCGCACCGCTTCCAGCGTGGGCGCGCAGAGCCTGGCGTCCGGGTCGCGCGCATAGAGTACCGGCACCGCCCAGTCGATGGCCTCCCCATTTACCGCATAGTTTAAAGCGATGCGTGCTTCACGGGCCGCCTGGCCGAGCGACGAGCCAAGGGCCAGCGCGCGGTAGAATGAACCCGCGAACGCGAGCGCCGCCGTGTCGAGCACGGTGTATTGATTCGCCACCACCGCGGGCAACCCGCCCTCCACCAAAGCCTGGGCGATGCCCCGGGCGGCACGTGACGGCGGGCTCTCTTTCCGCGGCTTCTTATGCGGCGCGTAACCCACGCCGCTCTCACATGCATTGAGAAAGACGAGATGAATGCCCCGGGAGGAGAGCATCTCGCGCAAAGGACGCACCTCCAATTCCTGCGTGTCGCCGTCGGCGTTGACGAGCAGCAGCTTGCCTTCGGCCGCATCGCGCTCGAATTCGCCGTGGCTGATGAAATGCACCACATCGTAGCTGCGACCTTGCACCTGCTCGCGCATGATGTGCTCCTGCAATGCCGTCGGCGAGGCATCCAGGAGCGGCTCGATTTCGACCAGACCGCTGTCGGTCAGTGATTTGAAGGCGTGCTGGATGCGCTCCTGCTCCGCCTCGATCGAGAGCAGACTGGCGTCGGGAGGCTGCGCGCTGACGACGAGCAAGCGCAGCTTCTCACTGCGCCGTGTGATCACCTCGGCGGGCACGGAGGCCATCACGCCACGGGTGAAATGCACTTCCTCGCTCGCGAGATACTTCCGCCGCATTGGATCATAGGCGAACTCCCAGGGCAGCGCCGCGATCCATGGGATCGCGCACGTCAGGACGATATTCAGCGGGCGCCCGTGCTGCTCGGCCCGCGCGGCATCGTAGAGACGACGCACATCGCCGATGAAGAGCGCACGAAACAACCATTCGCCCAAGTCGCCGAGTTCATCGTCGGTCGGCAGTTCCGGCACCATGCCGTCAGCGCCGGCTTCGCCATCCAGGCACTGCTTGATTTGGTTATGCATCGCGATGATTCTTTGGAAACGGTGGCCGGGCAGATCCGGCACTGGATCCAGCGCAGCACTTGCGCGCGCCCTCCTCGCCCCCGGCAGTGGCTTCGGCGATTGCGTGGGAAACACTTCGACCACGCGGGCGTTGCTGAACGTCGCGATGATCATCTTCTGACGCCGGGCGGGCTTTTCGGGAGCCGGCCCGAGCGTCGGATCCACCGGCGCTTCGAGGATCATTAAATGCAGCGTGCAATCGGCGTAGGCGGAATCCGGCAAGGCCAACGTCTTCGTGGCATCCGCGGCGATCGGCGACATGGCTCCAGCAGTTTTCGGCCGCTGGAGAGGAAGCCGAGTTGAGGCGGCAGGACGTTGCAAGCCGCGGCGGGTAGCGATGCCGAGCACACTGCGAGTCGGAAGAGTCGTGCCCGGGTCCAGCGGTGGTGGAGCGGTGGAATTAACCGGCAGTCCGAGCGCCCGCTTTAGGAAATCCACGGTCGCGACTTGCCGAAAGAAATTCAGGTGGTGCACGCTCTCTTCCGATTCCAGATTTCCTCCCCGGCCAAAGCACGCGATGTTCTCCGCCGGGATCAGCTCCCCGGCGCGATCAGGCAGCCAGCTTCCTTCCGCTGGCACCACGAGATCGTTGGCGCCCTGGAAAAAGGCATCCACGCCGGCATCGAGCAAGCGCTGAAAAATGGACTCCGTCGGATGAAAGTTGGCGCCCAGAGCTGCATAGGACCCGGCTTCGAGCGCGCCGGTTTCCTGGAGCGCGGCAATCGTTTCCCCCGCTGCGTCCATGCTGGCCAGGCCGGGCAGATCGCCTGCCAGTCGCGCGGCCATCCACACCAGACCGTCCGCGACGAACGCCGCGCCGGTCGTCCACGGGTTGGGCGTGAACAACTCCAGGACATTCGAGACGAAGCCCAGCGTCTCCTCCCAACGATCCGGTGTCGCGAGCGGGGTGCCCCCGTTCGGAGCCGCGACCAACACGGCGCGCCGCAGCTTGAAGCGCGCGGCGCCGTCACCGAAAGAGCGCCCGAGTTCCGCGAGCGTGCGAAGCACCAGCCCACCGCGCGAATGCGTGATCACATCGAACTCCACACCGCCGGTCTGCGCGGGGAGCGCGTTGAGCAGCTCGCGCGCATTCTCGTCGGGCGACTTGCTGACGGTGAAATGATTCCACGCGTAGATGTTCTCGCCATAGACCCGGCGGGCTTCGGCGAAAAAATCACCCGGCGCCTGGCAAAGATCGCTAAACGCTGACTCGGCGTGGGAGAACGTGCCGTGCAAGAGCAGCAGCGCGGGACCGCGGACGGCGTCCGGCTGGACGGCTGTGAGCTGCAGCGCAGAGCCTGTGCTGGCGACGCGAAAAAGTCCCTCGAGGCGTTTTCCCCACCACCGGCGCTCAGCCGCGGCGGCGAGCGTGCGTGTCGCCTTCCCGACCACCGCGTCGAGCACCTTCCGTCCAATCTTCACCGCCACCCACTCAAGGCCGTCCGAGAGCAAGCCCCGCCGCACCGCGACGGCACGGCCCCGCGGAGGTTGGATGACAAAGCGCGAAACCGTCTGCGCAGCACGCGCGCCTCGGCTCGCGCGGTCAACCGGAGCGACGAATCGCAGCGCGCCCGAGGGCAGCCGCACCGCTAGTATTATGCGCTCCCCGGCGCCGGTCTCGACTGCTAGTTCCAAAGGCGCCGTGGCTCCGGGACCGCGGCGGGCGGGTTCCTGCCGAACGGTCTCCGCCCGGCCCGCGGCGCCGATGGTCGCTCCGCGAGGGAGGAATTCTGCCGGCAACACCGGGCTCGTCGCGGGCTTGGCAACGCGACCGCGAACGGCGCGCTTGGTCCCACCCGGTGTCACCACTAATGGCGGGATCGCATGCTCCTCCACTTTCCAATCCGCGGATGAAAGATTAGTAACTTTCACTTTGGTGGAATCTCAGAGGCTGCCTGCGTAAATCAGACGAGACCCAGCGCGGTCTCAATGTTGCGCTCCCGGCCCGTGAGCACCGAAGTGCCGGCGTGCCGGTAAGTCGTGTTTTTCATGAACGCAGCCAGGCCCTCATCGTCCCGGTAACTCTCCACGATGTGGTCGAAGGGCACGCTCTTATCGCTGTAATTGCCGCTGTAGAAGTAGCCGTGCACCACTCCCGCCAGCGCTTTCGCGCCGGTGGCCGGATTGCCGCGGATGCCGGTGACGGCAAACAACCCCCCATACAAATGGCGCGGCACGCCGGTGAGATCCTTGTTTTTCAGGTGCCCCATGTAGAGGAAGAAATGCTCCAGATTGATGACCGCGCTCATGGGTTGATCCCACGCCGGGGCGTTGCTGCCATTCCATGACTTGATGTTGTCCGGCAGCGGCAACATTCCGCGTTCATTTTCGGAATGCTTGAAGTCGGGGTCCACCTTGCCGCCTTTCAATCCGGATTCGCAGTAAAAGACCACGCAGAGATCGTGACGCGACACCAGGGTGGCGCCCGCGCCGTATTTGTCGCGCAGCTTGCCGCTGACCGCGGCGATGATCTTGTCCAGCGCCGTCTTGTTCTGCGTGAGGAACTGTTCCTTCGTGAGCCCGGCGGTGAGCAGACTCGCCACTCCGGAGAACGACGCCACCCCGTCATTACTACCGCGCGAACGTCGCTTCGGGTTGGGGATAAGCTCGACCAGGTCTCGCGGGGTGCGAACTCTTCCCGAAAGAAGGTCGCTCTTCTCAAGCGGCAGTTTGGGGAAATTACCAAAACATCCCGCGACGAACGCATCCGCGCGAGACGCCGGCAGCCCTAGCTTCGCATCCTGCTTCTCCACTTCCTTCGCCCATGCGCGCAGATCGCTCCCCGCCGCCGGCTTGTCCATGCCGAAGTTTTTCAAGAGCGCCAGAATGGACGCAAGCGGGGTGCCCTTCTTCTCCGCTACGGGAGTCCCGCCCTTGATCACTTTGGGCAGCGCGCCGGCCACCGAGCTGAACGGCCGCTCGTTCTCCAGCGATGGATTCGCGGCGCCCACCAGCGAATAGCGCGGCTGCTGATGAGGCGGCATCAGCGCGGCGACGCCATCGCGCAACGTCTTGTAGGTGCCCACGAACACGCCTCCATCCCACACGCCTTTTAGGGTCTCGGTGAAGAGCCCATTCACATCGCCGTCGCCCGACAATTGGTTGTCCTGGCAACCGGAGATCAGCAGCACCGACGCCCGGATCTTCGCCTGGCCGCTCGACCGCGTGCCGAGTTGGATGGCGTCGTAGATGCCTTTGTTATTCCGGTAAATGCCGAGCGCGCGCGATACCGGGATCAGTCGGTAGCGTTGCCCGGCCCTGCGCTTTTCGACCGCGCCGCGGCGCGCCCCCCGGCTAACGCTACCGCTGTGGCAGCTATCCGAGAGCATGATGATGCGCACGCCGTCGCGAAAGCTCGACCAGAGCGCCGCCAGCTCGTCGTCGATGAGCATCCGGTCGTAGAGGCACCAGGTTTCGTCCATCTTATCCGGCTCGTCGCCATTGGTATCCGGCACTTGTGCGCCATGCCCGGCGTAGGTCACGAAAAGAGTGTCGCCGTCCTTCAGCGCGGTGACTGCTTTCTTGATCGCGTTCACCACGTTGGCCGCCGTGGCCTTTCTCGTGAGCAAAGGGGGATTGATCGGCTTGAAGCCTTCACGCTTCGCGAGCGCCGCCATGTCGCGCGCGTCGTTCTCGCAGCCCGCCAGAGTGCCGGGTTCGCCGTAGTGTCCGGGGTCGAATTCGTTGAGACCGATGTGAAGTGAGAGTGCTTTTTTCATAGGTGAGATGCTGAGTTTTTGCGGTTGAGGAGTTTTCGGCCCACGCTTGGCGGTGCGAGCCGCCCGGCTCTTTCAGTTTCGCTTTCCGTTAAAGGAGAAGACTGGTCCGAGGCAGGCCCTCCTAACTCTTAAGCACTTCCGTCGCGCTCACGGGAAGTGAGCGACGAACGCTGTGGCAAGTGCTTTGGCCAGCGCGTCTTTCTTGGTATGGCCCAGCGCGGCGTCGCTCGCGTTGTCGCCGAAGAAGGGCTCGATCAGGCAGGACGGAATGGTGCTGAGCGCGTTCACGCTGTCGGAGCCGCGCGGATGCGGCGGAGTTCTCTTCAGCTTGCGATCAAGAGTGCCTGTCCGGCCATAGAGCGCCACCATCGAATCCTGCACGCGCTGCGCCCAATCTTCCGACGCGGCGCACGCCGTCCCATAAAGGGTCTCCGTTCCGCGCGCGGCGCCGCCGTCATTATTGAAGTGCAGCTCGATCACCGCTTTCGCGCCAGAAGCGGCCGCGCCCGAGTAAGCAGCCGCAATCCCGCCGTTGTCGCGGAAGAACACGGCCGCGTTAGCGCCGAGCGCGGAGCACTCGCTGACGATCTTCTCCGCCAGATCTTTATTCCACGGGTATTCGCTAGCTGACATCGGCGAGAGGCTCGAGGCACCAGGCCTGAGCGCAGTGTGGCCAACCACGATGGCCAGCTTGCGGGTGCCTCTGGCGCCAGGACCGCGCGTGGCGCCGCCTCTTGAACGAGTGGCCGGGGCAGGCTTTTCAGAAATCTCGCCGCCACCGCCATCGAGGATGTCGTCTATCATATCGCGCAGCGCGTGGAGTTGGAGGACGAGTTTCCGGTCGTGTTTTGGTTGTTTCATAGGTTGAGGTGCTGAGTTGTTGTTTAGGAGAGAAGCGGCCGATGTGGCCAATGGTGGGAGACCGGAGTCGATGCGATCGGTATTTTTCCCGTGCCTCTAGCAGGCCATTCGATCGCTTGATGTCTTGACCGAGTAGCCATCGGAAACGAGTTAGCCGAAACTACTGGGCGGAGAATAGGAAAAACTGCCTTTTCCCAGAGAAAATAGTCACTGGATGCGTCTGAAATGGCGCCGACGAGCATGGACGTCCGCCTTTTGTCACCCGCGCGCTCGTGACAGGGATCCCCTTTTCCTCAGAAGGCTTCGAAGTAACCTCAGGCCCTCACAAAGCGTAGTTTGGTGGAGGCGAGGGGAGTCGAACCCGCACGGAACCACACAAAGCTTAATATTTGATGTGATTTACGAGGGGATTTTGTTTTACCTCGTGATCGAGGTTGGTTTGTTTTAGCGGCTTTTGTCACAGATTGTCACGAGATCGATGCTTGCAAACGTATACGCTCAGACAAGCAAAGACGGAGCGCGCGCGAGGAAAGTTTCGCGTTGGAAGCGAGACACGAGGATCAGAAGCGCGTGGTCTCCAACTTTTCCATGAAGTCGTGGATGCGATTTCCTGGCGTTCGTGGTGGGAAGAGTTCCTGCACTGGTACCCGCAGCACTTCCGAGAGATAGAGCAAGGTTTTGTCGTCGACGTATGAGAGACGCGCTTCGATCTTTGAAACCCCGCTGCGGCTCGTGTCGAAACCGGCAAGTTGCAGTTTGGTGGCAAGATCTGATTGCGACCAACCGAGCGCGTAGCGACGCCGGCGCACCTGCGGACCGATGTTGTTCTTGTAGCGCATGTCAGTCTTGGTTGCGCGCCACCACTGTGGTCGGTGCTGTCTCGAAGCTCACGCGCGGCGAGCACGTCGTCTGACAGAGTTCGATCAGTTTACTGGCCTCGTCCTTCGGGAGAGCGGCGATGGCTTCGTCACGAAATTCAGGGACCGGTCGCAAGTAGTAGACCGATGCGAACAGGCGATCCAATGACTCGCCGGTGAGGCCGAGGATCTCATTGAAGGTCTCGCTCTCAGAGTCAATATGCGACACGAGTGCAAGAGCAGGAAAGTTGACGCGGGCGATGCAGCCGTTGTTTCCAGTGGCCGTCCAGCGTGTGCCGCCCTTGTCGGTCGGAGTGAATTCGTGTTCGTGCTGGCGTGCCTCCCTGACGAGGTCGGCTTTGAGGGTCTTCAGACGATCAGTCCGAATGGCAATGTCACGGTGGAGGAGAACGGCTTCGTTGACGAGTCTTCGTAGTTGGATTTCGGTCATGGGAATGAAAAACAGGTTGAGTTTCTTGCCGCGCTCGCTCTGGCGCACTTGCTCCAGAAGTTGCGCGACAGGAAGGGTCTACACCCCGTTTTTGGCCGATCCGGTCCATCTGCCGGCGTTCTTTCGCCACAGTTCTCTGGAGTGCTTCCGGCGTTCTCCACAAACCTGCGATAATTTTTGACAGGTATTGCGCCCGTTACGGCCCGACTCCCGCCGTTGTTCGTCACGGAGGCATCAGGGGCGACCGTCCCAAGGGAGGCGCCAACCTCTCGACGGACGAAGTGGCTATCGGCTTGCCGTTGCTGGCACGTTCACTCGAACATACGCTAGCGGAGGAAGAAAGGGACCTCTATGAAAGCAGCCGCCAGAACTCAGCGCCAACCAGCCGAAAATGACATGTTCTCCTCGACGACAACCATCGCAGCCCTGCTGTTTCTGGCTGCCAAGTTCCCGCACCGTCAGTTCAACAGTGCCGAATTATGTATCGTGTCCGGCGTCGGCCGCACGGCGATGTCGCAAATCAAGAATGCCCAGGACACGCCGTTTTCGCTTGGGAAATGCACTCTGCAGCGCCTGGACACTTGGCTTGCCAAGCACCCCGGCTTTAAGCAAGAATGAATCGTAGGGATCGGGAAGAGGGATCACATCATGCCAAGAGGAGTTCGCAAGAGCATCACGCTCCCTGGCTTGCTTGCTCCGGCAGTGAATCAGCGCTGCAAGGAATTCGGACACAGCATCTTCGCGCCGTACGCGGTAGAGCTCGTTTGCTATGATCTGCGTTCAGACGCGAAGCACGAGATTACAATCGAAATCGCCCGTGACACCCAGGCTGCACAAGACGCAGTGGACCGTGAATTGGTCACACGTTATCGCCCAGGCCAAAAGCGCGAGGGTCTGCTGGTGCAGCTCGTCGAGCGCATTCACCACTTGCAAGACATCGCGACGCGTGGCCGACACGATGCTCGACCGGTGCCGCTTAGCGCAGTTCCAGAGCGTGTCACCTTCCCATTCGATATTTGGCGGCTCGTCGATGTGCGATGGCAGGAGCTCGGCTATCCATCGTTCTCCGCCTACATCACCGGTCTGATCCGCTACGACCTGCTCGTGAGCGGTCCACATTCCTCCACCACGGCAGACCCGCGATCGAAGCTGCAGCGCAAGCTCACGCGCAAGACGCTCGCGGCCCACCGCCGAGGAGGCCGTCGCAAGATCCTGCTAGATCACTTGATTGAGGAAGCGGAAGGACACCCGGTGCCGCAGGAAGAGTTGCAGAAAGTGAAGGCGCGGATCGCAAAAGCGCTGCGCGACATGTCATTCACTCGCTGAACTACCACGCGTTTGCGGAAGCGAGCGATAGCTCCTCGAACGCAACCGATAAAGAACCTCCTCTTGCGGAGCGAGCACAGTCAAGGTGGAGCGCAGCGCAGCGAGCAATACCTTTACGGCGCGCAGCGAGCGATAGAATAGGTCTCGATTGCGTAGGATTGTGGCTGAGTCGCAGTCTCTAACCCTGCGGGTCTTCGTTCTGCAACGCGTTCGCCTGGTAACGGCCTTTCATCGTCACTGCGAAATGATCGGAGATTCTCTTTGTACGCGCGTGGCAGTAAACTGCACTCGACCAGCTTTCGAACCGGTCGACCCCGTTCTGCGCCACCACCCAATCGAGAAATGTGAGAGACTGTGAAACGCCCTTCGTAACGAGTTCAACTATATCCCAGCGGAAGGGCACCGGCTCCGAGCCCGGCAGCGTAGAATGAGCTATCCGCTTGTTAATCGCATTGCGCTCCGACTCGGCAAGGAAGGCTAGCGCATGAGGAAAACCCAAGTCGGAAATCTTGAAATCGTCGGGCTTTGACCGCGGCGTGCGTGGCGTGAGGACATCCTCCAAATCGCGCAAAGCAATAAGCGTCACGTGGAGACATGCCTCTCGGATCGTCTGTAGAGCCCACGCTCGCGCGTTGTCAAAATCGTCCGCGGTGAAGTCTTCGTCGCCGTCGAACTCGGTCACACAGTAAAATTACGAAAATGCCAAATTGAGACGCTCGGCGAAATAACCCACAAAATTTGCGAATGCGGTGTCGTCTATGGGTCGTGCCGCCATCGTCAGGAGTTCTTAAATCGCAGCATCCTGCGCGAGCCTATTTGCTCTTCTTTTGCTTTCGCATCGTTCCGAGGCGCTTGTCGCTTCGGATGTCCCGACCGCTCGGGCTGCGGAAAGAGCCCGGCTTCACTCCCAGCTTTTTTTCAAGGTTTCCAAGCTTGATGTCCGATCTGATTTTGCGTGACATGTATTGAGATTAGTCGCCAGGTGTGGCAGCGATCAATGCATTGTTACCGCAGCGCCTAGTAGCGCACTCATGCGGCTGCGCAGCAGCGGCATCATTCTCCGAGAACGCCCCCGAAGTCTCCGGGCGCGCGGAGCGGCGCACGCCCGGAGGAAGCCCGGAGTCTTTGCGTTTGGCAGCGCGTTGTCTAAACTCGCGCGCCCTGGCTTTGCTGCTGTGGACGCGGCGTGATGGTGCGGAGCGTCCGCGCGGCGATTGAGGCCATCGCTTTTTCCTGCTGTTCCGCGGGCAGGTTCTTCACGAGCTTGCGATAGGCTTCCTTCAGCTCGGGGTTCGCGTCGAGTTGTTTCATCACACTGGTGCGAACGCGTTCGCGGCGCTCGAGCTTGTTGACGTTCTGCAAGACGAGCATTCGCTCCAGCCGCTCGCGCGGCAGGCCCTGGATGTAATTCATTTCCTTCGGGTTCGCCTGAATGTAGGCGTCGATCTTCGCGTTGATTTCAACGTTGTCGCGGAGCTTCGGTGCTTCACCCGTGGGGTCCGCGGATGCTGCGCCGTTGCCGTTGGTGTTTTTGTCTGATCGTTTGAGACTCATATTAATTTATTGGGCAGCGGCGGGGGTTTGACGGAGAGCCTGGATGATCTCGCCGCAGAAGAGATCAACGAGCTCGAAGGCGTCCTCGTGCTCGACCGCGAGGCTCATGAGGAACTCGGGACCAGGTGAAGCGCCGAGCGTCTGCTCGACTTCTTCGCTTGCTTCCAAGTACCGAGAGACCGTGGTCGGTGCGACGGTGACGATGACTGGTTGGTTATCGGTGGTTTTCATAAATGGGTGTGCGTGGAAGGCGGACCGTCACCACTTGTCGTCAGGGGAAGGCGCAGGTTCTGATGCCGCGGGCTTGCGTTGGCGCAGTTGCGCGTCGAGCGCGTTCAGGTTTTCTCGCAAAACGGCTACGTCGCGTTTCAACGCGAGGTTCTGTTTTGCGATCTCCTGCGTTTGTCCGACTGCTTCACCTAGTTCGGTCAGTTTCTGATTGAGCGCGGCAGTTTGCTCCGTAAACGCGCGCGTTGCGGCGCGCTGCTTGTTCACTTCGGCGACCACGGCGTCGTTCGCGGAGACGCTCGTGGTCGTAACGGTGCTGCGTCGCGAACGGGGCGCAGTACTTCCGGGTCGCAGATCCCACCCCGCGGCGGTTTCGATCCGATAAACCGGATGACCCTCGTGCATGACGAGCGGATCACGCGCATCAACGTACCGGCCCATGCGATATTCCCTCAGTTGGTCGCCGAATCGTAATCCGTCGGACTTTACCGGCCGTCCCGCCGGAGCGGCGGGCGCGACGGTCAGTTTCTTCGGCGGGTGCGATGCACACGCGCTGAGCAGCAGCAATGGAAGGAGCAGAAGTTGTTTCATGGAGTCGGAGTGGGTTCAGGATTTGATGTGATTGATTCATCAGCAGCGGAGCCGGCGTCTGGAGTTACCGGGGAAAGCAACGACCGCCGAGAAGCCGGTGATGGAGTTGGCAACGCCGGCTCGCCGGTCTTCAGCGCTGCGGTTAGCGTGCCGCCAATTTTGGCGTCCTGCTCATCGACTGTTTGCGTGATGTAGAGGTAGAACTGCTTCCCGGCCGGAACGCGAACGTAGAAGCCGTCACGCTCGATCGCTTGCAGGATCTGCTGTGCGTAGCGATCAAGAACGCTATGCGCACCCTGGAGCGGTGCGTTCTGAAGGCTAGGCAACGCAAACGAGCCGAACGCCGAAATCTGCTTGTCCGTAAACGCTTCGGCAGCTCCGCTGAGTAACGAGGCGATGTAGAGTTTTACTTCGGCGAGGTTGTCAGTCTTGAGCAGCCGACCGCGCAGTCCGGCGCTGCCATCTGTGATTCCCCAAGTTCCGGTATCGGCATCGCGCTCGTGATCCAGCGCGAGGCCGGTGACATTGAGTTCCTGCCCGTTCTGCCACACAAGCGTCCACCGTCCCTTGCTCGCGATGCGCTCGCGCGCACGATCGACTTGCGCTGCCCCGTGGACCTCGGTTCCAGCCGGGATGATCAGTTGGCCATGGTGAAAGATGTCTTCTGTCACGAGACCAACGATCGGCGTCTGAATCGAAGACGAATCGACGGTGATGACCAGTTGGCACGGGATCAGTCGGCCGAACGGCGCGAAGTCTTCGCTAAACGTTCTTGCATCCCTTGTTGCCGTGGCAGGCGTCTCGGCGACAAGAGTGAGCATCGGAAGTGGCGGCGGGGTGCCCTGCGGCTTCGGAGGCTCCGGCGGCGGCGTAGTTTCGGCTTTCTGCTCTGCGGTGCGCGGATCAAAAGGAACGATCTCGCGTTGCACTGATTCCGGAAGCTGCGGCTTGTTCTCGCTGGCATTTCCCCCAGTCTTCTGCGGAACGATCGACAGGCGCTCGTGCGACGGGCGGCGGCTGTTCACCAGCAGCAGAATGATCACAAGGCCGATGAGGAAGAGTGTCAGTGCGCCTGTCGGCGAGCGGAAGAAATTGAGAAAGCGACGCGGATTCATTGTGGCAGCAGGTCGGGTTCGATTTGTTTGAAATCAGGCTGAGCGGCTTCGGGCGCGGCATCCCGGCGCGAGAGCACAAAGGTGAAGTCGTTCTTCAGCGAGAGATTATTGCGTCCCGCGGGACCGCCACTGACGACGACGTAGCCGATGGTCGATTCACGCGGCGCGACCGTGCTTACCAAGTCAGTGAGCGACGGTGTGAAAATGCGATCGCCGACGCGCACCTCCAGCTTTTCTGGCGTGTGTTCGAGCGCGTTGTCGCCGCGATTGTTGATGACGAGCTGAAAGACGACCGCGTCGTCATCCAGGAAGCGAAACGCGTCGATCAGACGCACCTCGTAATCGCCACAGTCGCTTACGAGTGGCTGCTCGTGGAGATCGCGATGCTCGACATTCGCGACCGCATCCGGCTGCTGCGTCCTGAGCAAGGCAAAAGCCTTTGCCTTGTCGAGCAGCCCGAGTAAGCGCGGAGGAGTAAGCGGGCGCGTCGGGCGAGTGCCTTTCTCTGGCTTGCTCTGGAGCACGACCGAATACCAGGGCTCCGCGCTTTCACGCAATTCGAAGACGTAAGTGCGATTGTTCCATCGCACGTTCAGATTCGTCGTCGCGTCCTTTGCCAGCGCTCGCAGTGACAGGTAGGCAGTGCCCTTCGTATGGGCGACCTGAAAAACGCCTGGCGTTTTACCATCCGATGTCACCAGTGCTCCGTCGATCGCAGCGATTGGCGACGGAAAGCTGATCGTCGTCACGCGCGCGCCAGAAATCGGCACGCCGTAAACGGTGTGATCGTCCAGAATAAAATCCTGCACGCGCTGCTCAGTCGCGTGCGCGACGAGCGAGCTGAAAGGCAGAGCGAAAAGGATGAGCTTAGTGAGTCGGTTCATACTTGAAGTCCTGGATGGCGGTCGGGAAGCGGCCGTTCTCGACCATGTTGGGATTGCGCTGCATCTTCAGCTTGAGCGTGAAGGGCACGGCCTCGCTGAATGCGCGCTCTTGGAAAATGCCGCTGCGGATGAGCTGTCCGCTGACTTGTGTGAGTACGGCATCACTGCGCGTTTCGAGGAAGTCGATCTTCGCGATCTCTGCCTTTTGATGCAGCTGCTTCGCTTTGAACTCAGGCTCTTCAGCGGACCATTCCGCGAGCGCCTTCGCGTGGGCATGTTTCAGGAACATCTGCTTAAGCAGTTCCGGGTGATCGAAGCCTTTCGGGTTGCGCTCCAGAAACGCGACCGCCGCGAGCGTGCTCTGTTGCGCGTGCAGATCCCGCGCTTCCTGAAATTGAAGCAGCGGTGAGACAAAGAACGTGCCCGCGGGATCAACGATCACGACGCGCTCGCGTTCCTTCAGCGTTCTTGCGAGATGGATGCGTTCGACGGCCGCTCCGAGAAGGACCACGACCGCTGCGAGAAACCAGAAACGCGCGAGACGGTCCTTATCAATGAAGACGCGGACGGGATCGGCACGTCGTCCTGCAATTTGCGGCGGCTGCTTTATCGGAGCCGTGGCGCGAAGTTCTGGAGATGTTGCTTCCATAATCAGTTTCGAGATTGGTGCAGGAGTTCACGGACCGCGTTGTCGCCCGTCGGGTCGTTCTTCTTCGGCCGTCGTGGACGGCGATTGGCGCCACGCGACGCGCTGCCTAACGAGCCGACAAGGTTTCCCATCGGCGAGTAGGAGCTCCCGCTCATGGAAGCCTCCGCGGCGCCCATCGTCGCGGCGGCTGCACCACCTGCAACACCCGCAGCAACGGCCGCCGCGCCACCTCCCGCGCTCAGCGATGCTGCCGCTCCTGCGCCCGCTGTAAGCCCAGCGACGCCGGCAGTTGCCGCGGTCGACGCGAGTCCCTGCCCGACTTGCGCGCCAGTTGCGATTGCCTTTTGGATGATGATTGGCGCTGCGATCGTGCTGGAGATCAACCAGACGGCCAATACCGCGAGTCCCATCAGATTCTGGAGTCCATAGCCGGCGCCTCCCGCGAACCCGCCGGAGGCGAGAAAGCTTTGATCCGTCATGAAGCTGATCAGGCCCGAGGTGAGAAGCGATGCTGCGCCCCAGCCTAGCGGCCAGCAAAGCACCCCGGCATATCCCAGGAGAAATCCAACGCCGATCGAGTGAAGTGTCCGCACTGCGAGGAAGCCGATGAAGATCGGGGCAAGCGCGAAGCCCACGTAGAGGATGAACTTCTGGACCAGGTAAGCGTAGAAGACGATGACGCTCGCGAGAAAGCCGAGCGCGTACATGAAGAAGGAAATCAGCGCCTCGAAAACCGCCTGCCCGGTGAGCATATTCCACCAGGACTTCGATCCTGACTCGGGATCAGGGGTGCCTTTGTTTATAGCCAACGCCTTCAGGTATTGGTCGTAAACGCGTGCCGGATCAGCTCGCAGTGTCTCCCTCACAGTCGTATCGACCGTGGTGGCGATCTCGTTTCCCCAGACCGGCAGATATGCGAGCACCGCAGCGAAAGCGAAAGTGCGCCCGATGGTGCGCAGATAAGCGCTCGGACTGCGGCGGCCGGTCACCGTGGAAGACACAATCCCGATCGCCAAGAGGACGAACGCTATCGGCGTCAGCACACGGTTCATCTCCGTGCACTGATTAAGGAAGTTCGGGAAGAGTGTGTTGAAGTCGTTCATGACTCGATGCGCGGATCTGCGTTAGCGGCTCGTAGGAAAAGCGGGCGGGGTTGTTTCGAGCCGGAACACTTCGCTGTAGCGGCGGACGCTCTCTTCCATCTGCGCCTGCCGCTCTTCGCGAAGGGCCTGTTCCTCGCGTTCACGGTCGGCGCGATTCTCGGCGTCCTGGGTCGCGACCTGTGCAGCGGCTTGATCGATCTCGCGGTCAACCGCCCCGAGTTCGGCGTCGTAGCCGACGAGCACTCCGGTCAGCTTCTGGGTCTCCGCGTCAGTCGTAGACGCCTGCAGTCTCTGGGTTGTCGTAGCAATCTCGCCGCGCAAATTCTCGCGTCGCGAAAGTACGTCATCCGTGACGCTCTGGAAGTTGCGTGAGTTCTTCTGGATGGCCCCGTATTTGCGATACAACTGCTCGGTGCGCGGAACCTGGACGCCGCCGGGCGTGGTGAATGTGCTGCCGAGACTCGTATAAAGCCCGTTCGCGTTGTAACGCAGAGCTTCGACGCCACTGACCGACTGCTGCAGCTCGCCAATCGTTTGCCCAAGGCCGCTCGTGTTGAGGCTGTTCATGAGTTCGTCCGCGCCGACGATGTTCAGGAGCTGTTCCGGATCGCCGAACGCCTTCACGTAGGCTTGGATCTGCTGAAGCTGCTGCGTCAGCGTGTTGATCTGCGTGACCTGGTTGTTGACCATCTGGACGTACTTCGCGAGGTCCACCGCGTGGTTTGCCTGAGCACGGGCGATGGCCGTCGGATCGATCACGACGACTTGCGCGCCGGCGAGTGACGCTCCTGCGACGAGAGTCACGAGAGAGACGATGAATTTCATGGGTGTGGTTGCCTTATTCTTGGATGCGGATCGTTGCGGTGCTCGGCGCGAGGATGACGCCGTTCTCCTGCCGTTCCGGGAGCGGGACTTCGAGGAGGCGCACGCTCGTGCGATCATCGAGCTGCGGCCCGAGACGCTGCCGTTCGTTAAGAGATTGGAACTGCTGCTTCGCAGAATCGCTTCGTGCTTTGTCATACCCGGCATCGTAGGACTTCTGTGCCGAGGTATTGCTCCCGGCTTGGAGCGTCTCGCTCAGAAGCACGCCAGCCCCTGCGCTAGCGGTAGTAACAAGCGGATCGCCGCCGCTGAATTTGTGACCGATCAATGCACCGCCGGCCGCGCCGACGGTGTTGCTGATGATTCGCGTCGGGCTAACGCCCGCGCAGCTCGTGAGCATTGCGCTCGCGAAAACCGAAAGAAGAAGAGTCGCGTTTTTCATTACGCGACCAGTGATAACGCGTCAGCTGAACGTCACTGCTCCAGTGCTAGAGCGACCCGCTAAGAGTTAGCAGCGGTGAAGACAGTCGCTTCTTGCGGATTGCCCGACAGCGGGACTGCGCTTAGAACTGAACTCGTGTTCGCGCGGAGCCGAACTGCTTCACGATCAGCCTTCGCGGTTGTCGTCGTTCTCTCGAGTATTCCAGCCGGCTTGTGTCCAGCTGCCCCGGCGCGATCCGAACTCTTTCAAGAAGTTTGGCAGACAGTAAGAGACAACTTCTTTGATCCGCAACTAAGAGGCGTCGACTGGGATGCGATGCGGCAGCGCTACGGCGAGGAAGCTGAAAAAACGGGCTCCGTCGAAGAGTTTTCGACCGTCGTGAATCGCATGTTGTCGGAGCTGAAAACATCGCATACGCGGTTCTATACCCAGGAAGAACCCGAATATTACCAACTCGCGGGCATCTTCTGGTCCTTTGCCGGTGAGAAGCTCAAGCCTTTCATGCGCGAGGGGCTGCCCCGATATCCGGGCATCGGTATTTCCACAGCGGTGATCAATGGGAAGACTTTTGTCCGCGCAGTCTTCGATGGCGCGCCAGCAGCCGCTGGTGGCCTTCGGGTTGGCGATCAGATCATCGATGTCGATGGAAAACCCTTTCACCCGATCCGCTCTTTCGAGAATGCGGAGCAACCGGTTCAGATACGCGTGCAGCGTACGTCGGATGCTAGCTCGGTGACGGTGCTCCCCGTCACGCCGAAGGTGCTCGACCCGGCCACGATGTTTCTCGACGCGATGAAAGCAAGCGTTCAGGTCATCGACAAAGACGGAATGAAAGTCGGCTATGTCCACGTGTGGTCATATGCCGGCGAAGTCTATCAGGAACAGTTGGAAGAGGAACTCAATGGCCGTTTGCGCGATGCGGATGGCTTGGTCCTGGACCTGCGAGATGGCTGGGGAGGCGCGAACACAAACTACCTATGGCCCTTTGTCGCACCGCCGCTGACGATGACCTCGATCGCCCGCGACGGGACGCGCAGCGATTATCAGACTGCTTGGACGAAACCGGTCTGTCTTCTCGTCAACGAAGGCTCGAAGAGCGGTAAAGAAGTCCTCGCCTACTATTTTCGAAAAGCCGGTCGTGGGCTGATTGTCGGCAGCCGCACGGCAGGAGCGGTCATGGCAGGCCGTCCATTCGTAATGGGTGATGGAAGTCTGCTTTACGTCGCAGCTAACGATGGCTTGCTGGACGGGAAGCGACCCGAGGGCAATCCGGTGGTGCCTGACGTGGAGGTTCCGTTTAAACTCGAATACGCTGCGGGGAACGATCCTCAGAAAACGGCAGCAATAAATGCGATCGTTAAGACAGCTCGTCGAGCGCCGCGAGGCAGCCGATAACCAGACAGGCAGTAATCATCCAATGTTAAACGAACTCCGGTTTGCATTGCGGGTGCTGATCAAGAACCCGGCTTTTACCCTCGTCGCGATCATGGCGCTCGCGCTCGGGATCGGTATTACGACGACTGCGTTTTCCACTTTCAACGCGCTTTTTCTTCGGCCGACTCCGTTGATGCAGGATCAGGATCGGGTCGTCTACGTCTCAGAATATTTAGCGAAAGTCGCCGATCAGGAGGTAGGCGTCTCTTATCCCGATTATCTGGAATGGAAGAAGCAGGCGACCACGTTTGAGGGGATTGGAGCGTTGAGCTTTGCCAGCGTTGTGGTTTCCGCCGGTGAGAAACCAGAGCGTTACGCAGCGGCGAACATCTCCGCGGACGCGTTCTCGTTTCTGGGTGTTCAGCCCATTCTCGGCCGTGGTTTCCGAGCCGAAGAGGATGACCTTAATGCCTCGCCCGTCGCCCTCATTGGTTACGATCTATGGCAGAACCACTTTGGCGGAGAACGGTCGGCGGTAGGCCAAACAATTTCCATCAGCGGAAAGCAGGTAACAGTGGTGGGGATCATGCCGAAGGGATGGCGTTTCCCAGACGTTGCGGATCTTTGGATGCCGCTGCAACTGGAGGAGAGGGATCATCCACGCAGCGGGTTTTCCCTGCTTGGCTTTGGCAAATTGAAGAGGGGTGTTTCGCTGGCGCAAGCGCGCGCCGAATTGGAAGCCATCAATGGTCGGATCGCCATACAACATCCCGAGACGAATACCGGTCGCGGCGTGCTGGTGAAGCTGCTGCGCGAGCAACTAACGGGCAGCCTCAAACCGACCATGCTTTTGGTGATGGGGGCAGTTCTCCTAGTGCAACTGATCGCGTGCGGGAACCTCGCGAATTTGTTGCTGGCGCGCGGCGCGACCCGTGCGCATGAGTTCGCGATCCGCCTCGCGCTCGGAGCGAGACGCTCTCAGATTGTGCGCCAGCTCCTGGCAGAGGCGCTGGTGATCGGGGTGGCGGGCAGTGCATTGGGTTTGATTTTTACGGTCTGGGGCTCAGACGTCGTGCGTGTCGCTTTCCCCACCAGGCTCCCTTATTGGGTGCGGTTTGATTTCGACTGGCGCATCTGCCTGTTTGCCATCGGGACTGGCGTGATTTCAACCGCGCTCTTCGGGTTGTACCCGGCGCTGCAAGCGTCGCGTCCGCGTTTGATGGACGACTTAAAAGAAGCTGGCCACTCTGCTCGCGGCGGGTTGACAGCTCAGCGCGCGCGCAATTCGCTCGTGATTGCCCAGATGGCGCTGGCGATAATTCTGCTCGTCGCCGCGAGCTTGATGCTGCGCAGTTTATTGAAGCTTCAATCAAGAGATCTCGGGGCCGATCCCTCCGATACTTTGACCTTCTGGGTTGGAATGCCGCGTGGGCAATTTCCCGGACCGGAGACTCCCGTCCGCTTCTTCGAGCAGCTAGTCCCCAAGCTGGGCGCTATACCCGGGGTGGAGGCAGCGGGAGCGAGCAGCTCCCTGCCTGGAACCGGAGTATCGCGCGGCACAATCCTGCTCGAGGGGGAAACGGAACCCGCGCAACCGCAGGAGGCACGAGCCATGGTGGGAATCACCAGCACGCCAGGGTTTCTGCGCACGGCGCGCATTCCATTGCTACGCGGTCGTGACTTCACACCGTCCGACAATGAGGGCGCCCCGCGTGTAGCCATGATCGACGAAGAGGCTGCGCGCCTCTGGTTTCCAAATCAGGATCCAATCGGCCGTTCCCTCCGAGCATTGGACAAACCAGGTGAACCGCCCAAGTGGGCCATGATCGTTGGAGTGGTGAAGCCCGTCGCATACGACAGTTTGAGGAAGCGCGCGTACCCCGCGGTCTATTTTCCGTTTTCCCAAAGCTCGCGAGCATTCATGGCAGTATCGCTGCGGACCAAAACAGATCCGAAGGGTTTCGCGAACCTGGCGCGCCAGACTGTGCTCTCACTGAACAAGGACCTGCCGATCCATCAAATCGAGACGATGGATGAAGTGCTGGCGCAATCATTCTGGCAGCAAAAATTCTTCGGATCGCTTTTTGCAGCCTTCGCGGCGCTGGCTGTTCTCCTCGCTTCTGTAGGCCTGTATGGCGTGATTGCCTATTCCGTCCGGCAACGCACGCAGGAGATTGGTCTGCGAATGGCGTTGGGTGCGCAAGCTGGGGATGTGTTCCGACTCGTGACGATCCACGGCCTGCGCCTTATCGCTCTCGGCCTGGTGATAGGGTTGATGGGTGCGTTCTTCCTCGCGCGGCTGCTCGCAGGCAGCCTTCACGGGATTTCGTCGCACGACCCTCTGAGCTTCACTGTCGTGCCGTTGCTTCTACTCGCGGTGGGATTACTCGCCTGCTATCTGCCCGCCCGTTCTGCAATGCGTTTAGATCCGATGGAAGCACTCCGTCACGATTAACGGGCGAACGACTCTGACTAATATGCTGGGAGTAGTGAGGCGTCGTATCCTGCGCCGATCTCGAAACGGATTGGTTCTGTTATGCATTCTCGCGGTCGCGCTGGCGCATGGCGCCGATGCACCGACTCCCACGCCCGCGTCCGAAATGGACTCGCTTATCGAAGTCCCTGCCGCCCCGGAAAAAGGATACCACTTCCGCTATCTGCTTTTCATTCCGAAATCAGCGGCAGCGAAGGCATATCCATATCTGTTGGTCGAACCGAATAACACCGGACGCCCAAGTGACGATATGGAGGTCCACCTGACTGCCGCAGTCTCGCTGGCGCGCGACAGCTCTGTCGGAAACTTCGTGGCCAAGACACTCGGGATACCGCTCCTCGTCCCTGTCTTCCCACGTCCAATGAGCGCACATGATGTGTACACTCACTCGCTCGATCGAGACACGATCCTGATCGAAGATGGATCGCTCCGCAGGATCGACCTCCAGCTTCTTGCCATGATCGAGGATGCCAGGCCGCGCTTGGAAGTAATAGGACATCTCGTGAAGAACAAGATCTTGATAAACGGATTCTCCGCTTCTGCCCTGTTCGCGAATCGTTTTACATTTCTCCACCCCGAGGCCGTTGCCGCGGCGGCCTTCGGAGGAGTTAATGGCTTCATCATGCTGCCGGCTTCCGAAGTGAAATCACAGCTTCTGGGTTTCCCCCTGGGACTCGCGGACTTTGAGAAGATCGTCGGCCGGCCCTTTAATCGCACCGCTTTCGAAGCGATACCCCAGTTCGGATACATGGGAGAGAAGGACACAAACGACGCAGTCGAATTCGACGATGCCTACTCCGACGGCGAGCGTTCTCAGATCTTTGAGGCATTGGGTCGGAAGATGATGCCAGATCGCTGGAACGCCGTGCAGCAGGTATATGCGGAGCAGAAGCTCCCGGTCCGGTTCAGGACCTACGAAGGAATCCCGCACGGAACCAATCGGGCGATTAACACCGATGTTGCTGAATTCTTTCGCAGCGTCATGGAGGCGAAGCGAGATTAGCGAAGCTCGACGGCGGGTCGATGCGAAATGGCGGAACTCAGACGGCGCCGGTACTCACCGTCAGACGCTTCCGCGTCTTTTCGATCTCCGCGGCCAACGTCTTCTCTTTTGGCAACGCGGTGAGATATTCTCGCGCGACGACTTTGTTGGGCAGCCCTTCCAACGCATATCGCGCGACTGCGTCATCCTTCTGCGCGCAAAGTATTAAACCCACCGGCGCGTTTTCCCCCTCCTTGGTCCAATGCTCACGGACGTAATTGAGATAAAGATGCATCTGGCCCGCATCAGCATGCGTGAAACGGCCAAGCTTGAGGTCGATGACAACAAGGCAGCGCAGCTTGCGGTGAAAGAAGAGCAAGTCTACGCGATACCATTCATCGCCGATGCGTAGCCGGCGCTGCCGTGCGACGAAAGCAAAGTCGCCGCCAAGTTCCATGAGGAAACTTTCGAGGTGCCGAATCAGGGCGTCCTCCAGATCGGATTCCGAATACTCATCTTTCAACCCGAGGAATTCGAGAATGAACGGGTCTTTGATTTCTTCGTCCGCGCTTACCGCATCTCCGGTCTCCGCCGTGCCAGCTTTTTCCAGCATGGCGGCTTTGTTGCGCGAGAGCGCGGTTCTCTCGTAAAATTGACTCGAAATCTGGCGGTCGAGCTGGCGCACCGACCAGCCACAGCGGAGCGTTTCCGTCTCATAAAATTTTCTCGCTTCCTCGGTGCGCAGTGCGAGAAGGCGCACGTAGGCGGACCACGGCAACGGAAAGCGGTTAGCAATCCTGCGTAAATGTGAGATCGGCGAGTCCGCTCCGGATTTTTCAGACAGCGTCTGAAAAGCATCTGGTGATGCCTGTTCGCCAGTGGCGACGAATTCGCCCGACACCGTCGGGCGTTTCTCGGATAGCAATTTGCCCGACGGTGTCGGGCGAATGTTTTCCGCGGGGTAGCTCAAGAAGAATTGTCGATATTTATGCAGGTTCTGGCGGGAAAAGCCGCGCCCAAATCGCGCCGTGAGATCAACGGACAGCCGCTCCAATAATGCCTCTCCATAACCGGCGCGCTTTTTTCCGTGTTGCTCATGCTCGACGATGCGGCGCCCGACCTCCCAATAGGTCGCAGTCATAATGGCATTGACCGCGCGTGCTGAAAGCCGTCGCGAACTTTCCAGTAACTCGACCAATCCAGAAAGAATCACCTCATACCCCGTGTGAGCGCCTGGCGCGGCGGAGAGCGTTTTAGAGGAAGACTTTTTCACGGGGCAATCAACGGCAGCCGAACTTCAATTGTAAGTTCTTCCGCTTCCAGCACACGATCAATCTGCCGCAACCCTTCCCGCGGTCTGAAACTACGGCCCCGACCCTAGCTAGCTAGTGTTCGGATGTTGCCTTTTCGACTGCGGAAACTATGTCGTCGGTTCCGCGAAGCTCCCGTGCGCGTTCGTCAAATTGCGCGCCGCTGCTGCCACTGACATAGAGCATCTCGGGTGAGGCGACATTGTGCGCGGTGCCGCAGATCGGATTCTGCGCGTCGTTGTGCAGGTAGGTGAACGCGGCGAACTTTTCGCCGCTTTGTTGGTCCGGTAGCGGATACGAAAGGATCGCGTGTCTCGTCAGGTCCGTGAGGCCGATATCGCCCGCCATGTCATCGAGGTCGGCGCGATCGTTTTGGCGCATGAGAAAGAATTGACGACTGTTGCCGAAGACCGCGGAGCGGATGCGGCTTTCTTTGAAGCGGCTGTATTGCTGAACGATCGAGATGTTCCAGCAATTGAACTTTCGCATTTGCGCGTAGCTCTCCTTCACGATCTGTTCGCCGCCTGGAATGTCGAGCAGCCGCGCGACTTCTTCGTAGACGTTCCGCTTCCGCAGTCGGCGCGGCATGGTGATGATGTGCTGGCGCGTGTAATTCGTGATGAGGAATCCGGCGACAGCGCGCAGCAGCTTCGCGGCCTCGGGGATGTAGCCCAATTCGAAGTGGGCAATCTTTCCCGTGAGCGAGATGTTGCTCGTGCCGTCGAGCAGGCAGCCGTAGTTGCCGTCGGCGCACCATGGCAGCAAGCGCGTGGCGAGATCTCCGGCCACAGGGTCGGAGCCGTCGAGCTGGATCACCTCTTGCAGCATTCGGTGCGTGGGATATTCCTCGGGACTGAAGTAGGCGAATACCAGGTTCCGCACTTCTCGGCGCGTGTTCGGCTCCTTTAGAAACTTCAGCGCTTCCTCTTCAGTGACTTCGCCGGTGCGCGCCGCGTTGGCGTCTGAATCGGGGCGCTCGCGATCGCGCAACTCAACGAAGAGATCGAGGGTTGTCGCGCCGGGTCGCTTGCGCTTCAGCTTCGCAAGTGCGCACGCATGCCGCGCGATTTCGATAACTCGATCGGCATTGCGCCGACTCCACTCCTCGAACGCGTCGCCGTAAAGCAGCATAAGGTATTTCGCAATCTGCGCTTCGCGGGCGAGCTGCTTGTCTTCATCAAGGCTGATGCCGGCAATCTTCGCCACGAGCGCCATTGCAGACGCGAGATGGTCGGCGGTCAGCGGCAGGCCGTGCGTGTCGAGATAGTTGATCGTCAGATCACCGTCGGGCTGGATGATGATCGGCCGCGCATTCGGTTCGACCGTGCGCGTGTAGATTTCATACGAGAGTCCTTCCTCGATGATGACGGTGTAATCGTAGAACGCTTCCGTCTGTGAAAGGAGATCGCAGACAGTGACGCTCTTACCGGCGCCGCTCATGCCGAGCAAGACCGCGTGCTGCGGCGTTTCGTTTCCGCCGGAGCCGGAGAACGTTGTCACGCCGACGAGATTCCGTTGCGTGCCTTCGTAGAGCGCTTCCGCGTGTTGGAGATGGCCGGTGAACGTCGCGCTGAACGGCAATACGTCCGCGAGATAACGCGTCTCCGCGTAGAGCTTGCGATGCGGGTAACGACCCCACGGGCAACCTGGCCAGCTTTGGTAGAAGAGCTTCTTTGCGGTCATCGGCAGGGCGCATGCGAGATACTGCGCGCCGTTCATTCCATTGATCGCATTCTTGATCGCGGCAGTTTTCGCAGCGAGCCCTTCGCGCGTCTGGTCCCACGCGCGGATGATGTATTCCACGTCGAACGGCAACGTGTGTCCCTGCATCAATGCTGCGATCTTCTTCTGCTTCTTCTCCATCGCAGTGAGAAGTGAGAGGCGCTTCTCGCTCGCAAAGTCACCGGCCAGGCGCTCGTGCGCCTTCTCCTCGCGGTTGATCTCAACGCGAGCCGAAAGCGACTCGATGTTGACGGTGATATTGTAGTCGAGCAGCGGCAGCGCGGTGAGACGCTGCACTAGGCCGGGATGCGTCACTTTCGGCCACCGGCTCAGCACGAGAACGGAATGGTAGAAGCCGTCCATCCAAAAGCCGGAGCCATCTGTCAGTCCCTGAGCTTCGCTGTGCCAGCAGTTCTCCTGGATCGACAGCTCCGGGTCGAATGTCGCAACGGTGTCGTAGTCGAACCGCGAGCCGAGCGAGGGGTTGAGAAACGTCGTGCAGTGGCGGTAATGATCGGCGTCGTTCATGGGCGTGACGCGCGCGCCTGGGAAAACGTTCGCGAGCATTTGCTGGAGTTGCTCGAACTCCGTCGCCATTTCCTCGAGCAGCGCGTTGTAATGCGCGTGCTGTCGCGAGGCACTCGCGATCAAAGCGGGCGACGTATCGATCGCGCGCGAGAAAAAGAGCACAAGCCGCTGACGCCGGAGCCGGCGATCAACCATCGCCTGCCAGTAGCGGGCAAAGCGCTCGTTCCGGCAGCGGCGTGTCCACACATTCGTCGCGCGCTCGGTCTGCTCGCGATAGCGCAACAGTTCCGCACGATAATCCGAGTCGCAGAACCACTGCACTTGCAGGCGAAGCTTGTCGTGCAGACAGGCGAGCAACAACGTGAGCTGGTCTTGGAACGCGTTGAGATGCTCCGGCGCGGCGGCGCTCAGATCAGCCGGCTCAATCATGAAGCCCTTGGAGACGTGACAGCCTTTGCGCAGCCCGTGAAATACGATGAGGTCGCGAACGAAGTAGCCGTTAGGAGCAGATTCAAACATGGTCGGAAGGAGAGGATGAGCGCGTGGTGTGGCGCGGAGGTTCGGGGCTGAAGCCGGGACCTTTCAGCCACAGCTCAAAGAGATCGGTGTCGTAACCGGGCGGCTTGCCCTGGCGGAAGGCGAGCGCGTAGAGAAGCGCGAAGCCGAGCGGGATCAACGCGGGAACAGCCGCGCTCAGCAGGGGCCAGCGCCACACGCTGAAAAGCAGAAGCAACGTCACCACCGCCGCGAACGCTCCGCCGGCTACGAACCAGAAGAGATTCCCTTCCAGTCCCCAGGTCTTGCCGGAGGAGTCGTCCGCGCTGTTCGTTTCGGTGAAGCGCAGCTCGTGTTTCGAGCCAGTGCTCATTGAAACGCACCGACATCGACGGTGGAACCGTCGAGACCGAACGCAGTGAAGAGCGCCTTCACGATCACGGGCGCACCGGCGATGATGAGCCCGCCGATGATCGAGAGCTTGCCGGCATCGGTGTCACCGCGCCGGATTGCGAACCCGCCACCAACCACGCAGATCGTGCCGAAGATGAATCCGATGAGCATCACGATGCCCATCGCTTTGCTCGCGCCTTCGGCGAGACCGCCGGCTTGAGCGAGGATGGGAAGGAACTGTTGAGCGAGAAGTGTTTTCATGTGGCGACGTTTTACCGCGCGGTGAAACGCACGCTGCTCCAGCGCGAGAGCGACCGCGCACGTCGCGCGCTGGCACGCTCCAATGGATGAACGCACTCAACATTTCAGCCGAGCGAATTGAACATCTCCGCCACCTCGAAGCGCATCTCTCGGAACAGATCCGCGGGCAGGATCATGTGATTCCGCGCATCGTCGCGTCGCTGCATCGCGGCGAACTTGGCCTCACCGCGCCAACCCGTCCGCGCGGCAGTTTTCTTCTGTTAGGCCCGACTGGTGTCGGCAAAACAGAGCTGTCGATCACGTTTACTCGCTACCTGCTCGGCGAGGACAAGCTCTTCCGCTTCGACATGTCCGAGTATCAAACGCAAGAGAGTCTCGCTGTGCTGCTCGGCGGGCGTGTCGGCGAGGTCGGCCTGCTCGGCTTGGCACGCGCGAAGTCTGCAACAGGCACGTTGCTCTTCGATGAGATTGAGAAGGCGCATCCGCGCGTGCTCGACTTGTTCCTGCAAATTCTCGACGCCGCCCGCGTCACGATGGCCAGCGGGGAGACGCTCGATCTGAGCGGCTTCTACGTTGTCTTCACGTCAAACATCGCCGCGTCGGAGATCCTCACGCTCCAGCATTCGTCCTTCACGACGATGGAGCGCCACGTTCTGGCGAAAGCGCAACGAACGCTTCGTCCCGAGCTCTATGCGCGCATCGTGGAGAAGCTCGTTTTCAACCGCCTGAGTTACGATGTGCAAATGGAGATCGCGCGATTTCATATCGCGCGCGAACTCTCCTTCCTGCGCGACAAGGGCTTCCACCTCATCGCTGGGCAGCAGGTAGTCTCATTCCTCATGCAGCGCGGCTTTCATCCGCGCCTGGGTGCCCGCCCGCTGCGCGATGCGATCGAAAAGCACCTCCGCGGCGCGGTAGCAGATGTCACACTCGCCGAAGTCCGCGCATCCACTTTCGAGTTCGTCGTCCGCGGCAGCGAACTCTTGCTACGCCCATGCGAGGCAGCACGTTGACGGAAAGAATGAACTTCGATTGGTTTCCGCTCGTCACGACTTCTCCCGCGTGAATCGATAACGACCTCCCTGCGGCGAGCGAGCACAGTCAAGGTGGAGCGCAGCGCAGCGAGCAATACCTTTACGGCGCACAGCGAGCCATACAATCGAGAGGCCGATTCACGCGTGGCGTTGCGCCAGCCTGCGATTAGCCGTTTTCCAAGATGATCTGCGCACCCGCAGCGGCGCGGCCGGCTTCTGCAGGGGATCAGGGTCGGAAGGCCGCGAGCGACGTGAGGACGGCGCAGATGATCACCCACCACGACCACCACTAACTCGGAGTCTGTGCCGCAGGCGCAGTCTCCCGCGGCGCAGCCGCATCAAGCATCGCGTTACGCGAGGTGATTAACCTGAGTTGCCTTCCCGAAGCTGCCAGATCATCTGCCAGAGCCGGTCAGTTTCTCCGCGCTCGATCACCTGAAGCGGCGTTGAGCCGTCGAACTGCCTGTTAGGCCGCTGGAGCCACTCGCCGATGGCTTTGGCTTTAACGAGACCGGCCAGCGCGTCGAATAGTCGGGTTACTTCTTTGATTTTTTGCACGCTTGAACGCTGAGGCGGAGTGCCGGCGTTCCAGTATGACACCGTGCGAGGTGATGCCCCTGTGACGCGGCTGACGGCTTCATTCGATAAGTTGTACGTCCTGGACAATCGTCGTACATCGCAGCTTTCCGTGGGTTCGGTCAGGAGCTTCGACGCCGAGGCGTGGCTCGTTCCATTCCTGCCGGATTTCTTCGGCGATCCCGCCGCTGCGCTCTTGTTGGCACCGGATTTCTTTCCCAGCTTCATATGATTATCATTGCATGCAATATTGCAGGTGTCATGCCAAGAACTTTTTCAATTCTTCTTCTCCAAGCAGCCGCACTGTCTCAGCGGTGCGAAGGCGATCACGGAATACGACCAGGTTGACGCCGTCCACTATACGGGCGGACGGACAGATGAACGCGCTCACGCCTAGGTTCCTTGCCGCGCGTCCCAACGCCTGGCAGAGCGTCTCGAATCCGCTCTGGTTGATTCTGGAAAAGTTCTCCTGCATCCAGTCCACTAATCTCAACCAGGCTGGCAGGTCGCTCCGGGTAAGATCGACAACGCGCGAGAGATTCCACTCGATGCCGCAGGTGAGGCGCGGCTTTAGATCGTCCGGCGACAATTCATAATCCTCCGCGAGCCGGAATGCTTCCTCGGCCGCAGTGCCCGGCCGAGTGCTGGAATAAATCACTGGAAAAGTTTCTGGAGCATTCCACCGCCCGCCATATTTCAGGCTGCCTTCGCCGCTCAGGATGTCTTCGGGCGACGCGTGCTCCAGTTCCACCGCACGGAAAGTGATTCCTTTCCACCCCGATGGCTTGGGAGAGATTTTCCCCAGCCGATACGCGAACTCGGCATAACGAGGGTTTGGCCGGACGTTCATGAAGAGGCGATTTCCTTGGTTACGCGCCGCGACATCGCGGCCTTTTAGTAAACACTAAAGCGGTCATCTACCAGAAGTGTTCCCGGTTTGGCGCAGTGCGTTGAGCTTCCCACGTGATGATCTGCGCACCCGCAACGGAGCGGCCGGCATCCGCAGGGGATCAGGGTCGGAAAGCCGCGAGCGACGTGAGGACGGCGCAGATGATCACC
>Ga0136617_10000697_pt1 | contig 28906 bp, 28 predicted proteins | sample AntDrymUQ3222106_2_FD_129672 | JGI IMG/M metagenome (GOLD analysis project Ga0136617, IMG submission 129672) | Polar desert sand microbial communities from Dry Valleys, Antarctica - metaG UQ322 (21.06) | ecosystem: Environmental > Terrestrial > Soil > Desert | place: Antarctica: Dry Valley... | reverse complement strand
TGCTCGTAGGTCAGGCGGCGGATCACGTGCTCGTCGTCGACCGGCTCGTTCAGCGTCACGCAGTACTCCTTGTCCCCGGCGATCGATTGCAACCGGTTCAGGGAGTACGTGATCATCGGGCGCCCGTCGTCGCCGAGGCGGTAGTTCCACGCGGCGCGCGCGGAACGGGACAGGGGAAGGAGCCGGTCGTCGGTGTGGAGCACGGCCTCGTTGCGGGTGTACGCGAACGCGCCGAGCACGCGGCGCTCGTCCTCGCTCGGATCCTCGAGCAGCGCCAGCGCCTGATCGGCGTGCGTCGCGACGACGACCTTGTCGAAGCGCCGGCGCTCGCCGTCGTCGGTCGTCAGCTCGATTCCGTCCGGGTTACGGCGCAGCGAGCGGGCGCCGAGGCCGAGCTGGAGCTTCGATCCGAGCCGCTCGGAGAGCGCGCGGACATAGGTGTCCGAGCCGCCGCTCACCGTCCGCCACGCGAATCGGCGCAGGCCCAGCATGCCGTGATTGTCGAAGAAGCGGATCGCGTAGGCGGCCGGAAGCTCGAGCGCGCGGCCCGGCGCCGTCGACCAGAGGGCGGACGTGAGTGGGACGAGGAAATGACGCCGGAACCGGCGCGAGTAGCCGTGCTCGTCCAGATAGGCCTCGAGCGTGTGCTGCTCGTAGTCGGCCTCGTCGAGCGAGCGCCGAGCGGTGCGGAGCCAGCGGCCGATCTCCCAGAGCAGGGCGCCGAAACGCGGGCTCGCCAAGCTCCGGCGCTGCGCGAACGGCCGTCGGCCGGAGTACTCGAGCCCGCAGGCCGCGCAGCCGACCGAGAACGACATCTGCGACTCCTGGGTGCGGACGCCGAGCTCGCCGAGGAGGCGACCGAGCAGCGGATAGTTGCGCGTGTTGTGGACGAGGAAGCCCGTGTCGAGCGCGAGCCCGTCGTGGCGGATCGTGTGCGTGTGCCCGCCCGCGCGCGAATCGCGCTCGAAGACGGTGACGTCGTGAGCGCGATCGAGCAGGTAGGCGGCGCCGAGACCGGAGATCCCGCTGCCGACGACGGCGACTCTCATCGCGGTGGAGGTCCCATTGCAACCAGTATTCGTCGGGCCACGAACAATGGTTGACTCGTTACTCTGCCGAGGGGTCTCATGGGTGGAAAAAGTCTAGACAGCGGTGTTGCGGCGGCCGTCCCGGTTGGAACAGTGCGCACCGGCACGAGCCGGATCAGCCAGGCGGTGACGCTCGTCGCCGTCATCGTGCCGCCGCTCGGAATCCTCTCGGCAATGGGCCTCCTCTGGGGCGTGGCCTTCCACTGGGTCGATCTGCTCCTGCTCGTCGGCTTCTACAGCGTCTGCGCCTTCGGGACCACGATCGGCTTCCACCGCTACTTCACGCACCGCGGCTTCCGGACGAGCAAGCCGGTCGAGGCGACCCTGGCGATCCTCGGCTGCATGACGATGCAGGGACCGCTGACCCAATGGGTGACCGACCATCGCAAGCATCACGCGCTCTCCGATCAGCCCGGCGATCCGCACTCGCCGCACGTCGGTCGCAGCGAGGGCGCGTGGGGCGCGATCCGCGGCTTCGTTCATTCGCACGTCGGCTGGCTCTTCGCGAACCTCGGGATGGAGCAGGGGCGCGAGTACGGGAAGGATCTGTACGAGAACCGGCTCGTGCGGACGATCGACCGGCTCTACCTGCTCTGGGTCATCCTCACGCTCGGGCTGCCGTTCCTCGTTGGCTACGCGATCGGAGGAACGATCGCCTCCGGGCTTGCCGGACTCGTCTGGGGCGGCCTGATCCGGATCTTCCTCTACCAGCACGCCACCTTCAGCGTCAACTCGATCTGCCACATGTTCGGGCGGAAGGACTTCCGTTCGCGCGACGAGGCGCGCAACAACTGGCTCGTCGCGCTGCTCGTCTTCGGCGAGGGCTGGCACAACAACCATCACGCCTTCCCGAGCTCCGCCCGCCACGGGCTCCTGCGCCGCCAGATCGACGTCTCCTGGCTCGTGATCCGCGGGCTCGAGCGGCTCGGCGTCGTCTGGGACGTGAAGGTGCCCGACGAGCGGCAGCAGCTCCGCCGCCGCGCCCAGCCTGCGGAGGGCTGAGCCTCCTAACCCTCGCGGTCGAGCGTCGCCTTCAGGCCGGCCATTCCCTCGTCGGCTGTCTTCGCGAGCATCGGCTTGAGGAGCGGCTCGGCAACCCGGCGCAAGCCCTTGAGCTTGATCTCGGCTGTGTAGGTGATCCGGGAGCCTTCGCCGGCGGGCTCGACCACGATCGTGTCGACAGATGTCGCCTTCTCGCCGTCGCCCGCGAGCACGATTCGCCGCCGTCCCTCGTCGAGCTCCGTGACCGTGTAGCGGAAGCGCTGTCGCTTGCCGCGGAAGAGCGCGACGATGTCGTACTCGCTCCCCACGCGAACCGGTCCGTCGGTCAGCTTCGCGGCCTCCGCGATCCCCGGGTCCCACTCGGCCGCGTTCTCGAAGTCGGCGACGTAGCCGAACGCCTCGGCGGCCGGACGTGAAACCTGGATCTGCCTGCTGAGCTGCACGAGCCGATCCTAGGCGACGTCGGCGGCCCAGTCGCCGTAGAGACGCGTGTAGAGACCCCGGCGGGCGAGGAGCTCGTCGTGCGTTCCCTGCTCGACGACGCGGCCGTGCTCGAGGACGACGATCAGGTCGGCGTCGCGGATCGTCGAGAGGCGGTGCGCGATCACGAAGGCGGTGCGGCCGGCGAGGAGCTTCCGCAGCGCCTGCTCGATCTGGCGCTCGGTGCCGATGTCGACCGATGAGGTCGCCTCGTCGAGGATCAGGAGCCGCGGATCGGCGAGGAGCGCCCGCGCGAAGGCGACGAGCTGGCGCTGGCCCAGCGAGAGGCGGGTGCCGCGCTCGCCGAGTTGCGTCTCGTAGCCGTCCTCGAGCCCGAGGATGAAGCGGTGGGCGCCCACGGCCTCGCCCGCGGCAGCGATCTCAGCGGGCGCCGCGTCCGGCCGGGCGAAGGCGATGTTCTCGGAGACGGTGCCGCCGAAGAGGAAGCCCTCCTGGGGGACGATCCCGAGCTGGCGGCGGAGCGAATGCTGCTTGACCTCGCGGAGATCGTGGTCGTCGATCGTGATCCGGCCCTCGGTCGGGTCGTAGAAGCGGGCGAGCAGCTTCGCGATCGTCGACTTGCCCGCACCGGTCTGGCCGACGAGCGCGACGGTGGTGCCGGCGGGGATGTCGAGCTCGAGCCCGTGCAGGACCTCCGGGAACTCAGCCCCGTAGCCGAAGCGGACGTCCTCGAAGCGGACATGGCCTTCGATCCGCGGCAGCGCGATCGCGCTCGGCGCATCGACCACCTGCGGCTTCTCGTCGAGCACGCCGACGATCTTGTCGAGCGCCGCGATCGCCGCGAGAAACGTGTTGTAGAGCTGCGAGAGCTGCTGGATCGGGTCGAAGAAGTTCGAGAGGTAGAGCGCGAACGCGAAGAGCGTGCCGGCGCTCATGTCCCCGTGGTAGACGAGCCAACCGCCGTAGCCGAAGACGATCGCGGTCGCCGCCGACGAGAGGAGGTCGACGGCTGGGAAGTAGATCGCGTTCAGGATGGTCGTCTCGTAGTTCGCGTCCCGGTAACGGTCGTTGACGCCGTGGAACGCGCGCTCCTGGACGGGCTCACGCGTGAAGGACTGGACGACGCGCATCCCGGAGATGTCCTCCGCGAGCGTCGCCGTCACGAGCCCGAGCCGTTCGCGCACGTTGCGGTAGGCGCGGTTCGAGCGGCGCCGGAACCACGCGGTGGCGAGCGCCATCGGCGGTAGTACGGTCAGGGTCGCGAGCGCGAGCCGCCAGTCGAGGAAGAAGAGGACGACCGCCGTGCCGCCGAGGAGAAGCGTGTTCTGGACGAGGCTCGTGACCCCGTCGGTGACGAGTTGGTCGAGCGCCTCGACGTCGTTCGTGATCCGGCTGATGATCGCGCCGGCGCGGTTGCGCTCGTAGAAGCCCATCGAGAGCCGCTCGAGGTGGCGGAAGAGCTTGTTGCGGAGGTCGGCGAGCACGCGCTCGCCCGTCCAGCCGGTGAGGTAGGTGTTCGCCGAGGAGAGAAAGAGCGCGGCGACCGCGGAGCCGAGGAAGAGGATGACGATCCACGTCAGCCGGCCGAGGTTCGCGTCGTCGATCCCCTCGTCGATCGCGAGCTTCGCGAGATAGGGCGGCGCCAGCGCGACGAGGGTGTAGGCGAGCAGGGTCGCGAGCGCGAGCGCCGTGCGACCGCGATAGGGAAGCGTCAGCCGGGCGAGCAGGCCGATCCGGCGCCGCGTCCGCCGCCACGACCAATCCTGGACCGCGCCGCCCTTCTCCTCGGAGAGGTGCCCGCCTGGCTGCCAGACCTTCACGCCGTCTCCTTCAAGAGCCCCTGGATCAGGCCGTGCTCGTGGATCTCGCGATAGACGGCGTTCGTCGCCAGCAGCTCGGTCTGCGTGCCCTGCGCAGCGATCCGGCCGTGCTCGAGGACGACGATCTCGTCCGCGAGTGCGATCGTCGAGAGGCGGTGGGCGATGATGATCGTCGTTCGCCCGCGCGTCGCCTCGCGCAGTCCGGTGCGGATCAGCGCCTCGGTTGTCGCATCGACCGAGGCGGTCGCGTCGTCGAGGATCAGGATCCGCGGGTCGATCACGAGCGCGCGAGCAATCGCGAGCCGCTGCCGCTGGCCGCCGGAGAGCGTGATTCCGCGCTCCCCGATCACGGTGTCGTAGCCCTGCGGCAGCGCCTCCACGAACTCGTGCGCCTGCGCCGCCCGCGCGGCTCGCTCGATCTGTTCGGGAGTGGCGTCGAGGACGCCGAAGGCGATGTTCTCGCGGACGGTGGCCGAGAAGAGGAACGGATCCTGCGAGATCACGCCGATCTCGCGGCGGAGCGAGCGGCGGGTGACGCCGCGGACGTCGACGCCGTCGACGAGGATGCGGCCCTCGCCCGCGTCGTAGAACCGGGGCACGAGCGCGGCAAGCGTCGTCTTCCCCGAGCCGGTGTGGCCGATCAGCGCCACCGTCCGGCCGGCCTCGATGTCGAGCTCGATCTGCTCGAGCACGGGACGACCAGCGGCATAACCGAAGGAGACGTTCTCAAAGCGAATCGCGCCCGGCCCGTCGGGTAGCTCGGTCGCCCCAGGCCGGTCGTCGACGCCCTCGGGCTCGTCCAGCACCTCGAAGATCCGCTCGCCCGACGCGGTCGCGCGCTGCGCCTGGCCGACCCACATCCCGAGGCTGCGGAGCGGCACGATCAGCATCGCGAGCAGCAGGTTGAAGAGGAAGAACTGGCCGAGCGTGAGCGTGCCGGAGACGACCATCCGGCCGGCCGCGAGCAGCACCGCCGCCTGCGCGAGCATCGGCAGGAAGGCGAGCAACGGCACGTAGATCGCGCGCTGCCGGAACGCCCGCACGGTCTCGGTGAAGACGTTGCCGGAGGCGCGCTCGAAGTCCGCCTGGCGCCGTTCCTCCTGGGCGAAGGCCTTGACGACGTGAACGCCGACGATCGACTCCTCCGCGACGGTGGCCACCTCCCCGAGCCGCTGCTGGACGTCGCGGAGCACTGGGTGCGAGACGTGGCTGTAGCGGTAGGCGACGGCGACGATCACCGGCGTGATCGCGAGCGCGATCAGGGCGAGCCGCCACTCGACGACGAAGAGCACGGCGGTCACCGAGACGACGGTGAGCGCGTGCTGGAAGAAGAAGATCAGGCCGAAGCCGAGGAAGAACCGCACCGATTGGAGGTCGACGGTCGCGCGCGACATCAGCTGGCCGGTCTGGTGGCGGTCGTAGAAGCCGAACGAGAGCCGCAGCAGGTGGCCGTACAGCCCTTCGCGCATGTCCTTTTCGATCGCGAGTGCCTGCCGGCCGGAGATCACGCGGCGGCCGACCATCAGCGCCGCCTTGGCGATCCCGACCGCGACGATCGCGGCGACGATCCAGGCGAGCGTGCCGGTGCCGCGTTCCTCGTCGATCCCGTCGATCGCCTCGCCGACGAGCACGACGATCGCGATCGCCGCCGCCTGCGAGAGGACGGCGAGGATCGTCGAGACGACGAGCGACGCTTTGTACGGTCGCAGGAAGCCGAGCAGTCGGCGGAAGGTGCGGCGATAGGGGACGGCGACTGGGCTCATGCTCACCATCCCAATCTAGCCGCGCCACTCGCGGCGGCCGGTTAGCGATACTCGCGCCGGTGAACCTCCATGATCTCCGAACCGGCGAGCTGCTCGCGCTCTCCCGGGCGATCCTCGCGGAGCTGCGACGACGCGGAGTCATCCGAACCGGCAACGCGCCGGCCGGTGACTACGCCGAGTTGCTCGTCCGCGTGGCGACCGGAGGCGAGCTGGCGCCGAACTCACAACGAAGCTGGGACGTGCTGACTCCAGAGCCGGAACCGGAACGGCTGCAGGTGAAGGCCCGAGTCGTGACGAATCCGCGGACGACGGGAGAGCGCCAGCTTTCGGTCTTCCGCTCGTGGGACTTCGACGCCGCCGTGATCGTGCTCTTCGACGACGAGTTCAGGGTGTGGCGGGCAGCGCGGATCTCCGTCGAGACGCTTCGCGAGCAGGCGCGCTTCGTCGAGCACGTCAGCGGTCATCGCATCATCGCGCGGGATGAGCTGCTCGATGCCGGCGAGGACTGGACGGAGCGCTTGCGCCGGGCGGCGCAGTAGCGGTCAGCGTGGCTCGCCGATCTGCCCGAGCTCTCGCCGGACGTGGGTGAGCGCCTCGCCGAGTCTGGCGCGATTCGTCCGGTCGTTCAGCCAGCCGCTCGCTCCCGAGGGGTGAGGGAGTGGGATCACGATCGCGTGGTCGCGCACGAAGCTCTTGCCGATCGCGTCGGTGAGCGTCGGGATCCCGAGCAGTCTCCGGAGCGCGAGCCCGCCGACGGTGACGATCAGCTCCGGCCGGAGCAGCCGCAGCTCCCAGTCGCGCCAGAACTCGCAGAGCTCCTGCTCGCGCGGAGTCGGCGTGCGGTCGCCGCGACCGGAGGCGGGCCGGCCCGGGTAGCAGCGCGTGACCGAGCCGCAATAGAAGGTCTCGTAGAGCTCGTCGCCCTCGAGCTCGAGCCAGCGGCGCAGAGTCGCGCCGGCGCGGCCGCGCCACGGCAGGCGCTCCTCGCCCTCGACGATTCCGGGGGCCTGGCCGTAGAGGTACGCACGTTGGCTCGCCCGAGGTGCACGAACCGGCCAGGACTCGAGCGGGAAGCCGGCCTCGACGCAGGCGCGGCAGACCGCGTTATCGCGTTGGAGCGAGGCGAGCGAACGGTACGAGCGCTTGCGGACCGTCACGGAGCGCGGACGACCACGAACCACTGTCCTGCGAAGAGCGTCTCGCCGCCGCCGAGCTCCCGGAGAAGGCCTTCCGGCGAGAAGAAGCGCTTGTAGACCTGCCAGCGCGAGCCATCGTTCAGCTCGCGCCCCTGCCACTCGGCTCGTTCGCTTCCTCCGTGGAGCGCCGCATCGACCACCACGAGCTCGGGCGCAACCCGTCTCGCCTCGGCCAGGAAGCGCGCGCGGTGGTCGTCTTCGAGATGTCCGTAGAAATGGCTCGTGAACACACGCTCGAACGCATCGTCGTCAAACGGCAATGCGGCCCCGTTGCCCTGGATGACCTCGACGTATCGACCCGCAAGCGCGAGCATTCGCGCGCTCTGGTCGAGTCCGACGACCTCACCCGCGAGGTGTCGCGTCAGGAAGCCTGTGCCGCAGGCCACGTCGAGCGTCCGCTTCGGCGGCAGTACCCGAAGGAAGTCCACAAGCTCGTCGCGTTCCTCTTTCCAGTCGTTCGGCGCAGCTGCGTGGAGACCCTGGGCCAGCCACCAGTCGTCGTACTCAGGGGCGCGCGCGTCGTAGTAGGCCTTCACGCTCCTACAGTACGACCCGTGCTGGAGGCGGTGCCGAATTTCTCCGAGGGTCGCGACGCCGAGGTCGTGGAGGCGCTGCGCGCGGCACTCTCCGCCCCCGCCCGGCTGCTCGACGTCCACGTCGACCCCGATCACCACCGGTCGGTGTTCACGCTCGTCGGCGAAGCGGGCGATCTCGTCGAGACGCTGCTCGTGGGGATCGCGTGCGCCCGTGAGCGGATCGACCTGCGCAGGCACGAGGGCGCGCATCCCCGGATCGGCGCTGCGGACGTCGTCCCGATCGTGCCGATCCGGCCCGAGCAGATGTCCGAGGCGCGCAATGCCGCGCTCGTCCTCGCCCAACGGATCGGAGACGAGCTCGGCCTGCCCGTCTTTCTCTACGGCGAACTGGCGCCGGGTCGCGGCCCCGCGTTCTTCCGCCGTGGAGGGCCGAAGGAGCTCGACCGGCGAATCGCCGCCGGGGAGCTCGAGCCGGACTTCGGCCCTCTCGAGCTGGATCCGAGGGCCGGCGGCGTGATCGTGGGGGCGCGCCGGCCGTTGATCGCGTTCAACGTCAACCTGCGCGGCGGGCTCGTCGCAGCTCGCGAGATCGCGGCGCTCGTCCGCGAGACGGGCGGTGGCTTCCCCGGTGTCCGCGCGCTCGGGCTCGACCTGCCGCGCGCCGGGGTTGTCCAGGTCTCGATGAACGTCGAGGACTTCGAGGCCGCCGCACTCCACGAGATCGTGGCGCGAGTCGAGCTCGAGGCGCTCGAGCGCGGGGCGGAGGTTCTCGGCTCTGAGCTAATCGGATTGATGCCGGCGGGCGCAGCCGCGGCGGCAGCCGGCGCGATGCTGCGGATCGACGGCTTCGACGAGTCGCACGTGCTCGAGCTTCGGCTTCTGTCGTAGCCGTGTTTCGGTCCCGAGCAGAACGCGGTAGGGGGACCGGGACAACAAACTAGGGAGTGTGAGATGAAGAAGCTGATCTCGATCGCGGCGATCGGCGCCGTCATGGGCGGCGTCGCCACGAGACGCGGCAGGGTGTTGCTCGGCAGGCTCCGCGGCCTCGTGTCGGGCGCGATCCCGAAGCGCTATGACGACGGCACGCTGAAGGCGAAGGTCGAATCGGAGCTCTTCCGCGACGAGCACGAGGTCAAGGGCGCGATCAACGTCAACGCGCAGGAGGGGATCGTCCAGCTCCGCGGCGAGTTGCCGTCGCGTGACCTGATCGAGGCGCTCGTCGAGCGGACGCGGAAGATCCACGGCGTCAAGGACGTCGAGAACCTGCTCCACACGACGGGCACCGAAGCGCCCATGCACCACTGAACATGAAGCGACTGGTCGGGCCGGGCGTGCGTGTGCACGCCCGGCCGCGATTCAGCCGCGCGCGACGCGGTAGCGGGTCGTTCGCTGTGGTTCGATTGGCACACCTTCGGCACACTCTCGTCACCCATGCTCACGTATTCCCCGGTTACGCTGAAAACGTGGGGTGGAGGTCGGCGGCCCGGTGATTGCGGGACATGGCCGGGTTAGACTCGGCCGATGAGCACACGGTCGTTCGGGACGGGTTGATGATCGCGAGCCACGCTCTCACCGGCGACGATCTACGGATCGAGGACGTCTGGGAGGTGGCGGTCCACGGCGCCCCGGTCGGACTCGCCGACGCGGCTCGAACGAAGATGAAGGCGGCCCGCGAGCTCGTCGAGCGCGCCGTCCACGACGAGCACACTTACGGCGTCAATACGGGATTCGGGCGCTTTGTCTCGATGTCGATTCCGGACGAGCAGGTCGCGGAGCTGCAACTGCGGCTGCTGCGCAGTCACGCCTGCGGCGTCGGCGACCCGTATTCGCCCGAGGTCGTGCGCGCGGCGATGCTCCTGCGCGCGAACGCGCTCGCAAAGGGGTACTCGGGCGCGCGGGTGGAGACCGTCGAACTCTTGATCGAGTGCTTGAACCGCGGCGTCCTGCCGCACGTTCCGGCGCGCGGCTCGGTCGGCGCCAGCGGGGATCTGGCGCCGCTCGCCCATCTGGCGCTGCCGCTCGTCGGCGAGGGCAAGGCAACCGTCGACGGTGAGCTCCTCTCCGGCGCGGAGGCTCTCGCCGCGGTCGGGCTCGAGCCGACGCGACTGCTCGCGAAGGAAGGGCTCTCGCTGATCAACGGCACCCAGTTCATGGCGGCGATGGCGTCGCTCGGCCTCGTCCGGGCGTGGCGGCTCGCGCGCACGGCCGACCTCGCCTGCGCGCTCTCGCTCGAGGCGCTGCAGGGATCGCGCACGAGCTTCCATCCGGCGATCCACGCTGCACGCCCGTTGAAAGGTCAGCGCGAGGCCGCCGCGAACATCGGCGCTCTGCTCGAAGGCTCGGCGATCATCGAGTCGCATCGCTGGTGTGACAAGGTGCAAGACGCCTACTCACTCCGCTGCGCACCCCAGGTGCACGGCGCCAGCCGAGATCTGCTCGGGTACGTCGAGACCACCGTGGAAGTCGAGCTGAACGCAGCCACGGACAACCCGCTCGTGCTCGTGGACGAAGGTCTCGTCGTCTCGAACGGCAACTTCCACGGCCAGCCGCTCGCCTTCGGGCTCGACACGCTCGCGATGGCGGTCGCCGAGCTCGCGAGCATCTCCGAGCGGCGCGTCGAGCGGCTCGTCAACCCGTCGCTCTCCGACGGCCTACCGCCGTTCCTGACTGCCGACGGCGGGCTCAACTCCGGATTCATGATCCCCCAATACGTGGCCGCCGCGCTCGTCTCCGAGAACAAGGCGCTCTGCCATCCTGCGAGCGTCGACTCGATCCCGACGAGCGCGGGCCAGGAGGATCACGTCTCGATGGGGAACGCGTCCGGCTTGAAGGCGCTCCAGGTTCTCGCCAACGCCGAGCACGTCCTCGCGATCGAGCTCCTCGCAGGCGCACAGGCGATCGAGTTCCTGGCGCCGCTCGAGCCGGGGCCGGGCGTACGCGCGACCCATGACGCGGTCAGGCGGCTCTCCGAGCGGCTCCGCGACGACCGTTCGCTCGCCGAGGACATCGAGCGCGTCGCAGCTGCGATCCGGGACGGCTCGATCCTCGCCGCCGCAGAGGCGGAGATCGGCGAGCTGCAATGAGCCGATCTCGTCTAGGCCCGCCGCCGCCGCTGCCGAAGAGGCCGTACCGCGACAGCTTGGTGATGAATCTCGTGCTCGCGCTCGTGATCCTCGGGCTTGCGCAACTGACGGGTGGCGACCTCGGTCGGGCGATCGCCGTAGCCGTCGGTTACTTCGTGCTCGCGACGGCCTACTCCTGGTGGCGCTTCCGGCAACGGCTCCAGCACGGGGAGCGGCCGTGAGCGTCGCGTCGGTCGAGGCGACGGTGGACGCGCTCGTCGGCGATCTGAGCCGGATCACGGCTCCGCGCGGCAGCACGCTGAACGCTCGCTCGTGGCAGACGGAGGCTCCCCTGCGGATGCTGCTCAACAACCTCGACGCGGAGGTCGCCGAGAAACCGGAGGAACTCGTCGTCTACGGCGGGTCCGGTCGCGCTGCCCGCTCGCCCGAGGCGCTGCAGGCGATCGTCCGCACCCTGCTTCGGCTGGGTGACGACGAGACGCTGCTCGTCCAGAGCGGTAAGCCGGTCGGCGTCTTCCGGACTCATCCCGGCGCGCCACGCGTCCTGATCGCGAATTCGCTCCTCGTTCCCCGCTGGGCGACCTGGGACGAGTTCAGGCGGCTCGAGGCCGAGGGCCTGACGATGTTCGGGCAGATGACCGCCGGGAGCTGGATCTACATCGGCACCCAGGGGATCCTCCAGGGCACCTATCAGACGTTCGCGGCCGCGGGCGAGAAGCACTTCGGCTCATCGGATCTGCGAGGACGGACGATCCTGACCGCCGGTCTCGGCGGCATGGGCGGCGCGCAACCGTTGGCGGCGACGATGGCCGGTGCCGCGATCCTCTGCATCGAGGTCGATCCCGAGCGGATCCGGCGGCGGCTCGAGACGCGGTACCTCGACGAGGTCGCCGACTCGACCGCCGACGCCGTCGCTCGCGTGCGGGCGGCGGCTGCCGAGGGGCGAGCGCTTTCGGTCGGCCTGCTCGGGAATGCCGCCGAAATCGTGCCGGAACTGTCACGGAAGCGTGAATTCTTCGACCTCGTCACCGACCAGACCGCCGCCCACGATCCGCTCACCGGCTACGTCCCGGCGGGGCTTTCGGTCGAGGATGCCGCTTCGCTACGCGCTTCAGACCCCGACGAGTACGTTCGCCGAGCCCGTGAGTCGATCGCGAGGCACGTCGAGGCGCTCCTCGAGTACGTCCGCGCCGGCAGCTATGTCTTCGACTATGGAAACAACCTCAGAGGGGAGGCCCATGAAGCAGGCGTAACGGAGGCCTTCTCATACCCGGGCTTCGTCCCGGCCTATATCCGGCCGCTCTTCTGCCGTGGGATCGGGCCCTTTCGTTGGGCTGCTCTCTCCGGCGACCCGGCCGACATCGCTGTCATCGACGAGGAACTGCGGCGGCTCTTCCCCAACGATCTTCTCCTCCAGCGCTGGCTCGAGCTTGCCTCCGAGCGGGTTGCGTTCCAGGGGCTGCCTGCGCGGATCTGCTGGCTCGGCTATGGCGACCGTGCGCGGGCGGGGCTCGCGATCAACGGGCTCGTCCGCAGCGGGGCCGTGTCGGCGCCGGTCGTGATCGGACGCGACCACCTCGACTCGGGCTCGGTCGCCTCCCCCTACCGCGAGACGGAGGCGATGCGCGACGGCTCCGACGCGATCGCCGACTGGCCGATCCTGAACGCGCTCCTGAACACCGCGGCGGGCGCGACGTGGGTGAGCGTCCACCACGGCGGCGGCGTTGGGATCGGCAACTCGATCCACGCGGGCATGGTCGTGCTCGCGGACGGGACGGACGACGCCGCGGATCGGCTCGAGCGCGTGCTCGCGGCCGACCCGGGCACCGGCGTGATGCGCCATGCGGACGCGGGCTACGAGGATGCGCTCGCCGCGGCGGCTGAGCACGGGCTCGACTTCCCCAGCGTCGGCTAGCGGATGCCGCGGCTGCTGATCCGCGACCTCGCTCAGGTCGCGAGCCCGGCCGGCCGCACCGCTCCATTGCGCGGCAGCGCGCTCGCAGACCTCGACTGGATCGACGACGCCTACATCCTTTGTGCTGGCGCCGAGATCGAGGCGGTGGGGCGGATGCACGATCTCGGCTCGCTCGAGGGAGATGTACAGGAGCTCCACGCTCGGGGGCTGAGCGCGGTCCCCGGCCTCGTCGACTGCCACACGCACCCGGCCTTCGGCGGCGATCGCGTCGACGAGTTCTCGCTCAGGGCGGCCGGCGCGAGCTACGAAGAGCTGCACGCGACGGGCGGCGGGATCCTCTCGACCGTGGAGGCGACGCGCGCTGCCGGCGCCGACGGCCTCATGAGCACGGTCGCTCGCCACCGCGACTGGATGCTTCGCGTCGGCACGACCACGTTCGAGGGCAAGTCCGGCTACGGCCTCGACCGCGAGACCGAGCTCGCCTCGCTCAGCGCGATCGCCGCCGCCGGAGGAATCCCGACGTGGCTTGGCGCGCACGCGGTGCCGCCGGAGCACGCGGATGCAAGCGTGTACCTCGACTTTGTCCTCGCCGAAGTCCTCCCCGAGGCCGCACGGCTCGCGGAGGCGGCCGACGTCTTCCTCGAGCGCGGCGCGTTCGACGTCGACCAGGCCCGCCGCTACCTGGAAGCGTGTGCGGCGACAGGACTCGCGCTGCGCCTGCACGGCGACCAGTTCACCGAGGCGGGCGCGATCCCGCTCGCGATCGAGCTCGGCGCCCGCTCCGTCGATCATCTCGAGGCGACCGGTCCGGCGGGGATCGCAGCGCTCGCCACGAGCGACGTCACCGGTGTGCTCCTGCCGGCGAGCGCGCTCTTCCTCGGCCGGCCGATGCCGCCTGCGCGCGCGCTCGTCGACGCCGGCGCTGCGGTCGCGCTCGCGACCGACTTCAACCCGGGCAGCGCCTTCTGCGAGAGCCTGCCCCTCGTCTGCTCGCTCGCGGCGACGCAGCTGAAGCTCAGTCCGGCGGAGGCGCTCGCCGCCTGCACCGTCAACGCGGCGCATGTCCTCGGTCGCGCCGGCACGCACGGCCGGCTCGCGCCCGGCTACAGGGCGGACATCGTCCTCCTCGACGCGTCCGACTGGCGCTACCTCGCCTATCACCTGGGCGGGGCCGTCGTCTCCCGGGTCGTGAAGGACGGTCAGCTCGTCTGACGGCCGGGCCAGTCGAGACGGGCAGCGAGCCGTGCCGTCTCGAGCGCCGAGCCGAATGCCTCGAGATCGCCAATCCCCTCGAGCTGCTTGGGGCCGAGGAGCAGGACTGCGCCGTTGCCGGCGTGCGCCACGACGGCCGGTGCGGCTCCTCCTGCCGCAGCCGCAACGTCGTGAGGGCGGTCGTTCAGGTGAAAGGCCCGCACCGGCACGGGCAGCGACGCACGGAACGCCCGCCACGCCGGCCGCTCGCGGACACGCCCGTGCGTGAGCCCGCATAGAGTGCAGTGACGGGTTCCGCGCGCCCGTCCGATCGCGTAGGCGAGCTCGCCGACCACACCGCCGCATGCGTCGTAGACGAGGCTCAGGCGGTCGACAGATCGGCTCATCGGTCGAGTCTAGGAGGGCTGGCGGAATGCCGCTCGTCCGGATCGGTGCGATGGGTGCGTCGTGGCAAGGACGCAGGGAGCGTTCATACCTGTAGGTCTGGACGCGACTGAGGACGCTGTCACGGCGTGGCCAGCGTGCGGAGACGGGCACAGCTGATATTTCGCCAACCCTCCTGGTTGCGCCCGCGGCATACTGAGTCGATGCCCTCGAAGAAGCAGCGCCGTCGCCAGCAGAAGCTGAAGCGCCACCAATGGGAAGAGGTCTATGTCGACCAGGACGGCCGCGAGGTCGATCCCGACGAGGCCGAGGCGCTGATCCAGCCCGCGAAGGCGGCGCGCACCAAGTTGCAGTCCACCGGGCGCGCCCCGCGCATCGTCGAGCCGCCCTCCTGGCGCCGCACGCTCAAGCGCGGCGCGCTCTTCTTCCCGCTGATGCTGATCGTCGTCTTCGTCATACCCAATTCGAGCGCCACGACAGCGGCAAAGGTCATCCAGACGCTCACGCTGATGGCGTTCTTCCTCCCCTTCAGCTACTTCATGGACAGCATCGTCTGGCGCTCCTACCAGCGCCGGCAGGCAAAGTCCGAGCCCGCCAAGAAGCGCTAGCCGCTTCCTCGGTAGTGGCCCTCGCCGGGCCACGGCGCGAGCAGGAGCAGGACGCGGGCGCCCTTCTCGCTTGCAAGCGAATGGCGCTCATCCGGGTCGAAGCGCACGAGCGTCCCAGGCTCGGCCTCGATCGTCTCAGCGCCGGCGGAGATCCGCACACGACCTTCGAGCACCGTTACCCAGGCGTTCTCCTTCACTTGGTGATCGCCCATGCGCTGGCCCGGGTTGAGCACGATCAGCACGGCACGCGCCTCGTTGCCCGAATGAACGACGAGCGGGTCGCGAGTTCCGTCGGGCGCCGCCACCTCCATTAGGTTCCAGCTCTGCACGGGCGAACTCCTAGATTCCCCTCAGTAGACTCGACCATCCAGTGACGCTTGCGGTCGACCAGCTCTCTCTCGGCCCCATCGGCACCAATTGTTACATCGTCCGCCGGGACGAGAGCGCGTCCGAGGCAGTCGTGCTCGACCCCGGCGCGAACGCGGACCAGATTCGGCTCGCGCTCGATCGCGCCGGCGCCTCCTGCGCCGCGATCCTGCTCACGCACAGCCACTACGACCACATCGGAGCGCTCGCTGAGCTCGCGGAGAGCACAGCCGCCCCCGTCTGGCTGCCCCAAGGAGAGCTGGACGTCTTCCAGCGACCGAACGACTTCTTCGCTGCTCTGGGCGTCTCGATCCGCGGCTACGGGGGCGAGAGCACGCTGCTCGCAGGTGGAGAGACGATCGAGGCGGCCGGGATCCACTTCGAGGTCACTGCCGTACCCGGGCACTCGCCCGGCCACCTCGCCTACCACGCCGACGGCAATCTCTTCTCCGGCGACGTCCTCTTCGCTGGCTCCGTCGGTCGCACCGATCTCCCGTTCGGAAGCTGGGAGCAACTTCTCGACTCGATCCGCACGCTCGCGGGCGCCTATCCGCCGGAGACGATCGTCTACTCCGGGCACGGCCCAGCAACGACGCTCGGCGCCGAGCTCGCCCGCAACCCGTTTCTCGCGGAGCTTCGCGCCTCGTGAAGATCGAGCCGCCCCGAGGCACTCACGACATCGTCCCCGCCGACCAGCCGCTCTGGCGACGCGTCACAGGTGAGATGGAGCGGCTCTGCGCGCTCTCCGGCTACCGGCCGATCCAGACTCCGGTCTTCGAGGACACGGATCTCTTCCAGCGCACCTCGGGCGAAGGCTCGGACGTCGTCCAGAAGGAGATGTACACCTTCACCGATCGCAGCGAACGCTCGCTGACGCTGCGCCCGGAGGGAACGGCGCCGATCTGCCGCGCCTACCTGAGCCACGGGCTCCAGCAGGAGCCGCAGCCGCAGAAGCTCTTCACGATCGCGCCGATGTACCGCTACGGTCGCCCCGGCCGGGGTCGCTACCGCGAGCACTGGCAGCTCTCGGTGGAGGCGATCGGCTCGGACGATCCGGCGCTCGACGCCGAGATCCTGCACCTCTACGACACGCTCCTGCGCAACCTCGGCGTCACCGACTACCACCTCGAGCTGAACTCGATCGGCGACGGGAACTGCCGGCCCGCGTATCTCGAGCGGCTCTCGGCTTGGCTGGCCGGACGTGAGTCCGAGCTCGACTCGGACACGCGCGAGAAGCTCGCGACGAGCCCACTCCGAGCGCTCGACAACCTCGCCGCGAAGCCGCCGCACGTGCAGGCGCTCCTCGCCGAAGCGCCCACGATCGGCGACTCGCTCTGCACCGCCTGCATCGAGCACTTCGCGAAGGTGCGCGCGATTCTCGACACGCTCGGCGTCGGCTACACGCTCGTCCCAACTCTCGTGCGGGGCCTCGACTACTACACGCGCACGACCTGGGAGTTCATCGGCCCGCTGGACGGCGCCAACTCGACCATCTCGGGTGGCGGCCGCTACGACGGGCTGATCGAGGAGATCGGCGGTCCGCCGACGCCCGGAGTCGGGTTCGGAGCCGGGATCGAGCGGCTGCTGCTCGCGCTCGAGGATGCCGGCGTGACCGCAGAGCCGCCGACGATCGACGTCTTCCTTGCGCTCGAGCCCGAGGGGCCGCGCGAGCTCGTGCTGCGCTGGCTGAAGGAGCTGCGCGCAGCCGGGATCGCCGCCGACACCGATTACGCCGGCCGCTCGCTCAAGGGCCAGCTCACCCAGGCCGGTCGCTCCGGAGCGCAGACGACCGTGATCGTCGGCGCGACCGGCGCCACGCTCCGCCGCCAGGGCGCCCAGGACGAACCGCTCGCGCACGCCGACGTTCTCGGCAGACTGCTCGGATGACCTGGCGGACGCACATGTGCGGGGAGCCGACCGCCGCGCTCGTCGGCGAGAGCCTGATCCTGTCCGGCTGGACGGCCCGCCGCCGGGACCACGGCGGCCTCGTCTTCGTCGACCTGCGCGACCGCAGCGGCGTCACCCAACTCGTGATCAATCCCGAGCACTCCCCCGAGGCGGCCGAGCTCGCGCACGGGATCCGGAACGAGTTCGTCCTTCGCGCCGAGGGCGAGCTCGTCGCCCGTTCGCCGGAGACCGTCAACCCCAACATGCCGACCGGCGAGGTCGAGCTCAAGGTCGACTCACTCGAGCTCGTCAGCCGCTCGACGGCGCTCCCGTTCCAGCTCGACGAGGAGAACGTCGACGAGACCCTGCGCCTGCGCTACCGCTGGCTCGACCTGCGCCGCGACAAGCTCCAGCGCAACATCCGCCTGCGCGCGCAGATGGTCGGGATCATCCGCCGCACGATGGAGGAGGCCGGCTTCCTCGACATCCAGACGCCGATCCTCTTCAAGCCGACCCCGGAGGGCGCCCGCGACTTCGTCGTGCCGAGCCGCCTTCAGCCGGGCCGCTTCTATGCGCTCCCGCAGAGCCCGCAGATCCTCAAGCAGCTCACGATGGTCGCCGGCTTCGACCGCTACTACCAGATCGCGATCTGCTTCCGGGACGAGGATCTGCGCGCCGATCGCGTTCAAGAGATCACGCAGCTCGACGTCGAGATGTCGTTCCCCGATCAGGAGCTCCTGTTCGAGCTGATGGAGCAAATGTACGCGCGGATCTGGCGCGAGTGCCTCGGAATCGCGATCGAGACGCCGTTCGTCCGGCTGACGTACGAGGAGGCCGACCGCCGCTTCGGCTCGGACAAACCAGACACGCGCTTCGCGCTCGAGCTCGAGGATGCGACCGAGGCCACGCGCGGCTCCGAGTTCGGCGTCTTCGCGGGCGCCGAGGCGGTGCGCTTCCTGCGCGTCCCGAAGGCGTTCAGCCGCGGCGAGCTCGCGAAGCTCGAGGAGCTCGCGAAGGAGTGGGGTGCGAAAGGGCTCGCGTACCTCGTGTTCGACGGCGGGGAGGTCCGGTCGCCGATCGCGAAGTTCCTCTCGGAGGCCGAGCTGGCGGCGTTCGCGGGGAAGGACGGCGAGACGCTCCTCTTCGCGGCCGACGTTCAGGAGGCGACCTCCCGCGTCCTCGGCGCCCTCCGACTTCACCTCGGTCGCGAGGTCGACCTGATCCGCGACGATGATTTCACCTTTCTCTGGGTCACCGACTTCCCGATGTTCCGCCGCGAGGAGGAGTCGGGGAGGTGGGCCGCCGAGCACCATCCGTTCACCCGCCCGACGAAGGAGTGGGAAGGGCGCTTCCACACCGAGCCGAAGGAGGCGCTGGCGCACGCGTACGACCTGATCGTGAACGGCAACGAGCTCGGCGGGGGCAGCTTCAGGATCCACGAGCCGGAGCTCCAGGCGAAGGTGTTCGAGCTGCTCGGGATGACGGAGGCCGAGCAGCGTTCCAAGTTCGGCTTCCTCCTCGACGCGCTCGCGATGGGCGCGCCGCCGATGGGCGGGATCGCGCTCGGGATCGACCGGATGACGATGGTGCTCGCGGGCGAGCCGAACCTCCGCGATGTGATCGCGTTTCCGAAGAACCAGGCCGGCGTCGATCCGATGAGCGGAGCGCCGTCCGATGTCACCGACGAGCACCTCGTGGAGCTCGGGCTCGCGCGGCTCGAGGAGCCGGCGAGATGAGCCTCAGCGTCTTCCAGCGAGCCGTGGCGCTTGCTGCCGTCGCGCTCGTCGCCGGCGTCGGCGCCCTCGCGCTGGCCTCGATCCGCGACGAGCAGACCGCGATGACGACGGGGCCGAGACCGGTCCCGACCGCCGACGGCGGCTGGTACACCGCGCTCGCCGGCTCGCGCGGTGCGCCCCGCGACGCCGAGCGCACGACCTGCCGCCTGATCCTGACTCGCCGTTCGCTCGGGGTCAGCCATCCGGTCCTCCCGTGCGGCGCGAAGATCTTCCTGGCCTACGGCGACCGCGAGGTGCTGACAGCCGTGATCGACAGCCGGCTGAAGAAACCCGGCCGCCAATTCGAGCTGACGGAATCCCTCGCAACGCGCCTCGGAATCGCCGGCACGCAAGAGATCCGCTGGCGCTTCGCGACGCGCGGCTAGACTTCCCGCGCTCGACCCTGTTCGTGGCCTCGCGTTTCAACGTGAACCAACGCTCACGTAAAGGGAGCCTGGGTTCGGTCTAGACCTCACCCGTCGACGGCCGGCACGGCACCCACCTGGTCTAGCCAGGTTCGCATCGGCGCGAGGAACCATCGGCAGGGTCGGAGCACTTTCTCTCGGATGGATCGGGCGACCGCCGCTGCGATCCTCGGTCAGAAGCTGAGGGAAACTGTTTCCAGCTCCGGGTCGGCGGCCAAGCGGCTAATGAGGTCAGCGCTGCCGCTGACCTTCGTGGCCCATAGGTCGTAATCGGTATAGATGAACCACGCTTTGTCGTCCGGCCAGATGTTGCTCGGCGAGCCTGGCAGATCATCATCGTCATAGAGGTCGACAAGCTCGGTCAGTGCGCCTGTGTAGATCGTGTTCTCATCAAACTCCATGACCGCACACGTCGCGTAGAAGGCGATGCAGCACTGGTTATGCGGTTCCGGCGTGACAGCGGCGAGGTGTTCTACGAGGCGGAGGAACTGCTCACGGTCCAGCGAGCCTTCACCTGGAGGCGCGATGTTGATAGGCCAGCTCAAGTAAGGGAACGATCGGTAGCACGGTGGGACGTCGAGCGCAAACGGATCGACGTCGAGCCGCCGTGCAAGGTCGCCCCAGAGTAGACGCCGCCACGCGGGTCCGGGCCATCCCGACCGACCGAGCATGGAGCCGATCAGCGCCGCGTCGGGAAGCAGTTCGTCGAGGTTCAGCTCACCGATCATCTCTGGCTCGACGGTGCCAGCGGCTCGCTTGATTCGGTTGACGTCGTCGTACGTGACGCCGCCAGGCAGCTGCTCCGTCTCGTACATCGCATGCAGAATCCAGGCGCTCGCCTCCCAGCCGACGGCGTCGTAACCTGCGACCGCACTTCCTTCCGGGGCTCGTTCGCCGAGCCAGTCGAGGATCTGAGGATCGGCGACACGCTTCACCGGCGCATGATCAAGCCGATCCCCTGCCGGTACCCTGGATCGATGCTCGAGCTGCTCGGAGACTCGGCGCGCGGAGAGGAGTTCGCGCTCGCTCGGCTGACTGTCGACGGCGAGCGGATTGTCGCTGCCGATGCGCCCGGGCTCGCGCGCCCGCTCGAAGGGTTGACGCTGCTCGAGGCAGCTGCGGTCCCAGGCGAGACGCTCGCCGCCGATGCGCTCGCGAACGCGCTCGCACCGGTGTTTCGAGCCGCGCCGTCGACCGAACGGATCGCGGTCGCGATGAGCGGGGGCGTCGACAGCGCGGTCGCTCTGCTCCGCGCCGGCCCTGACGCGATCGGCGTGACGCTGCGGCTCTGGCTCGACCCTGCCGGGCCCGACTCGGAGCGCGCCTGCTGCTCGCCGGACGCCGTAATCGCCGCCCGCGAGACCTGCCATACGCTCGGGCTGCCGCACGTGACGCTCGACCTTCGCGACGAGTTCCGACGCGCGGTCGTGGAGCCGTTCGTGCGCGGCTACGAGCGCGGCGAGACACCCAACCCGTGCGGCCGCTGCAACGGCAGCTTCCGCTTCGCCGAGCTGCTCGCGTTCGCGAAGCGTGCCGGTGCCGTGAAGCTCTGGACGGGCCATTACGCGCGAGTCGTCGAGCGCGACGGCCGCCGCCTGCTGGCGCGCGCCGCCGACCCGGAAAAGGATCAGTCGTACATGCTCGCGCCGCTCGACCCTCGCCTGCTCGATCGGATCGAGTTCCCGCTCGGTGAGCAGGACAAGCAGCAGACGCGCGCCGAGGCGACGACCGCCGGCCTCGCCGTCGCCGAGCGACGGGAGAGCCAGGAGGCGTGCTTCCTCGCCGGCGACGACTACCGCGCGTTCCTCGGCCGCCAGGGAGTCGACGCTGCGGATGGAGCCGTCGTCGACGAGGCTGGGAACGAGCTCGGCCGCCACGACGGCTACTGGCGCTACACACCTGGTCAGCGCAAAGGGCTGGGGATCGCGGCGCCGAAGCCGCTCTACGCGCTCCGCACCGACGCGGCGACGAACACCGTCGTCGTCGGGCCGAAAGCGGCCTTGGGCTGCGCCGACGTCCACGTTCGCGGACGGCTGCACCTGCCGGTCGCACGAGCGGAGGCGAAGCTCCGCTATCGCTCGCCGGCGGCGCCCGCGCGCGTCTTTCCCTGTGACGGCGGCTTCCGGCTCGAGTTGGAGGAGCCGGCCTACGCGGTAGCGCCCGGACAGGTGGTCGCCCTCTACGACGACGGTGCGATCGTCGGCTGCGGTGTGGTGTCGTCCGCGAGTCGTAACTAGGATTCCGCCGTGCCGATTCTCGCCTCGACTGCCGGTGACGTCGCCTACTACGCGCTAGCGCTCTTCCTCGTCGCCGTCGGCCTCGGTCTCGGCTACATGTTCCTGCGCCTCGCCGGAACCTTCACACGACTCTCCTCGTTGATCCAGGGGACGGAGCAGGAGCTGCTGCCGGTGATCGCCAAGGTCGGTGTCAGCGTCGACAAGGTGAACGGGCAGCTCGACAAGGTGGATCAGATGAGCGACAGCGCAGTGGACATGGCCGACAGCGTCGATACCGCGGTACGTGCGGTGAGCATGGCGATCGCCCGGCCGGTGCAAAAGGTCTCGGGCCTTGCCGCCGGGCTCAGTCATGGAGCATCCGCCTTTAAGGCGCGCCGCGACTTCGGCGATGCCGTCCGCGTCGGCAAGGACGCCGCCGCCCGTCGCGAGCGCGATCTCGCCGACGAGCTCCGGCAAGCCGGCGACGACGGACTCTCCTAGTGGACGAGATCACGGTCACAGTTCCGCGGGAGCGCCCGTTCGGCGCGGTTGCGGGGCTCGTGCTCGGTGGGGTGGCAGCGCGCCATGAGCTGACCCTCGACGTGCTCGACGATCTCCAGATCGCGCTCGAGACCCTGCTCGAGCGCGAAGACGACGCGCGCGAGGTGAACGTCGTCCTCCGGATCGATTCCGGCAGCGTCCAGGTCTCGGTCGGTCCCTTCGAGCCGGCGGCGCTCGCGGAGCTCGACGAGGAGCCCGGTGAGGAGCTGGGGCTGCGGCGGCTGCTCGACGCAGTCGTCGACGACGTCTCGGTGGACGAGCGTGCGGACGGCTGCTGGGTCGACCTCCGCAAGGGTTACGCGCTCGCGGCGCAGGACGAGCGCTGATGCCGCGCGAGTCCGACCGGATCCTCCTCCGCCGCTACCACGAGCACGGCGACCTCGCCGCCCGCGAGCAGCTGATCGAGCAGTACCTCTCGCTCGTCCGCTCGCTGGCGCGGCGCTACAGCTACCGCGGCGAGCAGCTCGACGATCTCGTCCAGATCGGCAGCATCGGCCTGATCAAGGCGATCGACCGCTTCGATCTCGACCGCGGCGTCGAGCTGACGACGTACGCGACGCCGAACATCATCGGCGAGATCAAGCGCCATTTCCGCGACAAGGGCTGGGCCGTGCGCGTGCCGCGCGGGCTCCAAGAGCTGAACGTGCAGCTCTCGAAGCTGATCGAGGACCTGACGGTGCAGCACGGTCGCTCGCCGACGATCCCCGAGCTCGCGAAGGCGGCGAGTGTGGAGGAGGAGGAGGTGCTCGAGGCGCTCGAGTCGGGCCGCGCCTATACCTCGCTCTCGCTCTCGTCCGGCGGCTCAGACGAGGACGGCGAGCTCGATCCGCTGGAGTCGCTCGGAACCGAGGAGCATCAGTACTCCGTCTCGGAGGATCGCGCCGTGCTCGCGCCGGGATTCCGCGCCCTCGACGAGCGCGAGCGGCGGATTCTCCACCTGCGCTTCTTCGACGGGTTGACGCAGTCGCAGATCGCCCAGCAGGTCGGGATCTCGCAGATGCACGTCTCGCGGCTGATCCGGCGCGCGCTCGAGAAGATCCGCGCCGAGATCGCGAGCGACGAGGATTTCGGCGAGGACGTAGGCGGCAAGCCGGTTCAGCGCGCCGCCGGCTAGCTCTGTCAGCGCGCCGCCGCTAGCTCTGAGAGCCTGCAAGATCTGCCGCGCGCCTCACGAGCTGGGCGGAGACGCGCAACGCGGCAACGACATCTGAAAGCTGCACTGCCTTCGAGCAGTCAACGCTCACGCCGCCATCAGCCGTGAATTCGTTGAATCGCACGCCGATTGTCAAGAGTCCGTTCTCGGGCGCGGGCCCGCCCGTCGAAAAGCTCACGCCATTCTTCACCTGATTCCGCTGGTCTCGCCAGATAGGGAACCAGTCGACGTAGTCGGGAAGTTCAGCCTCCAAGAATCGTCGCACTGGGTGGTTGTGTGACGTCGTCGGGTTGAACGCCCGGCTCATGTTAGGACCAGGCGGGGAATTCGGGTCAACCAAGAGCGAGATCACGGAGTAGAGCTTGTCCTGATACGCACTGATGAAGAAATAGAGCGCCTTGTACGAAACGATCAGTCGCGAGGTCGCTCGCGGCGCATCACGTCCCGGAGGCCTGCCGCTCCGAAACAGACTCATGACCTCGTGAAGTTGCCGGATGTCGTCCGCGACCTCCTCCATCGCCTGGATGTGGGATTCGCTCAAGAGCGGGAGAAATCGAAGAATGTCCGAAGCTGCCTCGCCAGCTCGCATGCGAATCGTCGACGAACAGCGAGGATGGCTGACCCAGGCTGCGTCTAGCTCTGCCGAGGCTGATTGAAGCTCCTCGGCCATCTCATCGAGCGCGCGAATAGCCTCCTCGCCCGTGAACGTGCTCATCGTCTCAACCTAGCTCCATTACCACCGGATGAATATGGGTCGTCCCTACAATCCTCGACGTGCGTACCACCGCCGACCTCCGCGAGGGCTTCCTCTCCTTCTTCGAGGAGCGAGGGCACCGCCGCTTTCCCTCCTGGTCGCTGATCCCACCGCCCGAGGATCCGTCGACGCTCTTCATCTCGGCCGGGATGCAGCCGCTGAAGCCATACTTCTCGGGGGCAAAGCAGCCGCCGGCCCCGCGCTTCACGACTGTGCAGAAAGTGCTTCGCGCAGGCGGCAAAGACACCGATCTCGACGAGGTCGGACTCACGGCTCGTCACGCCTCGATGTTCGAGATGCTCGGCAACTTCTCGTTCGGCGACTACTTCAAGGACGGCGCGATCGACTACGCCTGGGAGTTCGCGACCGAGCAGATGGGGCTCGACGGCGACCGGATCTGGCCGACTGTGTTTGCGGGCGATCCCGCGCTCGGAATCGGCGAGGACGAGGCGGCGGTCGCGGGCTGGCTGCGGATCGGGATTCCGCGCGAGCGCATCATCGGCCTTCCTCGCTCCGAGAACTTCTGGGGCCCCGCCGGCGCGACCGGTCCCTGCGGCCCCTGCTCGGAGCTGAACTACGACCGGGGCGAGGAGCACGGCTGCGGCGAGGCCGACTGTGCGCCCGGCTGCGACCGTTGCGAGCGCTTCCTCGAGTTCTGGAACCTCGTCTTCATGGAGTTCGACCTGGCCGCGGACGGGTCGCTGACTCCGCTTCCGAAGCAGAACATCGATACGGGCCTGGGCCTCGAGCGCGGCGCCATGCTCCTCCAGGAGGCCGACTCGATCTTCGACACGGACGGCTTCCAGCTGATCATGGAGTGGATCGCCCGTGAGTCCGGGGTCGCCTACGGCAGGTCGCTCGAGGCGACGAAGGCGCACCGCGTGATCAGCGACCACGGTCGCGGGATGACGTTCCTCGCCGCCGAAGGGATCACGCCGTCGAACGAGGGTCGCGGCTACATCCTCCGCCGGCTGATCCGACGCGCGGTCACCCAGGCGCGGCGAATCGGGCTCGAGGGCGTGCACCGGCTGCCGGCGATCGTGGTCGAGCAGGTCGGGCCGTGGTATCCCGAGGTCGTCGAGCACGCCGAGACGATCGAGCGCGTCGTCCGCCAGGAGGAGGAGCGCTTCTCGGAGACGCTCGAGCGCGGACTCAAGGAGTTCGAGGAGCTTTCGGGTGCCGAGCGGATCGCGGGCGGCGAGGCGTTCAGGCTCGCTGCGACCTACGGCTTTCCGATCGAGCTGACCGTGGAGCTCGCGACCGAGCGCGGCCAGGGCGTCGACATCGACGGCTACGGCGAGGAGATGGGTCGCCATCGCGAGATCTCGCGGGCGGGAGCCGAGTCGGGCGCGCAGCGCGCCGCGGACTTCGCGGCCGGTGCCGGCTTCACGAGCGAGTTCGTCGGCCACGCGAAGACGGACGTCCTGACCCAGATCGGCGCGCTCGAGGAGCTCGGCGATGGGCTCTTCCTCGCGAAGCTGCGCGAGTCGCCGTTCTACGCGGCCGGCGGCGGCCAGGTGAGCGACTCCGGGGAGCTCGTTCACGAGGAGTCGGGGGCGACCGCGACGCTGCGGGAAGCGCACCGGCTCGGTGACGATCAGGCGCTCGTCTTCGAGGGGGAGGGATTTGCCGTCGGCGATCGCGTCAAAGCCATCGTCCCCTGGTCGGTTCGCTTCCCGACGATGGCGAACCACACGGCGACCCACCTGCTCCACGAGGCGCTGCGGCATGTGCTCGGCGAGCACGTCAAGCAAGCCGGCTCGGCGGTCCGGCCCGACAAGCTCCGCTTCGACTTCACCCACGTCCGCGCCCTCACGTCCGAGGAGCGTGCCGAGGTGGAGAGGCTCGTCAACGAGCAGGTCTTCCAGAACCGTCCGGTGCGGATCTTCGAGATGCCGATCGCCGAGGCGCGCAGGCTCGGGGCGCAGATGCTCTTCGGGGAGAAGTACGGCGAGATCGTGCGCGTCGTCGAGATCGACGGCTTCTCGCGCGAGCTCTGCGGCGGCACCCACGTCCGCTCGACCGCCGAGATCGGCCCCGTCGCGATCCTCTCGGAGGGCTCGGTGGGCTCGGGCGCCCGCCGGATCGAGGCGGTGTCGTCCGGCGAGGCGTACGCCGTGCTGCGGGCGCGAGCGCAGGAGGCGGAGGAGCTCCGCGGCGAGCTGGAGCAGGCGCGGAAGCAGGGCAAGGAGAAGCCGCAGACAAAGGATCAAGCCGATTTCTCGATCACGCGAGAAACCGCCGCCGGCGATGTGACGGTGCTCGTCGTTGACGTGACGAGCGGCGATCCGCTGGACGTCTCCGACCGGCTGAAGCAGAAGCACGCTCCGGCGGTCGTGATCGTCGGGCGCCAGGAGAACGGCGCCGCCCAGATCCTGATCAACATGGACCGCTCGCTCGAAGGTCGTGGCGTCCACGCGGGCGACGTGATCCGCGACGCGGCGGCGCTGCTGGGCGGGAAGGGCGGGGGACGGCCGACGATGGCCCGCGCGGGCGGCAAGGACGCCGCGCGGTTGCCGGCTGCGCTCGCACTCGCCGAGCGGACGATTCTCGACAAGCTCGGCTAGCCTGCTTTCGTGAAAGTGCTCGCCCTGGACTACGGCGCCGCGCGCACCGGCGTCGCGGTCTCCGACGCGACCGGCACGCTCGCGCGCCCGCTCGGGGTCGTGGAACGCGCGGCCACCCGAACGGGGCTCGAGCGCCTTGTCGAGCTCGTCGACGCAGAGCGGGTCGAGCGGATCGTGGTCGGCCTGCCGCTGACGCTGCGCGGCGCCCAGGGTCTCCAGGCCGAGGAGACGGATCGCTTCGTCGAGGCGCTCCGCGCAGCCGTCTCCGTTCCCGTCGAGCGCTTCGACGAGCGCTTCACGACGACGCTCGCCTCGCGTGATCCGGACTCAAAGGCGCCAGAGGACGCGCGGGCCGCTGCGTATCTCCTGGAGACGTATCTCGCCTGGATGGCGGCCCGGGCATGACGCCGCCTCCCGGTCGAACCTACCGCTCTCGTCCCTCCCGCGTGCGCGTGGCGCTCCGGCGCCTCGTCGCTGCCGGGCTCCTCGTGGCCTTCTTCGGAGTCGCGCTCTGGCTCGGGGTCGGCGCGCTCGGGAGCGAAGGAGGAGGCGCCGAGGAAGCCGTGACGCCGACGATCACGGCGGCGCCCCCGCCGCCCTCGCTCAAGATCGTCTTTCCCGAAGGCTTCACGCGCGACCAGATGATCGCGCGCGCCGGGGCGGTGCGGAACATCGCGCAACGCAAGCGGAAGATCACGCCGAGGCTCTCGGGCCCCACCTATGCGAGGGCGTCGAAGGCGGCGAAGGTGCCCGCGCAGTTCCGCGGCGACGCCAAGGGAATCGAGGGCTTCCTCTTCCCGGCCACATACGAGTTCACCGCCAAGACGACGGCGAAGAAGCTCGTCGCTGACCAGCTCGCGTTCTTCGGCCAGAACTGGCGCAGGCTCGATCTGCGGGCGGCGAAGGCGAAGAACCTGACGCCGTACGACGTCCTGATCATCGCCTCGATGATCGAGAAGGAGACGATTGCGCCCGAGGAGCGGCCGAAGGTCGCCGCCGTGATCTACAACCGGTTGAGAGCCGGGATGCCGCTCGGGATCGACGCAACGATCCGCTACGGCCTCGACGTGCCGGGCACCGAGGCGCTGCGGGTCTCCCAGCTCGAGAGCGACAACCCCTACAACACACGCAACCGCACAGGGCTGCCGCCGACGCCGATCGCCAACCCGGGCTTCGCCTCGATGCGGGCGGCGACCAAGCCGGCGGACGTCGACTTTCTCTTCTTCGTCCGCAAGCCGGACAAGATCCACCACTTCTTCACGGCGAGCGAATCGGAGTTCTTCGCGAAGGCGTGCGAGTACGGCTTCGGCTGCGGTTAGACCTTGTGTTGAAACAACACAAGGGTCCTTCGGCTCGTGCCGCCGCGCCGCTCGAGAGAAGCTTGTGTTGTTGAAACACAAAGTCCGATTGTGATCGCAGGCTCGACGCGGGTCATCGCCCTGCTCGGGCAGCCGGTTGCGCACTCGCTCTCGCCACGGATGCAGAACGCGGCGTTTGCCGCTCGTGGGCTCGACTACGCCTACGTGCCTTTCGACGTTCCGCCAGAGCGGATCGAGGCGGCCGTGCGCGGCCTCGTCGCGCTCGGGTTCGCCGGGGCGAACGTGACGGCGCCGCACAAGCTCGCCGTCGTGGAGCTCTGCAAGACCGATCTCGCCTCGGTCAACACGCTCCTCGTTCGCGAGGGGCGGCTGGAGGGTCGCTCGACCGACGCCGCGATTCTGGACGGTCTCGTCGCCGAGCGGCCCGCCGTGATCGGTGGCGGCGGCTCGGCAACCGCGTTCGTCGAGGCCCTTCCACACGCGCGGGTCTTCACTCGGAGCGGCGACTGGCCGCCGCGGGTCGACGGCGCCGACCTGGTGGTCCACGCGACGACCGCGAAGGACGAAGTGCTCGTGCGGCTCGGACCCGGCCAGACGCTGATCGACCTGCCGTATCCCGCTTCCGCCACAGCCGCCGCCGCGCGCGAGGCCGGCGCGACCGTGCTCGACGGCCTGGACGTTCTCGTTGCGCAAGGCGCTGCGTCGTTCGAGCTGTGGACGGGCGTGCCCGCGCCGGTGGACGTGATGCGCGCCGCAGTAGGTTTGCGTCCATGACCCTCGGCCTGACGACGGCGGGTGAGTCGCACGGCCCGGCGCTCGTCGCGATCGTGACCGG
>Ga0136617_10000696_pt1 | contig 28920 bp, 30 predicted proteins | sample AntDrymUQ3222106_2_FD_129672 | JGI IMG/M metagenome (GOLD analysis project Ga0136617, IMG submission 129672) | Polar desert sand microbial communities from Dry Valleys, Antarctica - metaG UQ322 (21.06) | ecosystem: Environmental > Terrestrial > Soil > Desert | place: Antarctica: Dry Valley... | reverse complement strand
TGTGCGCGTCGCCCAACCCCCGCCCGCCAGCACGCAAACAGCGAAGAGAGCCTGCTCAGGCGCCCAAACTCAGGCCGATCACGACACCCGAGTCACCTACGATCACCCTCGGAGCCTCCGATTTGCGCGAGTCCGTCGGAAAAAAGCGGCGTTTCGCGCAGCTCCTCGATGAGGAAGTAATACGCATCCATGTCGTCGGTCTGCAGGAACATGAAGTCCGTCGGACGCGCGCAGAACGCCTCGGCATCGTAGTGCTGCGCCCTCACCCGGTCGGCGTACCTGCCCAGCACCGGCAGCAGGTGCTCCTGCTGGAAACGCTCACGGGCTTCCCAACTCATCGCGAGCCACTTCGACGTGAACGTGTAGCCGATGAAGACGCCGTACGACACTGATCGGAGTCTACTTCGACGACGGTGACAAGCTGATTGCCCCCTCATCAGCGGCGCGCTGATGCTTGACGGGATCGAGCGCTGCGTCGTCGCGTTCGGCGTCACGACCAGCGAGATCAAGGTCCCGCTGGGGTTGTGAGACGGTTCGACGGAGACAAGACCGTCACCCGCATCTGCTCTCAGACCTCGTCGATCGCGGCTTGGATGTCGAGCAGGGCGTGCTCGTCGTCCTCGACGGCAGGAAGGCGCTCAGAGCCGCCGTCAGCGAGGGGCTCGGCCCGGTGCCGGTGCACGCTCGATCTTGCTCCTCGGGCGGCATTCGGCTCGCCCTTCAGCTCCCGGATGACGTGCGTGTAGGTCCCGATCGTCATCGCCGGGGCGTGGCCCATCAGCTCGGCGAGCTCGGGCACCGACATGCCGGCGCGGATCTGCAGCAGACGCGAAGGCGTGGCGCAGGTCGTAGGGCGGTAGCGATTGGACGCCGGCGCCGACGCGTGCCCTGTGCCACAACCGCCGAGTCCGGTTCCAGTCATGCGAGCGCCATGGCTCGCAGTCGCGACGCGCAAACAGCAGCCCGGAGCGGATGCCCATCGCACGAGGTATTGGCGGCGTCACGGCGGACGGGCTCGACCAGGTCGATGGCGCGCGGGCGGGCGGGCGGGGCGGCACCGTATGCAGGTTGTCCTGACGCACACTGTCGAGCTGCGCGACAACGAACGCGTCTAGCCGACAGTTCTACAACGCCGCGATCCACGGCCCACTCGGCGAAATCCTTCACCACCGCCGACCAGCCCGATCAGCTGATCATCATCAACGGCCGCCTCGACTGCGAACACCAACAGACCCCGACCGGCCCGCAGCCGATCACCTCAATCCTCGTTGACCGCATCATCACCAGGCACCAATCGGCCAAGCACGACAGCAGCAACGAGGCACTCCCCGGCCTCGACCCGAGGCAGACAGCCAGGCCGCAACCGTGACGATCTCCTTTACATCCTCAAGGGAGCCGCGCACCAACGGCGAGGGGTGGCCCGCCGTCGGTTGCCGTCAGCGAGCTAGTGTCCTGATGCGTTAATTCGTGTGCGAGCGGGGATGGTGGTGTCATGCCATCGTTTCCGATCGTGTCGTTGGAGCTCTCTGATGCCGAGCGCGAGCAGTTGGAGTCGTGGTCGCGGCGGTTGACGACGTCGCGGGCGTTGGCGGAGCGTTCGCGGATCGTGTTGCTGGTCGCTGATGGGCTGCGGACCGGTGAGATCGCCCAGCGCCTCAGCGTGCATCGCAACACGGTCGCCAAGTGGCGGCGGCGCTTTGAGGCCGAGCGGCTGGACGGGCTTGTCGATGAGCCGCGGCCTGGGCAGCCGAGGACGATCAGCGACCAGAAGGTCGACGAGGTGATCACCAAGACGCTGGAGACCGCGCCCAAGGACGCCACGCACTGGTCGACGCGGTCGATGGCCGCCGAGGTCGGCCTCACGCAGGCAGCCGTCCATCGGATCTGGAAGGGAGTGTCCGAGGAACTGTGTAGGCATGAGCGAACTGGAGTCTCATGTCGACGAACACACACAGCAGAAGCAGGATCGAGATGGAGGATCGCGTCGCCAGCGTCGAGCGGGCTGCAGCCCCACCGGGCCGAGACGTTCAAGAGGATCCAGTCGATCCCGCGCGACGCGCGTAGAGGTCCTCCGGATCCAAGGGCGTGACGAACGCGGCAAGCAGCGCGCCGCGCAGCTCGAGCTTGGCGGTGTCGGCCTCGTGCTCGCGCGCGCGGACGGTCGCCGCGGCCGCGGCGTCGCCGCCGGCCGCCGCCCACGCCGCGAAGGCGTCCATCCCCTCGACGGTCAGCGCCAGCTGGTGGCGCAGCAACCCGAGGATGTCGGGCCGATCGGGCAACAGCCGGCTCATGACGCCCGCCGCAGACCGGCGAACGCGAGCGCGACGAACGCCGCGCTGGCCGGCATCGTCACGATCCAGGCGAGGCCCATGTGGCGCACGAGCGCCCAGCGTACGTGGTGCCAGCGTCGGCGGCCGGCGCCGACGCCGACGACCGAGGAGGCGACGATCTGCGTGGTCGAGGTCGGCGCGGCGAGCAGCGACGCGCTGAGGATCACGGCCGCCGAGGCGCCCTGGCTGCAGAACCCGTCGACCGGGTGCAGGTGGTAGATCCGCCGCCCGCGGGTCCGCAACGATGTTCCAGCCACGGGCCGCCGTGCCGAGGTGAGCGCGGCGGCACAGGCGAGCGTCGCCCACTGTCCCGCCTGGGCGAGCTCGTGCCAGCGGCGGCTCGCGCGGCGCGCCACGTGGCGCACGCTGCGCACGAGCACGAAGGCCGCAAGCGCGCCGAGCGGCGGTGAGACGGCCAGCGCCACGCAGGCGCCGAGCACGCCGACCGGATGGATGCCGTCCGCGCCACGCCAGCGCACGGCGCTCGTGCCGCCCGCGAGAAGGCGGCCCCCACGAGACCGCCGACGAGCGCATGGCCCGAGCTCGACGACAGTCCCCAGCGCCAAGTGACGAGGTTCCAGGCGACCGCGCCGAACAGCGCAGCGGCGATGACGTCAACGCCCACGTCGCCGCCGATCCTCACGATCCCACCGTCGCGCTCGCGACCGCGGCGCCGAAGAGCAGCGGTCCGAGCAGGTTGAAGACGGCCGCGACCATGAGCACGTGCCGTGGCCGCGCGGCGCGCGTGGCGATGAGCGTCGCGATCGCGTTGGACGCGTCGTGCAGGCCGTTGGTCACGGCGAACGCGAGGGCCAGCACAACGGCCGCCGGCAGCATCACGTCCAAGTTGTCACGGGCCCGGAACGCTGAGCGGGGGCGCGGCAGCGTCCATACGGCGCGCGTCAACAGCCCGCTCAGCTCGCGCTCGGCCCGGGGGAGAGACAGCACGGTGAAGATGTCGTCGACGACGACGCGATGAGGGCGCCGGCGGCTGCGACGAGGATTGTCATTCCCACCACTTCGGCCAGCGGCCTGACGGCGCATCGGCACCTTGGCGGTGCGGCGAACGAGCGGGCGCGATCGTCTCCCCGAGCTTGCCGTCCAGCGGCGCGGGCGCCGCCGCCCGCTGGGCATGCCGGCGCGCTCGGCACGGGAAACCCGCAGCGCGGTCCGTGCTTGTCCCTCATTCGCAAGGTCGGGCCGACGCCGATACACACAGGGATGCCGCCGTCGACTTCATCCCCCGTCGCCACGCGCACCGAGCGCCGCGATGCAGCGCGCGCCCTGCGCCGCGAGCACGAGGCGGCTGAGCGCCGCACAGCGCGGCGCAGGCGTGTATGGCAGCAGCTGGCCGCGACCGCCCTTGCCGCCGGCGCGATCGTCGCGGCGATGATCGTCGCCGGCAACGCCACCCGAGCCGATCGCGCGCCGGTGACGCCTGCCGCAGCGGCCGCGAGCGCCTCACGCCTGGATGGCATCGCGCAGCGCGGGATCGCGCTCGGATCGCCGGCCGCACCGGTCACGGTGGTCGAGTTCGCCGACCTGCAGTGCCCGTTCTGCGCGCAGTTCGACCGTGAGGACCTGCCCGGCATCATCGACCACTATGTGCGCACCGGCAAGGTCCGCATCGAGCTGCGGCTGCTCGCGTTCCTCGGTGACGACTCCGTCAAGGGCGCCCGCGCCGCGGCGTCGGCCGCGGCGCGCAACCGGCTGTGGCAGTTCGCAGGCGGGTTCTTCCAGCTCCAAGGCGAAGAGAACACCGGCTTCGTCACCGACGACTTCCTGCGCAGCATCGATCCCGCCACCGTCGACGCCGACGCCGCCGCGGGCGACCGCGCGATCGCCGCCGCCGAGACCGAGGCGCGGCGCTACAACGTCGAGTCGACGCCGAGCTTCCTCGTCGGCGGCGAGGCCGTGCAAGCCAGCGAGCTCGACAACGCGATCGCAAAGGCGCTGAAGCGATGAGCACCCCCCGCCTGCGCACGGTGATGGGGGGCCTGGCCGCGGTCGGCCTCGCGATCTCCGCGTACCTGACGTACGTCCACTACGCGAACCTGCAGCCGTTCTGCACGGGCATCTCGGACTGCGAGCGCGTGCAGACCTCCGACTGGTCGCTGATTGCCGGGGTGCCCGTCGCGCTCGCGGGGCTGATCGGCTACGTCGCGATCCTCGTCGCGCTGCGCGTTCCCGGCGAGGCAGCAAGGCTCGCGACCGCGCTCATCGCCTTCAGTGGCTTCGGCTACAGCGCCTACCTGACCTGGGTCGAGCTGGCGCGCATCCATGCGATCTGCCAGTGGTGCATCATCAGCGCGGTGATCATGACGGGACTGGCGATCCTTGCCGCCGTCCGCGTGCTGCGCGACACGACGCACGCGCCGTTCAACGTCGTCTGAGAAGCGCCAGCGCATAGCGAGCGCTGGCCGCCGGATATGGTGCGGTACGCGCCACGCGAGCGGGGAGCACGGACGCGGCTACGCAGCAGTTTCCGTAGAGCGCGCCTGGGGTCTGGCACCGCGGCGCTCGCCGCCGTCGTGGGCCTTGTCGCCGCGGGGGCGGCGCTCTACGGCCCGTCCGCGCAGGCGGGCCGCGTCGGCCGCCCCGGCAGCGCAGCTTTCCGGTTTGGCGAGATACCGTTGGCGGGGAACTTGTGAACTTCCTTGACATCTTCTTCAACCCATGACCCCCGCCTGACTCGCCCGGTGCACGTCGTCGTGCTCGCGGCCGGGTGCGGCAGCCGCCTCGGCGCGCTCGGCGACCACACGCCCAAGTGGCTGCTGCGTGTGGGCGACCGCACGCTCGCCGACCGCCAGCTAGCGGCGATCGGCCGCGCCGCCGCTGCCGTCGCCTCCGTGCGCGTCGTCGTCGGCCATGCCGCCGAGGCGATCGAGCGCGAGCTGGCCGGCCGTGCGGAGGACGTCCGCGTCGTGGCCAATCCCGAGTTCGCCGAGCTCAACAACTGGTGGTCGCTGCTGCGGGCGCTGCGGGAGTTGCCCGACGACGGCCCCGTCGTCGTCCTGAACGCCGATCTGCTCGCCGAGCCCGAGCGCGTCGCCGACTTCCTCGAGGACGCCGCCACCGGCGACGCCGACGGCCTGCTGGCGGTCGACCTCGTCAAGCAGCTGACCGACGAGTCGATGAAGGTGTCGCTCTCGCCCGGCGAGACGCTCGTCAAGATCGCAAAGGTCGGCATCGACGAGCCTGTGGGCGAGTACGTCGGGATGCTGATGGCGCGGGGCGACGTCCTGCGGCGCCTGCGCGACGTGCTCGAGGGCTTCGTCGGCCGCGCGGACGCCGCCAACGAGTGGTACGAGGGTGCCGTCGGGCAGACGGCGGCGGCCGGAAGCGCCTGGCGCGTCTGGCCGATGGCGCCGGGCGCGTGGGTCGAGATCGACGACGACGCAGACCTGCAGGCTGCCGAGTCCCTGGCGGCGGCCTGATGGTCCCGCACCCGCGCACGGTGGAGATACCGCGGCTGCTGCACGTCAGCCCGGGCTGTCTGCGCGACGTGACGCCGCTGCTCGCCGACCACGACTTCAACTTGGGCTGCGTGCTGCTCGGAAGCGGCCCCGGACCCTCGCGCATGTTCGCCGACGGGGTCGCGAACGACCTGCGCGCCCACGGCGTCCGCGTCCTGCACCTCTCGCACCTCACGGGCCGGCTCGAGCAGGCGGCGGCGACCGCCGGCACGATCATCGAGGACGGCGTGACCACGGCGCTGGCCGTCGGCGGCGGCCGCGTGATCGACACCGTCAAGCTCGCCGCCGCGCGCAGCGGCGTGGACTTCGTGAGCGTTCCCACGGCGGTCTCCAACGACGGCATCAGCTCGCCGATCGCCTCCCTCGTCGGGCGCGACGGCACGCGCGCCAGCCATGCCGCGCGCATGCCGTGCGGGATCGTCGTCGACGTCTCGGCGATCGGCAGCGCGCCCGCCGGCACGATCCGCGCCGGCGTAGGCGACCTCGTCAGCAATCTCACCGCCTGCCTGGACTGGCGGCTGGCCGACCGCGAGGGCCACGAGCAGTACGACGCCTTCTCCGCGATGATCGCCGAGTCGGCCGCGCGGCCGATCCTCGACCTGGAGGAGCTCGATTCGGCGTCGTCGCATGCCGTCGTCGCGCAGGGCCTCCTGCTCAGCGGCCTGGCGATGGCGGCCGCCGGCACGAGCCGGCCCTGCTCCGGCGCCGAGCACCTGATCTCCCACGCGCTCGATGCACAGCTCGGCTCACGCGCCGCGCTGCACGGCGAGCAGGTCGCGTTGGGCTGCCTGATCGCGGCCGCGGCGCACGAGTGGTCGCAGACGGCGATCCTGCTGCGGACCTTCCGCCGGCTCGGGCTGCCGACCTCGCCCGAGGACCTCGGGCTGTCGCGCGCGCAACTCGTCGACGCCGTCCTCGCCGCGCCGCAGCTGCGCCCCGACCGCTGGACCGTCCTGTCCCAGCAGTTCAGGCATCCGGCCGATGTCGAGCGGCTCATCCTGCGTGCCTTCGACGACGCGGTGGCCTCGCTGCGGCCCCTGCCGTCGGTCACCGCCTGAGCGGCTCAGACACCGAGCTGGCCGAACAGCCGCTCCAGCACGCGATCGCTCGCGTGGCCGTCCTCGAGGTGGCAGAAGCGCTCCTGAAAGCGCGCGTACCGCTCGGCCTGGCGATCGACGACCGCGTCGAGATCGCGCAGCGCGTCCAGCACGTCCTGCGTCGTGCTCAGCAGCGGGCCGGGCGCGGCGGGCGCGAAGTCGAAGTAGAAGCCCCGCACGCGCCCCTCGTAGTCGGCGAGGTCGTAGGTGTAGAACAGGATCGGGCGGCCCGTGATGGCGAAGTCGAACATCGTCGACGAGTAGTCGGTGACGAGGACGTCGGCGGCGAGGTACAGACGGCTGATGTCGGGATGGAAGGACACGTCGCGCACCGCCGGGTGCTCGACGGCCTGCATCCGGCCGGTGAGCATGTAGTGCAGCCGCAACAGCAGGACGTGATCGTCGCCGAGCTGCTCGGTGAACGCGTCGATGTCGAAGGCGAGGCTGAACTCCCTGCCGCCGGCGAACACCTCGTCGTCGCGCCAGGTCGGCGCGTAGAGGACGGCGGTCTGATCGGCGGCGATGCCCAGCTCGGCACGGACGGCGGCGCGGATGTCGTCGCGGTCGGGCGCGTTGAGGACGTCGTTGCGCGGATAGCCGGACTCGATGATCTCGCCGTCGTAGCGAAAGGCGCCGCGCAGCAGCGGCGTGCTGCTCGCGTTGGGCGAGATGAGGCAGTCCCAGCGCGCGACGTCCCGCGAGAGGCGCTCCAGGCGCCCCTCCGGCGCCCACAGGACGTCCCAGTGGATCCGCTTCAGCGGCGTGCCGTGCCACGTCTGCAGGTAGATCGCGTCTGCCCGTTTGGCCCATTCGACGTCCGTGTGGGTGTTGGCGATCAGGACGTCGGCGGCCTGCAGCGCCTCGCGCCCCTGCGGTGTGCCGTAGCCCGCCGTCGCCACGCCGTCGGGAAAGCCCACGTCGTGCGCGGGATCGGCCAGCCAGAGGTGCTCGCAGCCGTGGGCGCGCGTGCGCAGCGCCTCGTACAGCGCGCGCGGATTGTCCGCGTACCGGCCCTCGAAGCTGTGGTAGACGATCTTCATCGGCCGCAGGGTGGCAGTTCTCCCCACGCTGCGGCGGCGAACCCGGTTCACGGGTCGTTCACGCGGGGTACGTGCTCTCTCCCACCGCCGAAGGAGCAGGCTCGATGGACCGACGTCGTTGATCTCGCCGCGCCCCCTCAACGAGCAGACGCTCGCCCACCACAGCGCCCGCGTCGCGGTGCCGACCTACGACCGCAGCGCGCTCACGCCGAGCGTCGTCCACATCAGCGTCGGCTCGTTTCACCGCTCCCACCAGGCCGTCTACTTCGACGACGTCGCCCAGCGCGGCCTCAGCACGGACTGGGGCCTCGTCGGCGTCGGACTGCACCGCCGCGAGATGCAGCAGGTCCTCGCCGCCCAGGACGGGCTGTACACCGTCGTCGCGCGCGGGCGCGACGCCGACGAGGCGCGCATCGTCGGCGTGATCACCCGCTACCTCTTCGCACCCGAGCGCGGCGATGGCGTGCTCGACGCGCTCGCCGACGAGCGCACGCGCCTGACGACGCTGACGATCACCGGCGGCGGCTACAAGGTCGATCCGGCGACCGGCGCGTTCGCAGCCGACGACCCGCAGGTCCGCGCCGACCTCGCCGACCCCGGTCGCCCGGGCTCGGCGATCGGCTACCTCGTCGAGGCGCTGGATCGCCGCCGCCGCGCCGGCCGACCGCCCTTCACCGTCCTGTCCTGCGACAACATGCCCGGCAACGGGGCCGTCGCACGCACCGCCGTCGTCGCGTTCGCGCGGATGCGCGACGAAACGCTCGCCCGCTGGATCGACGAGAACGTAACGTTTCCCAGCAGCATGGTCGACCGCATCACACCGAAGACGACCGTCGAGGACCGCGAGATGGTGGAGCGGCAGTTCGGCGTGCGCGACCGCTGGCCGGTCGTCACCGAGCCGTTCTCGCAGTGGATCGTCGAGGACGAGTTCGCCAACGGCCGGCCGCCGCTGGACGAGGTGGGCGTGCAGTTCGTCGCCGACGTGCGACCGTACGCCCTGATGAAGACACGGCTGCTCAACGCGAGCCACAGCGCGCTGGGCTACCTCGGCTCGCTCGGTGGGTACCGGCGCACGGCCGAGGCGATGGCCGACCCCGCCTACGGCGGGTTCGTCGCGCGGATGATGAACGAGGAGATCGCGCCGCTGCTGCCGCCGGTGCCGGGGATCGACCTGGCGGGCTACCAGGCGGCGTTGCTCGATCGCTTCGGAAACCCCGCGACCGGCGACCGCCTGTCGCGGCTGTGTCGCAACGGATCGGCCAAGGTGCCCGGGCACGTCCTGTCGTCGATCCGCGAGGCGCGCGCGACAAGTCGCCCGCACGCGCTGCTCACGCTCGCCGTCGCCGGCTGGTGCCTCTATCTGCGCGGCGTCGACGAGCACGGCCGGATCGTCGTGCTCGACGACCCCGCCGCCGGGCGCCTGCAGGCGCTCGCGCTCGCGGGCGGCAGCGACCCGCGGCCGCTGCTGGCCGACCGCGCCACGTTCGGGTCGCTCGGCGCCGACGCCGGCTTCGCCGAGGCGGTCGAGCGCGACCTCGCCGACCTCGCGACCGACGGGGCGCGTGCGGTGGTTGCCGCTCGCGCGAGCGCCGACGCGCCGCTCGCCGCCGCGTGAGCGACACGATCCTGCGTTTCGCGCCGCTGCACGCGGCGGCCGTGAAGGTGCTGCTGTGCGACGCCGACGGCAACCTCTTTGCGTCCGAGGAGCCGGCGTTCGTGGCGTCGACGCGCGTGACCAACCGGCTGCTCGCCGACCTCGGGATCGAGCGGCGCTTCGAGCCCGACGAGCTGCGCCGGCGCGCCGTCGGGCGAAACTTCCGCGCCACCGCGCTGGAGCTGGCGGCCGAGGCCGGCGTCGCGCTCGATCACGGCGAGCTTGACCGGCGGGTGCTCGACGAGCAGCACGAGGTCGTGGCGTACCTCGCCGCCGTGCTGCGACCCGACCGCGCGGTGCTCGAGCCGCTCGCCGCGCTGGCGCACCGGTTCACCCTGGCCGTCGTCAGCTCGAGCGCGAGCGCCCGCCTGGACGCATGCTTCTCCGCCACCGGGCTGGACGACCTGCTGGCGCCCGGCCGGCGCTTCAGCGCGGAGGACTCGCTGCCGGTGCCGACGAGCAAGCCCGACCCCGCGATCTATGCGTTCGCCGGTGAGCGGCTCGGGATCGCCGGCGGCGAGGGGCTGGCGATCGAGGACGCCGTGGCCGGCGTGCGATCGGCGGGCGCGGCCGGATTTCCCACCGTCGGGAACCTGCAGTTCGTCGCTGCCGACGAACGCGAACAGCGCATCGCGGCAATGCGCGACGCCGGCGCCGCCGCGATCGTCGCGTCCTGGAGCGACCTCGTCGAGCTGCTCGACGCGAACTGCGACCCGCCGCCGTTGGCGGATCTTTCACCAGGGGTTCACGCCTGAGTCACCCCGGCATATGCAGGGAGATGTCTCATTGTCGGCGTGGTCCGCATGGATGCGCCGGCCGAGGTCATCGCTCATCGTGGAGCGTCGGCCTACGCCCGCGAGCACAGCTTCGCCGCCTACGACCTGGCGCTCGCGCAGGGCGCCGACACGCTCGAGCTCGACGTGCGCCTGACGCTGGACGGGCAGCTCGTCGTCCTGCACGACGCGCGGCTGCTGCGCACCGCCCGCGACCCGCGCGCGATCGCGCGCCTGGGCGTCGCCGAGCTCGCGCTGCTCGACGAGGCGGTCCGCCCGCCGCCGCTCGAGGCCGTCCTGGATCGCTACGGCACGGCGACCCGCTGGCTCGTCGAGCTGAAGGACCCGACGCCGGCGTCGGAGCACGGCGTCGCCGCCGCGCTGATGGCCCGCGGCCTGCAGGACGCCGCCACCGTGCAGAGCTTCGACGCCGCGGCGCTGCGCCGGCTGCGCCGCTGGATGCCGTCGCTCGCGGTGGCGCCGCTGTACATCCGCGCACCGAGCGCCCGCCGGCTGCGCGCCGTGGCCACGTTCGCCGCCGCCGTCGGCGTCCGTCAGGGCGCCGTCGACATGACGCTGCTGCTGCGCGCGCGTGCCTGCGGCCTTGCCGTCCGCGCCTGGACGGCGAACGCGCCCCGCGACATCGAGCGCTTGGTCGCATTCGGCATCGACGGCGTCATCACCGACGTCCCGGATGTCGCGCGCGCGATCGTGGATCGCCGTGGCGACACGGCCGCCGCGGCGTAGCCGATCACCGTCGGGCGCGACCCTCGGCCCTCGATCGCGCCCGATCCCATCCCGCCCGGCACGAGCCCCCGTCACGGCGTGTACGGCGGCGCCTCCCCCCAGCCCCAGCGCGGGACGGGGGCGTGCGGAGCGACGTCCGCCCCCGCCTGCGAGTTGTGCAGCGCCAGCCGCGTTCCCCACTCCACATAGGCCATGAACGCCGAGCGGAACTCGGGGTCGTCGGGCAGCGCGGCGTCGTCGGCCGCGAGGCTCACGAGCGACGCGAAGCGAAAGCGCTGCTCGCCGCTGATGCCGAGGTCGCGGTGCTCGGCGACCATGCGCTCGTAGCCGCCGAGCGCGGAGGTATAGCGCGCGGGACCGCCGAAGTCCTCCGACCACCAGGCGATCACATGCACGCGATGCTCCTCGTGGACGCCGCCGGGAAACCGCGGGGAGAGCAGGTCGTCCTGCTCGACGCGGTCATTGAACGCGTTGATCAGCCGGGCGAACGACTCGCCGCCCCGGCCCAGTCGTAGAGCGTCGTCACCGCGAGAGCGCGACCGGCGTCGTGCCGTTGCCGTTGCCGCGCCCGGCGACAGCGCGCTGTCAGGCCGCCCGGCGCAGCGGCCGGCCCAGCCAATCTCGCGCCAGCCGGAGCACCTGCTCGGGTGCCTCCTCGGGCAGGAAGTGGCCCGCCAGCGGGAGCACCTCGACACGCACGCCGGGCTGCGAGCGCGGGTTCAGCACGCGGCGCAGCGGACTCGCCTCGCCCATCACGAGCAACGTCGGGACCTCGAGCTCGCGCGAGCGATCACCTCGCGCCACGGTGGCCGGCAGCTCGCGCGTGAGGAAGGTGCGATAGCAGGCCGTGCTCGCGCGGGCGCGCGCGGACTGGCGCAGCACGGAGGCGTAGATGTCGATGACGTCATCGGTCCAGATCGCGTCGGGGCCGCTGCCGGCCTTGATCAGCGTGCGCACGAGGCGCGGCCCGCGCATCAGCGCCGCCGGGCCGACGGCCGGCGTCGCCAGGAGCACCTGATAGGACGCCCCCAGCGGGAGCCCGAGATGGCGTGGCTTGGGCGCCGAGCGACGCGCCCACGGCGGCGCGATGTCCAGCGCGACGAGCCCGTCGACGCGCTCGGGATGGTCGAGCGCCAGCAGAAAGCCGGCGTACGCGCCCCAGTCGTGGCCGATCAGCTGGACGCGGTCGAGTTCTTCGGCGTCGAGCAGGCCGAGCAGGTCGTCGGCGAACGTTGACTTCGCGTAGTCGCCCGGCGGCGCGTCTGACCAGCCGAAGCCGCGCAGGTCGGGCACGAGGACCCGATGCGTCTGCGCCAGCGCAGGAATCATCCGCCGCCAGCACCACCAGTGCTGCGGCCACCCGTGCACGAGCACGAGCGGCGGCCCGTCGCCCGCCTCGGCGACGTGCAGCCGCACGTCGCCCACGTCGACGTAGCGATGGCGGACGCCGAGCAGCGGCGGGACATCGGGCTCGTGCACGCGCGCGTCCTCCCTGGCGACCGTCAGTGCGAGGTGCGCTCGCCGAGCAGGCGCGCGCGGAATCCGCCGCTGCTGCGGCGCAGGTCGGCGCCGTCGGCCGGCGACCCGCCGAGCGCAGCGGCGCCGGCGGCCAGCCGGAAGGGCTCGATCTCGTCGCGCTGGCGCTGGGCGCGAGCGATCAGCTCGTCGAAGTCGACGTCCAGCAGGCGCTCCCCCAGACGCGCGCAGTCGCGCAGGTTCTGCCAGAGGACCTTCTTGCCCTCGATGCCGTAGGTGAGCAGGTCGAGCTCGGCGAAGCGGCTGAGCGGCGAGTAGGACGTCAGGCGCCCGTTGAGCTTCAGTCGCCCGGCGCGTTCGGCCGCCGTCGCCAGCGCGGTCTTGACGGGGTTTCGGCGCACGCCGAGGCGCTGCATGATCTGCTCGAACGTCGCGACGTCCTCCGCGATCGCCGCGACCTGCGCGAGCGCATGCCCGAGATCGCTGCCATCGTTGTTGCGCTGAGCGCGCCGGGCGGTCTCGCGCCAGAGCACGCCGGCGGCGAGCTGATCGTTGAGGTAGATGCCGAGCAAGCGGTTGTCCATGCCGGTCACGTACCCGCACGCCGCTTCGGGCGCACCGGTTTTGGCGCCCGCGCGGGGTGGGTACCCGGCGAGCGTGGCTGATCAGATCATCCTCCAGAAGCTCGACGGCTCCGCCGAAGCCGACCGGATCCTCGACGAGTTCGAGCGCCGCACCGGCCTGCAGGCCGACGCCCGCGACGAGGGGCGCGTCTACGAGCTCCACGGCGAGGATCACCGCACGCGGATCGTGCAGACGCTGACGGAGATCGCGCCGGGCTGGACCGATCACCTCGGCTTCAAGCTGCCGGGCTGAGCCCGCGGGGCGCCGCATCGACGGCTGCGGCCCGTGGCCGAGCCGCGTGGCTTTCGTGCACGCGATCGGACCATACTTCGCCGGGGACCGTTGCTCGCCTACCGCGCTTCGGCAGGTGCTAGCGTTGATAGACCCGAATCTCTACAGCTTTTCGTCGATTTCGCGCATTGGAGGATGCACACATGGCTCTCACGATTGGTGACACCGCCCCGGACTTCGAGGCCGAGACGACCGAAGGGCGTATCTCGTTCCACGACTGGCTCGGCGACTCGTGGGGCGTGCTCTTCTCGCACCCGCGCGACTTCACGCCCGTCTGCTCGACGGAGCTGGGCTACATGGCGTCGATCAAGCCCGAGTTCGACAAGCGCAACACGAAGATCATCGGCCTCTCCGTCGACCCCGTCGGCAACCACGAGAAGTGGGCCGAGGACATCGAGGCGATCCAGGGCACGGCGCCGAACTACCCGCTGATCGGCGACGACGACTTCAACGTCTCCAAGCTCTACGGGATGCTGCCGCCCGACGTCGAAGGCGACGCGACGTCGCGCACGCCGGCCGACAACCAGACGGTCCGCAACGTCTTCGTCGTCGGCCCCGACAAGAAGATCAAGCTCGTCCTCGTCTATCCGATGACGACCGGCCGCAACTTCGACGAGGTCCTGCGGGTGATCGACTCGCTGCAGCTGACCGCCAATCACAAGGTCGCGACGCCGGCCCAGTGGGAGCAGGGCGACAAGGTCATCATCACGGGCGCCGTGTCCGACGAGGAGGCCAGAAAGACCTACCCCGACGGCTGGGAGTCCCCGCGGCCGTACGTGCGGCTCGTGCCGCAGCCGAGCTAGACCCAGGCTTCCAGGGCGGCGGTGCGCTCGACGCTGGTGGCGTCGGTCGTGCCGTCGCCCGACGGCGCGGGAGCCCGGCGCGGGGATCAAGCCGCTCGCGGCAGGATCGACGACGTCGTCGACACCGCGGGAGCGGGCGACACCCTTCCAGGCGCGTTCAACGCTGCGCTGTCGCGCCGCGAGGAGGAGATGGCGGGATTGGCTTCGCGGCGACCGCGGTCTCCCTGAGCGTGCGAGGCGCCGCCGGCAGGGCTGCCTGCCCACCGAGGATGAGATCCGTCGCGCGCTGCCTCGACTGAGCGGCCGCGCTGGGGCGCGGCCGCGGCGGCGCGATCTGCTCCGGGGCTGCCGGTGAATCCGTAGAGTCGGTGCCGCGATGCTGCGCCGCCTGCCGAACATCAAGCCCGTCCCGATCGTCGTCGCGGTCGTGGTGCTCGTCGTGCTGTGGCTTGTGCGCCCGATCTGGCACGGCCTGGCGCTGTTCTTCTGGACGCAGCCGCTCGTCTGGCTTCTGCCGCTGGCGCTGCTCGTCGCGGGCGGCGTGCTGCTGCGCCGTTCGCAGCGCAGCTGGACGACGCTCGAGGACCTGCGCAGCGGCGTGCGGCCGCCGACGTACCTGTTCGCCTTCCCGGCGCTGGCGTTCTTCGCCTTCGTCCTGGCGGCGGCGCTGAACACGCCGCTCGTCGCCAAGTCGATCGTCGACAACACGAACTACGAGGCGATCGAGGGCCTGCCGGCCGGCGGCAAGGTTCGCCTCGTGCCGCGCGAGGTCGCCGAGGTCAATGCCTCCAGCGCGTTCAACTCGCCGACCGAGACGCTGACGAACTTCCGCATCGTCAACACCGATGACGGCCTCGTCTGGACCGCGCTGCGCACACCGCAGGGCGCGTTTCGCGTGTTCAGCAAGAAGAGCCAGGGGATCGTCGAGCTCCCCGCCGAGCAGACTGCGCGCAAGTTGAACTACGTCGACGGCGAGCTGAAGACGGCGCCGGGACTGCAGATCACCGACAACCTGCGCTGGCGGCTGCTGAAGAAGCGCTTCCTCATCACGCTGGAGGAGCCGATCGGGATCGAGACGGCGGGCGGGCCGCGGATCGTGGTCCCCTACCTCGAGTACAAGGGGATCCTGATCCGCCGGCCGGTGCTCGGCGGCGTGTTCGTCGTGGCGCCCGACGGCACGATCGAGAACCTCGAGCCCGAGGAGGCCGCGCGGCGCCGCGAGCTCGCCGAGACCGGGCGGATCTTCTCCGACACGCAGGCGCGCCGGGTCCAAGAGGCCTACCAGTACAAGCGCGGGCTGTGGAACGCCTGGTTCGTGCACGAGGACCAGACCCGGATCACCGACACCGAGACCAACCGCCAGCCCTACCTCGTCGACTTCGGCGCCGCGGGCCTGGGGACGCAGTGGGTGTCGGTCGCCGAGCCGTACGGCCGCGCGTTCGCCGCCAGCGCGATCTTCCTCACCGACGCGACGACCGGCAGGACGCGGATCTGGCGGGTGCCGGAGCGCACGTCGCTGAGCGGCAACCGCCGCGCGCTGCAGGCCGTGCGCGCGGTGTCGATCCCGGGGATCGACTACGGCGACGGCGCGCCCGGCGCCAGCGGCTCGGGCAACTTCCGCGTCGTCGAGCCGCGGCCGGTCTTCGTCGGGGGGGGCCTCGTCTACCTCACGTCGATCATCCCCAAGGAGCTCAACGCGGTCTCCAAGACCGTCGTCGTCGATGCCGAGACGAACAAGCTCGTCGCGATCTTCGACAACGACCGCGATCCGCAGGCGGAGGCCAAGACGCTGCGCTACATCGAGACCGGCGACATCCCCGACGACGCCGCGGCGGCCGGGGCGACCGAGCAGGAGCCCGAGCAGCCAGCCGACACGACGACGACGCCGGGGACGACGACCACGCCCGGCGCCACGACCACGACACCGGGGACGACGACGCCCGGCGCCGGCGGCGGGGGCGACGTCACGCGGCGCCTGGACGATGTCATCCGCCGCCAGCGCGAGCTGCTGCGCGAGATCGAGCGCCTACGCGACGAGGTTCGCGGCGGCTGATCATTCAACGGGAATCTGCCTTGCCTCATCGGCCGGTGTGAGACTGCTACGGTCCCCGCTCGTGAGCGTCGCGCCCTCGGTGAGGGTAAGGCGAAGGGTCATTTTGCTGATCCGTCGTAACGTCAAGTGATCATAAGTACCGCCCTGTCTCTTACGATCCGGTACGGCTGACTCAGGAGATTCGTGACGTACTGGATGTCGACGGCATCTTCTCGGAGGAGAACCTCGTGATCATCCCGGATGATGTCACACGCGAGGCGATTGACTCAGCGATAGCCAACCTTGCAAAGCAGGAACTCAGGACGCTCATGATAAATCGTGGCGCACCCGCCGAGTGATGGGCTCGCGCGGGACCTCGGTCAGGTGGCACGGCACCGCGTGCGGCCCGCCGCTGTGTCATCACCCCCGGACTCGCTGCGCCGTGACCAAGTAGCGCCCGGGCTTGCCCGCCGCGAGGCCGGCACCCTCCGGCTCGAGGCCGGCGTCAAGCAGGTCCGCGCGGAGCTCCTCCGTGAACCGCCAGAACGCGAAGCGCTCGCGGTGCGTTACCACCCCACCGTCGTCCTCGACGAGCGCCACCGCGACGTCGAACGAGTGCGGCTCGTCCCACCCCTCCGGGATCGTCCAGCTGTAGATCGGCAGGCCGCGGCGGCCGTCGCGCACGACGAGCTGCTCGGCGACCTGCAACCCCGAGCCGGCCGCACGCACCTGCTCCCACGTGCGCGAGGTGACGACGAGCCGGCCGCCTGGGCGCAGCGTCGCCGCCATCGCGCGCAGCGCCGCGCGGCGCCCGTCGCGGCCAACCGCGTGCGGCAGCGAGTTGCCGACGCAGAGGACGACGTCGAAGCGCGCGTCCCAGCCGCGGCCGGGCAGCTCCTCCCACAGGCACTGGGCGGTCTCGACGACGGCGCCGTGCGCGGCAGCCAGCCGCGCCGTGCGCTGCACCATCGCCTCGCTTGCGTCGGTCGCGACCACCTCGCAGCCGGCGAGCGCGAGGCCGACCGTCAGCGTGCCGGTCCCGCAGGCGCAGTCGAGCACCCGGGCGCCGCCCTCCGGCACGTGCGCGGCGAACGCGGCCGCGCTGCCGTGCGGCGTCAGCAGCGCCTCGGGCACGAGGAACTCGTAGAGCGCGGCGATCGTGTCGTAGGCACCGTCAGCCATCGCGGTCGAGCTCCTCGCGCCAGGCCGGGGCCCGCATCCCCGCGCCCGCCTCGATCTGCGGCGCGACCCACGCGCTCACGACGCGGATGCCGTACAGCGCGCTCGTCAGCCAGGTCTCACAGCCCGCGAGCTGCTCAGGCAGCGGCGCACGGACGCGCACCTCGACCCCGCGCGCCCGCGCGATGTGCAGCAGCAGCGCCCGCGTCACCCCCGGCAGCGCGTGCTCGTCGGGCGTCGTGCACAGCGCGTCGTCCTCCCACCACAGCAGGCTCGACAGGGCGCCCTCCAGCAGCAGCCCGCCGCCGTCGCAGAGCAGCCGCTCGTCGGCGCCGCGCTCGCGCGCCTGCGCGCGCAGCCCGGCCAGCAGCTCGAGATCGGGGCCCTTGCGACGCGGATGGCTGCGCGGGTCGCCGGGCGGGCCGACGATCACGCTCGCTTGCGCGTCATCGGCCTCCCCCGCCCGCGGCGCGCGGCGCAGGCGCAGCGCCAGCCCGTAGGCGGTCAGCTCCACCCGCGGAAACCAGCGGCCCTCCAGCGGCAGCGCCGCGCTCGCGACGGCTTGGAAGCGGCGCAGCTCGTCGCGGTCGATGCCGAGCGCGCGGCAGGACCCGCCGAAGCGCTCCCAGTGCGCCGCCGCCGCGCGCTGATACCCCTCGTCGACGAGCCACGAGTCGGCGACGAGCAGCGCGGCCGGCGGCGCGCTCGCGGCCGGCGCGAGCTCACGCCCGTTGAACTGCATGACGCTCTCTAGGGTGTTGGCCACTCGTGACGACGTTGCTGATCGACAACTACGACTCGTACACGTTCAACCTCTACCAGCTCATCGCGCGCGTCGCCGGTGAGGAGCCGATCGTCGTGCGCAACGACGACGCCGATTGGGACGCGCTGGCCGCGTACCCGTGGGACCGGATCGTCGTCTCTCCCGGGCCGGGCCGCCCCGAGCGCGAGCGCGACCTCGGCATCGGACGCGCGGCGCTCGCCCAGCGCGGCATCCCGGTGCTCGGCGTCTGCCTCGGCCACCAGGGGCTCGCGCTCGTCCACGGCGGCGGCGTCGTGCGCGCCGACGAGATCGTCCATGGCCGCATCAGCCGGGTGTTCCACCACGGCGACGGCCTGTTCGCCGGCATAGCGCAGGGCTTCCAGGCAGTCCGCTACCACTCGCTCGTCGTCGAGCCGGCGCTGCCGGCGCAGCTCGAGGCGCTCGCCTGGGCCGACGACGGCACCCTCATGGCGATCCGCGACCGCCGCCGTCCCGCGTGGGGCGTGCAGTTTCATCCCGAGTCGATCGGCACCGAGCACGGTGAGCAGCTTGTCGCGAACTTCATCGCGCGGTCGCCCGCTCGACGGCGCCCTCGCGGCACGACGCCGCTGCCCCGCAGCACCGTCCTGCCCGGCGGTCGCACGCCCGCGCGCAGCAGCGGGACCGTGCAGGTCGCGCATCGCGTCGTCGACGGCACCCCCGACCCCGAGAGCGCATTCGCCACGCTGTTCGGCGACTGCGCGCACGCGTTCTGGCTGGACTCGAGCCGCGTCGATCCCGCCTTGTCGCGCTTCAGCTTCATGGGTGCGGCGCTCGGCGGGCTGGGCGCGCAGGTGCGCTACCGCGTCGGCGACGCGCAGGTGACGGTGAGCCGGCGCGGAGAGAGCCGCATCCACCAGGAGACGCTGTTCGACTACCTCAGCCGCGAGCTCGCGCGCCTGCACACCAACAGCCCCGAGCTGCCGTTCGACCTCAACGGCGGCTTCGTCGGCTACCTCGGCTATGAGCTGAAGGCCGACTGCGGCGGCGGCGCGGCGCGCGAGGCGCAGCTGCCCGACGCCCTGCTGCTGCTCGCCGACCGGATCGTCGCGATCGACCACGAGCTCGGCCAGACGCACCTGCTCGCGCTCAGCGACGGCAGGGCGCAGGAGATCGCCGCCGCCGACGGCTGGCTCGCCGCCACGCTGGCCGCGCTCGACGGGCTGCCCGGGCTGCCCGAGCCGGCGATGCTCGACCACGGCCAGACTGCGCTCGAGTTCACGCTCAGCCGCGGGCGCGAGCACTACATGGCGAACATCGAGACCTGCAAGCGCCTGCTCGAGTCCGGCGAGAGCTACGAGATCTGCCTGACCAACCAGCTCACGCTGCCGGCGCTCGAGGACACCTTCGAGCTCTACCGCGTGCTGCGCCGCGTCAACCCGGCTCCCTACAGCGCCTACCTGCGCATGCGCGAGGGCGCCGTGCTGAGCTCCTCGCCCGAGCGCTTTCTGCGCGTGACGCGCGAGCGCACCGTCGAGGCCAAGCCGATCAAGGGCACCGCACGGCGCCGCGCCGAACCGGCGGCCGACGCGGCCGCTCGCGACGAGCTCGCGCGCAGCGCGAAGGATCGCGCCGAGCACCTGATGATCGTCGACCTGCTGCGCAACGACCTCGGCCGCGTGTCGCAGATCGGCAGCGTCCACGTCCCGAAGCTCATGGACGTCGAGAGCTACGAGACGGTGCACCAGCTCGTGTCGACGATCCGCGGGCGCCTGCGCGACGACGTCGATCTCGTCGACTGCATCCGCGCGACGTTCCCCGGCGGCTCGATGACCGGCGCGCCGAAGCTGCGCACGATGGAGATCATCGATGCGCTCGAGGGTGGGCCGAGGGGCGTGTATTCCGGCGCGCTGGGCTATCTCGCGCTGAACGGGACCGCCGACCTGAGCATCGTCATCCGCACGCTCGTCGCCACGCCGGCGGGCGCCTCGATCGGGTCGGGCGGCGCGATCGTGATGCTCTCCGACGCCGAGGACGAGTACGACGAGATGCTGCTCAAGGCCCAGCCGCTGTTGGACGCGGTGAGCCTGAGCGGTGCCGCGCTGCCGCGCTCTGGCGACGGCGTCTCCGCCGCGGTTGCGCGCGCGGCGGGGGGCGGTTCCGCGGGGAGATCGGGGTAGACCCGCGTCAGCCGATGAGGACGGGCGTGCCGAGCGGGACGCGCTTGTAGAGCGCGATCACGTCGCCGACGTGCATGCGGATGCAGCCGTGCGACGCGCGCGTGCCGATCGAGTAGCCCTCGCCGGTGCCGTGGATGCCGACGCTGCCGCTCACGCCCATCCAGCGCGCCTTGAGGGGGTTCTGCGCGCTGCCGCCGGTCACGGTGCTGCCGCCGAGCTCGCCTGCCCAGGGACTGTTCGGGACCGACCAGACGGGGTTGACCTGCTTGCTCTGGATCGCGAAGCGCCCGCGCGGCGTCGGGTAGTCGGGCAGGCCGACGGCGACCTTGTAGCGCTTGACGACCTTCAGGGCCTTGAACAGCCGCAGCGTGAAGCTCGACTGCTCGATCGTGATGACCGTCGACGCGCTCTTGCGCAGCTTGTCGGCCGTGACCTTCGGCTTGACCGAGATGAGCCTGGGCTTCAAGACGCGCCCCACGCGCGGGTCGGTCAGCGCCGCGGCGACCCGCTTGGCGAGCGTCTTGTCGCCGATGTCGCGGCCGCGCCTGGAGTGCGTCACGCGCACACGGCGGATCGAGATCTTCAGCGTCGAGTCGCGCGCGGGCCGGCGCAGGCGCCGGTCGATGCGTGCCACGAACTTGTCGACCGCGCGCTGGGTGAAGCTCACCTCGAGCGGCACGTCGATCGGCTGGCCGGCGCTGGTGCGGCCGGCGTAGAGCCCGCGCGTGGCGCTCTTCAGCGCGTCGAACTGCACGTCGGCGTCAGCGGTCTTCAGCCTCCACGTGATGTCGGCGGCCTGCACCGTGACGATGCCGCGGACGAGCCGCTCGCCGTGGACGCTCTGCAGCCGCGCGGCGGCCTCCTCGACGGTCAGCCCCGCGACATCGGTGCCGGCGGCCGTGATGCCGGCGGCGATCCGCTCACCCGGCTGCGGCGCCAGCGCGCCGGCGGGCACAGCCAGGACGGCTGCCGCGGCAACACACAACAAGGTGACGATCAGGCGGGTGGGCATGGCGGTGAATGTACCCGTCGGCGTGCACGGGCTACGCAGGCCCGCTGTCACGCGCGGCCGTAGACGGGGACGTGCGCGCCGCTCACGACGCCCGCGCCGTCCTCGCAAAGAAACCGCACGACGCTCGCGATCTGCTCCGGCGCAACCCAGCGCTCCCAGTCGGCGTCTGGCATCGACGCGCGGTTGGCCGGCGTGTCGATCACGCTCGGCAGGACCGCGTTGGCGCGGATGCCGTCGTCGCGGTACTCGCTGGCGAGGACGTCGACGAACGCGAGCACCGCGGCCTTGGCGACGATGTAGCCCGCCGCGCCCGCAAACGGCTTGAGCGCCGCGCGCGAGGAGACGCACACGATCGCCCCGCCGGCGGCGGCCTGCAGGTGCGGGATCGCGGCGTGACAGACGAGGTAGGTCGGGCGCAGGTTCAGGCGCAGCTGCGCCTCGTAGTCCTCGACCGGCGTCTCGTGCACGCGGCCGGCCGCGGCGTAGCCGCCGACGAGGTTGACGACGGCACGCAGCGGCGCCTCGGGGTCGGCGCCCGCCAGCTGCGCGATCACGGTCGTCGAGGCGGCGTCGGCGAGGTCGCCCGGCTCGAGCACGAGGCGCTCGTGCGCGGGCAGGCGCTCGCGCTCGCGCTCGTCGAAGACCGGAACGACGACGCGCCAGCCGCCGTCGAGGAACGCTTGCGTCACGGCGGCGCCGAGGCCGCCGGTTCCACCCGTGATGAGCGCACTGCCGGGCATGCGCGAGGACACGCTACCTCGTCAGGTTCTGCGGTCTGTCCGCAACGCTTGCCACCGTGTCCGCCATGTTCGTGCGAGAGCTGGAGGAGGGGGCCCAGGTCGAGTGCGTGCTCGTCGTCCGCGAGGCCGAGCTGCGAGCCAAGCGCGATGGCGGCCAGTACCTGCGCCTGACGCTCGCCGACCGCACCGGGAGCGTGCCGGCGAACGTCTGGGACGACGTCGCGAGCACCGCCGCGATCGCCGTCGTGGGCGCCCCGGTACGGGTGAGCGGCCGGCTGCAGGTCAGCGGGCGCTACGGCATGGAGCTCAAGCTGCGCGCGCTCTGCGCTCCCGAGCCAGACTCGTTCGACGTCGCCGACCTCATCGACGGCCCGCCGCGCTCCCCCGCGCAGATGGAGGCCGACCTGCGCGAGCTGCTGGCGACGGTGCAGGACGCCGATCTGCGCTGCTTGCTCGACGCGGTCTTCGGGATCGACTCTCCGCTGTGGGCGCGCTACCGCGCGGCGCCGGCGGCCAAGCGCTTCCATCAGGCCTACCGCCACGGGCTGCTCGAGCACTCGCTCTCGGTGGCGCAGGCCGTCAGCGCGATCAGCGCGACCTTCAGCGAGATCAACCGCGACGTGGCCGTCGCCGGCGCGTTGCTGCATGACATCGGCAAGCTCGACGCGTACACCTTCGCGGGCAGCGCGATCGAGATGACCGATGCCGGCAAGCTGCAGGGCGAGATCCCGCTCGGCTACTACCGCGTGCGGCGGCTGATCGAGCACATCGAAGGATTCGACGCGCGCACTGCCGAGGCCGTGCTGCACATCATCCTCAGCCACCACGGGTCGCTCGAGCACGGCAGCCCGATCGTCCCGTGCACGCGCGAAGCGACGCTGGTGCACTTCTGCGACAACCTGGGCGGCCGGTTGGGCTCCTTCGACAGGCTCGAGAAGGAGTTGCCCAACGGCGAGCGCTGGTCGCGCTTCGATCGCGTGATCGGCGGCGGCGCGTACTTCGCAGGGCCCACGGTGGCGACCCGGGAGGAGCGCGAGGCAGCGTAGGGCGGCGGCAGGGCACGTCGCACCGCCCTACGTCCACGCATAGGCCGGACCCTCCGCGACAGCCACGAGCGCAAACCCGAACGCCTCCGGGGTGATGTCCGTGCGCCGCCCGAAGTGCCGCAGGAGCACGGCGACGTCCGGCGCGGCGCCCGTGGCGGCCTCCTCGAAGAGGGTCACGGGGTCGAGGCCGATCCGCCGCGCGCAGTCGTGCAGCGGCGCGAGCGAGACCATCAGGTCGCGGTCGTCGCGCCCGTCGTAGGCGGCCACCGTGCGGCCAACTTCCTCTCGCAGCAGCTCGGCCGACCGCGTGCGCAGCGCGCGCGTCGCGACGTCGAGGCTCACGGGCGCGCGTCCCCGTCGTCCGGACGGGGGCTGAGCAGGTCGAGCATACCGGCCAGGCGCTCGGCGGATGCCAGCAGCGACTGGACGGTCTCGGGCGCCTGGCCCATGTGCGTCACGAGGTTGGCGCCCAGGTAGAAGGTGACCCCGGCGAGCGCGAGCTCGCGCGGGGAGGCCAGCGCCGCGAATGGCGAGCCGGCGAGGACGCGCTCGGCCGAGTCCTCGGCGAGCGCCACCCAGGGCTCCCAGAGCGCCATGACCTGGCGGCCGAGCTCCGGACGCGCGACGCTGCCGGCGACCATCTCCGAGACCACCCTGATGTGTCCGCTGGCACTGTCCTCCTCGTAGATGTGACGCAGCAGCGCGACGAGCTCGCGCGGCGTCTGGACGGCCTCCGCGGCGGCGCGATGGCGTTCCAGGCGCTCCTCGGAGGATTCGCTCAGCGCCGCCAGCAACAGCTCGTCGAGGCTCGCGAAGTAATAGAAGATCAAGCCCGGGTTGACGCCCGCCAGCGACGCGATCGTCCGCGCGCTGGCCCCCGCGAAGCCCTTCGTCCGCAGCGCCTCGAGCGCCGCCTGCATGATCTCGTTGCGGGAGTCGCGCGCCATCGTCGCCAACAGTTTGACCGAGCGGTTAAGCTTCGTTTGAACGACCGATCAAATCCGGGGCGAACGTGACCGCGACGCAACCCATCGATTGGCAGCAGCACCCCCGCCCCGCGCACGACGTCGCCGCGGTCAGCCGCTGGTGCGGGATCGCGGGCAGCTCGTTCGTGGGTGTCATGCTCCTTGACTGCTGCTGCGGGGCTGAAGAGGGCACAAAGGAGGCAACGCGATGAACGCACGGCTACTCACCGCCCAGGCCGGTCGAGTCCGCGCCTCCGACCGTGATCGCGACAGGGCGCTCGGCCTGCTGCGCGACCACTGGCTCGCCGGGCGGCTGACGCTCGAGGAGTACGAGCAGCGCTGGGACGAGGCCGCCCGTGCGTGCTTCGTCGACGACCTGCGCCACTCGATCCGCGAGCTGCCCTACCCGCTGCCCGAGCACGGGCTGAGCGGCCTGACCCCGGCGCCGCCTGCCGCCGCACGGCGCCACGACGCGCCGGTCACGCAGGGCACCGCGGGCGCCTCCGTCGTCCTCGGCGCGCTGTCGCTGCTCACCATCGTGGGCACGTTCGGGCTGTTCTTCCTCCTGACGCTGCCGGCGAGCACGTGCGCCTGGGTGCTGGGACGGCGCGCGCGGCGCGGCGGAGGGCCCGACGTGCGCGTCGCCGGCACGGTCGGAGAGGTGCTCGGGATCGCCGCGACCGTGCTCGGCTGCCTGGCGCTGACGGCCTGCGCGGCGATCATCGCTGCCGTCTGAGCCGCGCCCGCAGCGCGTCAACTCTTCGCAAAAAGCGGGCCAATGCACGCGCAGGTCCCCCGAGCGGCCGCGGCCTGGCCCTATCGTGTGGCCCATGGCCAAGGACACGGAGAAGCTCATCCGCCAGCTCTCCCTGATCTCGTACCTCATGGCGGAGCGCCGGCCGGTGACCGCGCTGGAGATCCGCCGCGACGTCGAGGGATACAGCGCGATGAACGAGGACGCCTTCGCGCGGCGCTTCTACGCCGACCGCTCCGAACTCGACTCGCTGGGCATCGCGCTGACCGTCGAGAGGCCGGTCGACGGCGTCGCCGAGCAGGAGAACTACTCGCTGCGACCGGAGAACTTCCACCTCCCCGCGATCGCGTTCTGCGACGGCGAGCTGGCGGCGCTGCAGACCGCGCTGTCGCTGCTGGAGGGCAAGTTCGCCTACGCCGAGCCGCTGCGCCTGGCGCTGCAGCAGATCACCTGGGGGCGCACGAACCCGCTGAGCGCGCCGGAGAATCGCTCGATCGGCCTGGCGATCAAGGCCTCGGCCGACGGCCACGACCTGTCACAGCGGCTGGCGAAGATCGAGACGGCGATCTTCCGCAACAAGACGATCACCTTCGACTACTACACGATCGCCTCCGGCCAGACCGGCACGCGCAAGGTCGACCCCTACCATCTGCTCTTCAAGGGCGAGTTCTACCTGCTCGGATACGCCCACGAGCGCCGGGCGCTGCGCGTGTTCCGGCTGTCGCGGATCCAGGGCAAGGTCGCCTACGCCACGAAGGCCGAGCACGACTTCAAGGGACCGCCCGAGGGCTTCGATCCGCGTCCGTACGCCAACCGCGCCGACTGGCAGTTCGGCGAGGTGGCCGGCGACGCGGAGATCGAGATCTCCGAGCGGATCGCCTGGCAGATCGAGCGCCACTTCGGCCGCTTCGGCGAGATCCAGCCCTCCGGCACGAACGGCGACATCGTCTTCGCGACGCCGTACGCCGACTGCCGCCAGCTCGCGGCGTGGGTCCTGCGCCTGGGCGAGCACGGGCGCGTGCTCGCACCGCCGGAGCTCGAGCGCGAGCTCGCCGAGCGCATCGACCTGCTGCACGAGCGCCACAGCGGGCCCTCGCTGCACGTCGCCGCGCCAATCGTCGTAACCGCCGACGAGCAGGCCGAGGCCGACGCCGCGGCGGCGATGGCGGCCAACGGCGCCACACGGCGCACCGAGACATCGATCCGCCCCGAGCGCTTCGCGCGCCTCGTGACGCTCGCCTCGATCCTCATCCAGGCCGGGCGCGCCGACGTCAAGCTCGACGCGGCCGAGGTCTGCGACCGGATGCAGATCTCCGGCGCCGAGCTGCGCGAGGACATCAACGTCCTCAACGTCGTGAACTTCGGCGGCGGGTCGTACGTGCTGTACGCCGAGATCGACGACGAGGGGCGCATCGAGGTCGATCCCGAGCCCTACTCGGACAACTTCGCCCGCCCCGCGCGGCTGCTGCCCGTCGAGGCCAAGGCGCTCGTCGCGGCGATCGACCTCATCGGCGAGCACCTGCCCGAGGGGTCGCTCGCCTCCGCGCGCGAGAAGATCGTGGCCGCGCTTGGCGCCGATCCGATGCAACAGGGTCTGCACGTCGCCGACGCCGACGGTGACGACTCGGCGATCGCACGCGTCGCCTCGGAGGCGATCAACGAGCGCAAGCTGCTGGCGCTGGACTACTACAAGCCCAACGAGGACGAGTTCACGACGCGCGTCGTCGAGCCCTACGCGCTGGTCAACGGTCGCGAGGGCTGGTACGTCGCGTCGTTCGATCCCGAGCGCGACGACGTGCGCCACTTCCGCCTGGACCGCATCCGCCACGCCGAGGTGACCGCCACGTGCTTTGAGCCGCGCCCCGAGGTCAATCCCGCCGCCGAGCTCGACGGCTGGCTGCGCACGGGCGAGGTCGAGGCATCGCGGATCGCCCGCGTGTGGGTCTCCGCCGAGCGCGCGCGCTGGGCGCGCGAGGAGCGCCGCGTCGCCCAGGAGCTCTCCGACGGCTCGGTGATCGTCGAGCATCCCTTCAAGGGCATCGACTTCCTCGTCCGCGACATCCTCGGCGAGGCGGGCGACGCCGCCGTGCTCGAGCCCGCCGAGGCGCGTGCTGCCGTGCTGGCCGCCGTCGAGCGACTGCGCGCGGCCGCCGTCCGCTGAGCGGCGCCCGCGCCTGGCTGGAGGCGCCCCGCACGCCGTCCGGCAGAGGAAACTGGTAGAAGTCGGTCGAACATTCGTCCAAAACCGGGGCAAACTCGGCGAGAAACGGATCGAAGCCCGAAACCAGGTGGGAGAAATTTGGTTGGTTAGGGTAGTGGCTGCTGACCAGAACTTGGCGCGCTGGCCTGACACGGGCGCGCTGGGGGGTACTGCAGGCAGCCAGGCACGGACGTCGTCGGCGCTGGCCTAAACGATCGGAGAGGCATGATTCGCAGGATCCTCGTAGTACTCGCAGTGGGAACCGGAGTGCTGGTTGCGGCGCCCGCCGCCCAGGCGCTCACGGCAGTACCGGTCTGGCAGTGCCGCGCCAGCCCGGTATACGCCTCCATCGCCGGCAACAACCGCGCGGAGCCGATCGTCGCCAACGGCAACATCAACACGGCCAACGGGGTGAGCCCCGATCGCGAGCAGTGCGTGAACTCCGAAACCGGCCTGGGCAACCTCGCCACGCAGCTCGGCATCCCGCAGGACCTCCTCGGCGCGGGCACCGCACAGGCGCTCACGAGCATCAAGCCCGCGCTCGGGCGGGCGATCGATCAGACCGCGGGCGCCGTCGCGCAGGTCGAGAACCTGCGGCTGCAGCTTCCGCAGGGCGGCAGCATCCTGATCGGCGTGCGCGCAGCGACATCGAGCGCGACCGGGCGCTGTGCCGCCGGATCGACGACGCCGGTGCTGAGCGGCACGAGCAACGTCGCCACGCTGACGCTGGGCGGCAACGAGCTCAACCTCGACCCGCTGGTCGAGGCGATCAACGACCTGCTGGAGCCGCTGAACCAGATCATCGACCTCGACGTCAACGAGCAGGTCAGGACGGCGGACTCGCTGACCGTGCGGGCGCTGCGTGTCCGCGTGCTGCCCGCCACAGGCGGTGGTGGCCCGCCGCTCGTCGACCTGGTCCTCGCGGAGAGCAAGGTGGGCTTCAACGGCCCGGTCTGCGATCCCAACAAGCAGGGCGATCCGCCGAAGCTCCCGCAGGTCTGTCCCGACGGCTCGACCTACGATCAGGGGCGCAACCTCTGCATCATCCCGGCCGGGACGGGCGGCTCGAGCCTCGGCGAGATCATCGTCGGACCGCCGTTCCAGGGTCCGAGCGGCGGCACGGTCGTCCCGCTCGACGTCGCACGCCGGCGCTTCGGACGCAGTCCGTGCCTCGGCTTCGCGGGCAATCCGAAGTTCGCGATCGTCGGCACGAACCGGGGCGATCGGATCACGGGCACGAACATCGCCGATCGCATCATCGGCCTGGGTGGCAACGACCGGCTTGACGGCGGTCGCGGCAACGACTGCATCGAGGGTCGCAGCGGCGGGGACAACATCTCCGGCGCGCTGGGCAACGACAAGCTGTACGGCAGCACCGGCAGGGACCACCTCAACGGCGGCCCCGGCACGGACTACATGTCGGCCGGCAGCGGCAACGACACGCTCAACGCCGCGTTCGGCAGGGACCGCGCGCTCGGCGGCACCGGCCGCGACTTCATCAACATCGCGACGGCCGGACCGGCCGCGTCGGCGAACTGCGGAGCGGGCGCGGACAAGGTCCGCGTCAACAAGAACGAGCGCAGGAAGATCCGCGGTTGCGAGACCGTGTACGTCTTCAACGACAGGTAGCGACGAAGGTAATGCGTTAGCGGGGTCGGCGGGGTGAGTGCTCGTCGGCGATCGCGGCGGCGATGTGCGCTTGGAGGTGGCGGGGACCGCCGGCTGCGAAGTGGACGTCGAGGTCCTCGTCGTCGAAGTG
>Ga0136617_10000695_pt1 | contig 28930 bp, 29 predicted proteins | sample AntDrymUQ3222106_2_FD_129672 | JGI IMG/M metagenome (GOLD analysis project Ga0136617, IMG submission 129672) | Polar desert sand microbial communities from Dry Valleys, Antarctica - metaG UQ322 (21.06) | ecosystem: Environmental > Terrestrial > Soil > Desert | place: Antarctica: Dry Valley... | reverse complement strand
GATGATCGTCAACGGGCCCGTGCCTCGCCGCGCGTGGTCGAGGACTTCGTCGACGGCGTCGCGCAGCAGCGGGATCTCGCGCACGACCAGGGCGCCGAGGACGAACAGCGCCACGAGAGCGGTGCCGATGAGGATCGGCTCGAGGATCGGGAGGCGGCGACGGTCCCCGTCGACCAGGCGACCGAGGTGCAACGGGCCCGACAACACGGCCCCCAACGTCCACGTCACGGCGAGGAGCAGCGTTGCTGCGTAGAAGCCGTCGCCGCCCGGCGGCGAGTTGACGGCCCAACCGAGCAGGGCCGCCCCGATCACGGTCGTGGCGACGGTCACCAGCTGGCGGCGGCGGAAGTCGGCGTCGCTCTGGCGATGGTTGCGCTCCACCCGATCGACGAGGCTGGCGCGCAGCCACCGCGGGACGGCTGGGGTCACGGGTGGGTCTCGCCGGTGACCCTGGCCCGCTCGGCCAAGGCCTGACGGACGGTCTCGTCGTAGCCCAGTGTGGGGCCGGGCACGACCTCCTCGATGCGTCGGTCATGGACGATCACCTCGGTGGTCATCGACTCGATGAGGTTGCGGGCCGTCGTGACGTCGACGTCGGTGACGAGGGCGATCCACAGCGACGACAACCGTGGCGTCAGCAGGGGGACGACGACGATCGGCACCGATCGGTCACCGCGCACACGCGACGCCCGCTGCAGCATCTCGCCGTACGTCACCACCTCGGGTCCACCGATCTCGTAGGTCTCGCCGGCCGTGGCCGGGTCCTCCCCCACCCCGACGAGATAGCGCACGGCGTCGGTCAAGGCGATTGGCTGGGTCTTCGTGTTGACCCATCTTGGCGCCACCATCGCCGGCAGGTTCTTGACGAGCTGGCGGGTGATCTCCCACGAGATGCCGCCGTGCCCGATAACGATGGCGGCGCGCAGGACGGTGACGGCGACGCCGCCCTCGGCGAGGAGTCCTTCGACCTCGCGCCGGGAGCGCAGATGCGCAGAGAGGTCCGCTGGATCCTCGGGCCCGAGGCCACCGAGGTACACGATGCGCTGGATGCCGGCGGCGGCGGCCGCCTTGCCGAAGGCCCGGGCCGCCGCGGCATCGCGCTCGGCGAAGTCATCGTCACCGAGCGCATGGACGAGGTAGTAGGCGAGCTCGTTGCCGTCCAACGCCGGGCCAAGTGAGGCCGCGTCGGCGACGTCGCCGCCGACGGCGCGGCCCGGGCCGTCGTAGTCGTCGGGGTGGCGCGTCATCGCGGCCACGTCGTGGCCGCGCCCCACGAGCGCGTCGACCAGGTGGGCACCGACGAAGCCCGTGGCCCCGCTGACGAGGATCTTCATGGCGCCCCGCTTACCCGGTGGACCGCCACCCACTCCGACGATCGCTCAGGAGGGCACCCAGTTGCCGTGGAAGCCGACGGGAACCCGGACGGGCAGCGGCACGCGGGCCACCAGGCCGCCGGCCGGGTCGCCGGCGGCGAGCACGACGAGTTCGCTGGTGTCGGTGGCGGCGTCGTGGACGAGCGAGAGCAGCCAGCCGTCGTCTTCGGCCGCGCCCGCATCGCGCGGCACCATGACCCACTCCCCCGACGTGCGGCCCGGACCGAGGTCGATCACCGCCGTCGTGCCCTGTTCCAGGTCGACGCGCACGAGGTCACCGCTGAACTCGTTGCCAGTGCCGCCCGACGTTCCGGTGGCGGTGCCGTAGCCGTACCGGTACGGCCGCCCGACGCGTCGCTCGTCGACGCGCGGGAACTCGAAGGCCATGTCGGCGCGCTGCTCCTCGTGCACCGTGCCGGTCCCCGTGTCGAGCGTCCAGCGGTGCCACGCCGGCGCGCCGTCGTCCGGGCCCATGCGCACGCGGTCGAACATGCGGTCGTAGCGGACGACGTCGAGCACGACCCGGTCGCCGTCGTCGAACGCGTTGAGGGGGTGAAACACGTAGCACGGCTCGATCTCGAACCAGCGCACATCGGCGCCGCGGCCAGCAAGGGGCACCAGCCCGACACGGGCGGCCCGTTCCGGCTGCCAGATGTACGGGAAGGTGCCCTGCATGGCGACGTCGAGGTCGAACGTGACCGGCAGGTCGTAGACGAGCATCCACCGCTCGGTGATCGAGCAGTCGTGCACCATCGGGCCGTCCGTCACCGCGACTGGCTCGACCTGGCGGACCTGCCCGTCGGCGCCGACGACGACGTACTCCAGGTGCGGCACCATCCAGCAGTAGGCGATGAGATGTCGGTCGCCGGTCACCGGATCGACCTTGGGGTGGGCGCTGAAGCCGTGCGGCAGCGTGCCGCCGAGATCACTGTGGGCGACGGTCGCCAACTCGTCGCTCAACTCGACGGGCCGGGCCCCAGCCTCGACGACGGCGTAGGTGTGACCGGCGAGGACGATCACGTTGGTGTTGGCCGTGTCGCCCGGGCCGTGTCGCTCCCCCGGCGCCGGCGCTTCGCCGAGCGCGTCGCTGACCTGGTTCGAGCGGACCCAGCGGTTGCGGTACCACTCGGCCCTGCCGTCGCGCAGACGCAGGCCGTGGACCATCCCGTCACCGGTGAACCAGTGGAACGTCGCCGGGTCGACGGGCCCGAGCGGGTTCGGCCCGTTGCGCAGGTAGCGCCCGTCGAGTTCATGCGGCAGCTCCCCGATCACCGGGAGATCGAAGGCCGTGACCTCCTCGGTCACGGGCGCGTAGCGGCCGCTGATCCACTTGTTCGTGGTGGCGGCGGTGAGGTTCGTCGCGTCAGCCGTCTCGGTCATGTGGTGTCTCCCCTCGGATCACTCCAGCGTCAGCGAGTCGCCGGAAGCCCACGCCGCTTCGACCTGCTCCAAGCGGTCGGCGGCGGTGTCCTTCAACCGCTCGGCGCTCGATGCCACGATCAGGTCGAGCAGTGCCAGCGTGCCGACGTGGCTGTCGAACGGCGATACCGATGCCGCCGCCACGACGAAGGCGTGCTTCGCTGCCATCGCCAGCGGTGAGAGCAAGCCGTCGCTCAGCGCCACGATCGTGTGGCCATGCTCGCGGCACTGCTCGATGGCATCGAGCACCCAGCGCTCGTAGCGGCGCAGGTCGATGACGACGACGGTGGCCCCGGGGCGGCTGAGGGCCACGGCGCGGCGCACCATCACGTCACTGCCGCCGAGCAGCCCCACGCCGGGCCGCAGCGTGCTGAACTCGTAGGCGAACTGGTGAGCAATGCCGCGCTCGGCGTCGCCCGACAGGACGAACACGTCGCGTTCCGGGTCGACGAGCAGGTCGACGACGGCGTCCAGCGCGGCAGGGTCGACGCCGTCGAGGGTCGCTTGAACGTTGGACAGCTCGGCACCCCGATGGCGCTCGATCGGCGCGTCGCCGTCGAGCTCGCGGATCCGTTCCGCCGCCGGGCGCAGTTGGCGGGCAAGATCGTCCTGCACGGACGCCTGCAGCGCACTGAACCCGTCGAATCCGAGCTTGGCCGCCAACCGCACCACGGTGGCGGCCCCCGCGGTGGCGGCCTCGGCCAGGTCGGCGACGGTGCCGAAGCCGACCAGCTGCGGGCGAGCGAGCACGACCTCCGCCACCCGGCGCTCGGCGGCGGTCAGGGCGGTGCCGGCGCGACGGATCCGCTCGACGACTTCCATCTCCGGCACCTGGGAAACCCTAGTCCGCGGCGCCTTCCGGCTGGAGGGTCCCTTCCAGCGCTGGCGGCATACTGGCCCGGTGGCCCTCCCTCCCCCGCCCGCTCGCGGCTTCGCCAGCGACAACGCGTCGGGCGCTCACCCGGCCGTGATCGAGGCGATCGCCCGGGCCAATGTCGGCCATGCCCTGGCCTACGGCGACGACGACTGGACCCGCGACTGCGAGGGCCGGTTCCGCGATCTGCTCGGCGACGTCACGACGCTGCTGACGTTCAACGGCACGGGTGCCAACGTGCTCGCGCTGATGGCGTTGGCCGGCCCGGCCGATGCCGTCGTCTGCGCCGCCGGCGCCCACATCAACGCCGACGAGACGGGAGCGCCCGAACGCATTGCCGGCGTCAAGCTGATCGACCTCCCGACGCCCGATGGCAAGCTCGTCCCCGACCAGATCGACGACGTCGTGGCCGCCACCCGCGGCGTGCATCACGCCCAGCCGGGACTCGTGTCGATCAGCCAGGCGACAGAGTCCGGGACCCTGTACAGCGTCGACGAGCTGGGAGCGCTGTGCGAGTCGGCCCACGGCCACGGCCTCAACGTCCACGTCGACGGCGCGCGCATCGCCAATGCCACCGTCGCCCTCGGCGGCGACGTCGAGACCCTCCGGGCGATGACCGTCGACGCCGGCGTCGACGTGCTCTCGTTCGGCGGCACGAAGAACGGGCTGCTCGGCGGCGACGCCGTCGTGTTCCTTCGTCCCGAGCTCGCCCGGCGGGCCGAGTACCTGCGCAAGCAGGTCACGCAGCTGCCGTCGAAGATGCGCTTCATCGCTGCCCAGTTCGGCGCCCTGCTCGAGGACGGTCTGTGGCTGGAACTGGCCCGGGCGGCGAACACGGCCGCATCCCACTTGCACGCGCAGGTGTCCGCCATTCCGGGCCTTGGAGTCGGACCGGCCCCGGCGGTCAACAGCCTCTTTCCGACCCTCCCGGCGGCCGCCATCGCCCCGTTGCAGGAATGGTCGTTCTTCTGGGATTGGGACGTGTTCCGTCATCAGGTCCGGTGGATGACGGCGTGGGACACGACGACGGCCGACGTCGAGGCGTTCGCCGCCGGCGTCGAGGCGGTTCTGGCCGACTCCGGCGAGGCGGTCGACGCGGCCGAGTGACGTGTCGGAGGTCACAGCGATCACCTTGCCGCGCACAATTGACTGCCTGATTAGTTCGCCGTACCATGACACGGTCGTCACGTGCCGAGGGGAGTTTCGATGACAGTGCTCGGTGAAGTGAGGAACCTCGACCCGGTTGAAGACGACTGGATGGCCGCCGCTGCCTGCCGGGGAATGACCCACCTGTTCTTTCCCTCGTCGGCCGAACGACCCCAGGCTCGCGAACGGCGCGAGGCGTCGGCCCGGCAGGTCTGCAGTGACTGCGTCGTGCAGGCGCCGTGTCGCGCCTTCGCCCGCCTGAACCACGAGTACGGGTTCTGGGGTGGCGAGAGTGAGGACGAGCGCCACGCCGCCGGCTATCGCCTGATCGCGCCGATCGGCGTGCGCGCCCGCGCCGGCTGATTCACTCGGGCTCCGCGCCCGGCTACCAGCGCAGGAGGACCGCCGCCCAGTTGTCCTTGACGACGGTCTCGACGGGCCGCAGCGGGGCCAGCGCGGAGAGGACGTGGTCGTGGGCGTTGGCGAGGATGCCGCTGACGATGAGGGCGCCGGACGGGGGCGTCACCCGCCGCAGATCCTTCGCCAGCTCGACGATGACGGGAGCCTGCAGGTTGGCCACGACGACGTCGAACGTGTCGGCGATCTCGGTCAGCGGCACGGTGCTCGCCTCGACGATGGCCTCGACCCCGTTGCGTCGGGCGTTGGCCTTCGTCGCCTCGAACGCTGCCGGCGAGATGTCGATCGCGCGGACGTAGGGCGCACCAAGACGGGCAGCCAGGACCGCCAGCACGCCGCTGCCGCTGCCGACGTCCAACACCGTCGCCCCCGGCCACCACGTCGCCCGCAGGAGGCGGGCGGACAGCATCGTCGTGGGATGGTCACCGAGCCCGAAGGCGGCGCCGGGGTCGATGTCGACGCGCAGGGCGCCGGCCGCGACGTCGGCGTCGAGCCACGCCGGGACGATGGCCAGGTTGCGGTCGGCCCACGTCACGGTGGCGTGACGCCGCCATGACTCGGCGATGTCGGCGTCCACCTCGACCAGTCGCCACCGCCAGCGGGCCGGGAAGGCGTCGGCCTCGCGGGTCACGCTGGCCCGATCGTCGCCGATCGACGTCCACAGCTCGACGAAGCCCTCCTCGGCGGTGCGCTCCTCGATGGCGGCGACGCCGAGGGCCCACAGGACGTCGCTGGCCAGCTCCCGTTCGCTCTCGGGAACGGTGACGACGAAGGCCGACGTCGGCGGTGTGGTCAATCGATGCGCCGAAGGTCGGTTGCGAAACGCTCGGCGCGGGCCACGTAGGTCGCCACGCTGCGCACGATGTCCTCGGCGCGGGCGCGGCCCGGCTTGATCGCAGCCGGCGCGCCGACCGCCAACGCCCCCGGCGGGATGTCGACGTCGTACAGCACGACGGCGTTGGCGGCCACGATGGCGCCACTGCCGACGACGGATCGGTGCAGCACGATCGCACCGTTGCCGACCATCGCCCCGTCCCGAATCGTGCAGCCTTCGAGGTGCACGATGTGCCCGATCACACAGTCGTTGCCGACGGTCGTGGGATCGTCCAGCGTCGTGTGCAGGACGCTGTTGTCCTGGACGCTCGTGCGGGCGCCGACGACGATCTCGCCGTCGTCGCCGCGCAACACCGCACCCGGCCACACCGAGCTGCGCGGCCCGATGCGCACGGAGCCGATGATGACCGCATCGGGGTGGACGAAGGCCTGGTCGTCGATCTCGGGAACCTGTTCGCCAAGGGCGTAGATCGGCATGCATCGACCGTACTGTCCGACCCCCGGGTCGTTGGAGTGTGGCCGGATCGAGGCGGTACCGTGACCGGCCATGCCGACCCGCATCGAGATCGAGCTGACGAGCACGACGTCGGACGGTTCGTGGACGTGGCGCGCGGCCGGGGCCAAGAATCCTCGCGGGATTCTCGACGGTTCGATCCTTCCGTCCGGCACGAACGTCGGCGACCAGGTGCGCGTCGAAGTCGACCAGGATCTCGACGGCATTCACGTGCTGTCGGTCCTGCCGAGCAAGGAGAAAGAAGCCCGCGACCTGCTGGAGCTCCTGCCGAGCGCGGAGCGCTTCGAGCCCGTCGTGGAGCATCGAGCGCCCCGGGGGGGCGGTGACGACCGTCGGGGCCCGCGCCGCGACGGCGATCGGCGTGAACGTCGGGATCGAGGCGATCGTCCCGATCGTCCCGATCGGGGCGACCGCGCTGGCCGTGGTGACCGCGGCGAGCGCGGCGACCGCGCCTCCCGGCCGGGCGGGCGGCCCGAGGGCGCCGACGCCGGCGCGGGCCCGGCTCCCGATCGCCGCAGCGAACGAAGCCGTGGCGGAGAGCGCCGGTCGCGCCCACACTTCACCCCGCCGCCGGAGGTCCCCCAGCGGCCCAAGCCAAAGCGGCTGCGGCCCGGTAAGGAGCACCGCGGCGAGGTGCTTGCGTCGTTGGCCGAGGAGCAGCGTCCTGTGGCTGAGCTCGCCCTGCAGGGGCTGGCCGCCGTACGCCAGCGACTGCGCGAGGACAACGCCCGCCTGAAGGCCGAGGGCAAACCCGAGATGCCTGAGGCGGGCGTCATGAGGATGGCGGAGGAGTTACTCCCCCGCTTGCGCGTCGCCGATTGGCTGGACCGCGCCGCGGCCGCCAAGCGCCAGCTCGAGCACCTCGACCTGCGCGACCTGCGCAGCGTCGTCGTTGCCGGCGACGACCCGGTGGTCGCCCGCGACGAGACGACCCGTGAGTTGGCCAGTGAGCTGAAGCAGGCGCTCGTCACCAAGCAAGAGTCCGAGCTGGCGCTGTGGCTGGGTGACGTCGAGGCCGCCCTTGACGTCGGACGCGTCGTGCGGGCGCTGCGCCTGTCTTCGCAGCCGCCGAAGGCCGGCGTGCCGTTCCCGCCGCCGCTGGCCGCGCGTCTCGGCGAGGCGGCGACGCAGTCACTGCAGCCCACCGACAGTGGTGAACGATGGATCGCCGTGCTCGAAGCCGCTGCTTTCTCGCCGGTGCGCACCCAGGTGACGCCGCCGTCGGCGCCACCATCGGCGGCGCCCGACCTGGTCGCAACCGTGAAGCGCCTCGGACCACTGCTTCCCCAGGTCGCCGCCGTGTTCGGCATCGACGTGCCGACCGGCGCACATGTTCCGAAACCGCTGCGCCCGACGCCGCACAAGAAGCCGGCCAAGGCCGCCGCGGCCAAGTCGGCGGGCCCATCGCGGCGCCAGCCGGCCGATGCCCCGGCCGACCACGCAGCCGCGGCCCCGCCCACCGAGGCGGCGACCGACTCGATGCCGGACGCCGACACGCCCGTCGGCACCGACGAATCGCGTGAGCACGAGGGCCCGGCTGACGGCCAGCCTGCCGACGCCGGCGCCGAGTCGAGGAAGGACGTACCACCCGCAGGGGCGGCGACCGATTCGACCCCGGCGAGTGGCACGTCGGTCGAGGGTGGAACGGCGACCCCGGGCGGAGACGAGTCGTCGCCCGCGTCGACAGCCGAGCCGGATACTTCCCACGCCGGTGACGAGGCCGCTCCGGCGGCGACGATCCCTCAGCCGGAGCCCGAGCCGGTGCCCGAGCCGGAGCCGCTGCCCAAGCCTGAGCCAATACCTGACCCGGAGCCGGAGCCGATCCCGCTTTCTTCGCCAGAGCCTGACCCGGAGCCGAGCCCCGAGCCGGAGCCGGTGGCGCCGAACATCACCGACCCGGAGCTCCCGACGGTCACCGACCCGGGGACGCCGACGGTCACGGACCCGGTGCCCGACCAGCCGCCGCCAGAGCTCGTGCCGGAGAGCCCGCCGGACGAGCCGAGCACCTGAGCCGACCCGCCTCGGTCGTGTCACATCCGTGTGCAACCGTGTGTCCACGAAGCTGACGAGCGGCGTGTACGCCGGCCGGGCGGGATCCGCGGCGGTGTGCGTAGCATCCCCACGATGTCCGACATCGTCAGCTACGCCGCCGACGGGCGGGTCGCCACGATCACGCTGAACCGACCCGAAGCCCGCAACGCCGTCAACGGCGACGTCGCCGAAGGCCTGGAAGCGGCCATCGACCGCCTCGAGGCCGACGACGACGTGTGGGTCGGCATCCTCGCCGCCAACACCGCGCGCCAGGAGCGACCCGTGTTCTGCGCCGGCGCCGACCTCAAGGAGATCAACGCCGGCAATGCCGCTCGCCTCAGCACGCGCCGCGGCGGCTTTGCCGGATTCGTCTACCGCGATCGCCGCAAGCCGGTGATCGTGGCCGTCGACGGCCTGGCGACGGCCGGCGGGTGCGAGATCGTCCTCGCCGCCGACCTCGTGGTCGCCACCACCCGATCGGCCTTCGGTCTGGCGGAGGCGAAGCGCAACCTCATCGCCGGGGCCGGCGGTCTGTTCCGTTTGCCGCGGGCAATCGGCCAGGCCGCAGCCATGGAGGCCATCCTCACCGGAGAGCCGATCCCGGCCGAGCGGGCCCATGCCCTCGGTCTCGTCTCGCGCCTCGTCGAGCCCGGGCAGGCCGTCGACGAGGCCCGAAGGTTGGCCGACCAGATCACGCAGTGCGCCCCGCTGGCCGTCTGGGAGAGTCGCGCCGTCGTGCGCGCCGCCGCCTTCGAGGACGACGAGACGCTGAAGCGGATGACCGACGAGGCGATGGGTGCGGTCATGGGATCGGACGATCTCAAGGAGGGCCTGATGGCGTTCATCGAGAAGCGTCCGCCGCAGTGGACGGGTCGCTGACCAGTCCGAGCAATTACAAGCGCGTCGACACGGTGATCAGGCGGGCGGTGATGCGGGCCCGCTCGTACAGGTTCTTGATGTTGCGGTCGCCCGGCAGCGTGTGGCCCTCCAGCCATGTCGCGCCCGAGGCCCGTGCGGCATCGACAGCAGCAGCCAGGAGGGCGTCCCCGAAGCCCAGCTCCCGGGCCTCGTGGTGGACGAAGACCTGCTCGACGGTAGCGACCGGCCGAGTGAGGTCGATGGCCAGGAAGCCGACCCTCACGGCGCCGATGAGCGCGACGAACACCCCGCCGCTGGCGACTCGCGCGGCCCAGGCGTCACCGACCACGGGATGCTCGGTCAGCCATCGCTCGCCGCCACGAGCTTCGACGAGGGCGGCGCGGGCGGTCGTCTCCAGCACGGCCAGCTCGGCCGCATCGTCGGCGGTCGCCGGCCGGACGACCGGGTCGATCATCCGAGCAACTGCTCGATCTTGCCCAAGATCGTGCGGCGGCCGCGATGGGCCGTCTCGAAGGATTGGACGGCGGTCAGTTCGTCCGGCGTCAGCGACGGCAGACGGGTGACGACCTGGCTGGCGGCCAGGCTTTCGTAGTCCTCGATGGCCAGCGCCGCCACGACGTCGTCCGCGCCGTCGCGGGGGCGCGTCGTCGACGGCGTTTGGACGGTGGCCGGGGTCGCCGTCGTCAGCGTGTGATCGATCGATCCGAGGGTGCCGTCGGCGGTGGCGTAGCCGGCCAGGGAGCTATCGGACGGTGACACGGCATCGACGAGCTGATCGAGCATCGACTGGGCCACCTCGAGCGGTGTGGCCAGCGGCCCGAGGAAGCGCAGGCGTCGCACCACGCACCGTTGGACGCGCGCCGTGGCCCGCAACGGCGCCCCGACGCTCACGTCGAGTGTCTGGCGCAGCGCTCGTTCGACGGCAGCACGAATCGGGTCGTCGGCGGCGGTGGCGCTGACCATGGGAGGCATGCTCAGGAGAAGATCGGGCAGGCATCGTCGCCGACGGGGCAGCCCGGCGCGGTCGAGCGCACCAGCAGGAAGCACGTGGGGCAGAGCTGCTCGTCGGCCCGCTTCGGCTGGAGCCGCTCGGCGGGGTCGCCACGCTCGTCCGGCTCGTCGGCCTCGTCTTCGTCGACCTCGTCCTCGGCCGTGACCATGCGGTCCTTGAGGATGCGGTCGAGGTCGGCCTCGACGTCGTCGGGCGAGAGTACCTCCTCGTCCTCGTCCTCCTCCTCTTCCCCCGCCTTGCGGGTCGCTCGCGCCTGCGCCGGCGTCTCTTCCTCGTCGACGGCCTCGGCCTCGGCCTCGTCGGTCTCGGCCTCGTCGGCGACGTCGTCATCGTCATCGTCGTCCGGGGGGATCAGGTCCTCGTCGTCGAGCTCCTCGGGATCGGGTTCGACCGCGTCGACATTCTCCTCCTCGACCTCGTCGTCGTCTGCGATTGGCTCATCGGTCATCTCGTCGTCATCGGCCATGTCGTGTGTCTCGCGTCGTCGTCGGCGTTCGTGAGCAGGGCGGGGGGTGCCCGGCCGCGCCGGAGCCTAGGCCCACGGTTCCCGCGGCCCGAGACCACGGATCGTGACAACCGTCACAGTCGGCCGGCAGCCGACGAAGGTGGGCGAGCGTCGGAGCGCAGCGGAGACGGCGAGCTCGGCAGGCGCAGCCGATCCGGCTTCGCCGGTCGGCGCAGCCCGGAAGATCAGCCGCGGCGGGTCTCGGCCCGGCGCTCGGACTCCAGGCGTTCCAGTTCCGGCGCCTCGGTGGTGAGGTGGGTCATCGCCTCGGCGACGGCCCGGTGTCCAGCCTGCTCGGCGATGAGGCGGTGCATCTCCAGGGCCACGCGGCGATAGGCGGGGTGGCCCTGGGCCCCCGAGCGCAGCTCGAGCAGATGGATCGCCTCGCGTGCGTTGAACTGCATCACGTAGCGCAGCCGGTAGGCCATGGCAACGGCGTAGGCCGCCTGTTCCGGGAAATCGGGCCGCAGCGCCTCGTAGAGCGCGGCCGAACGACTCATCGCGTCGTCGAACACCGGAGCCAGCCCGGCCTCGTCGACCAGTTCGGGCCGCACGTAGCCGTGATGCGGCGTGAGGCGCTGCCACTCGATCGTCAGTAGCCGGTGGCGTTGCAGATCGCGGAACGCGCCATAGTCGGACAACACGTCGAAGCGGTAGTCGACGCGTTCGAAGGCGCGGCCCGGCTTGTGCCGACGGTTGTCCCGCTCGCCTACATACGCCCGGACGAGGGCGAGGCGTTCGGCGGCACCCAGTCGGGTGATGCGGTCGAGCAGCTGCGCCTCGGGCAGGTTGGAGTGGGGATAACAGATCGCCGCCAGCAGCTTGTTCTCGGCATCAGGGTCGAAGTCGACGAGCGTGACGCCGTCGGCGACATCGGGCTGGTCGTCGGCGAACAGCGAGTCGACGAGCTCGGCCGTGCGCTGGCGGGTCGTCGCCAGGTACTGGCTCCAGCGCCCGCCGCGCTCGGGCAGATCGACGCGACGCAGGAAGCTGGGGACCACTTTGCGCAGCTCGTGCAACATCAGCTCGGCGTAGTCGCGGGCCTCGGGTAGCGGGTGGGCGCGCAGGCGCAGCAGCAGCACCTCGAAGGCTTGACCACTCCCGTAGATGCCCACGTTGGAGAGGGCCGCCGCCGGGAGAATGCCGCGGACGGCGTCCAGGGCCTTGGCCCGAGTCGCCTGACGGAACACGAAGTCGCTGATGCCGGGCTCCCGGGCGACGCTGGCGCGCACGTGCTCGGTGACGCCGCTCAGGGCGAGGCTGTAAGCGTCGAAGATGCGGTCGAGGTCGCCGACGTACCGAGTGCCGGCCCGGCTGGCGAGGACCATGGGGTCGCGGTGATAGCGATAACGCCCCCCGAGCCGGGCGTCATAGGCGATGTAACGAGTGCTCTGCTCGAGGTAGCTCATCAGCCGCCCCCACTCCAGCGCCTTGGTGAGGATGTTGGAGGCCTGCTCGCAGGCGAGGTGGACCCCACCGAGCTGGGCCACGGAGTCGTCGCCGTACTCGAGGAACACCTTCTCGTAGAGGTCCTCGGCCCGGCGCAGGCCGACGGTGGCGTCGATCGTCTGGTCGCCGGCGACGTCGAGGTCGCCGACGAACTCGTCGAGGAACAGTCGACGAAGGCTCTTCGGGCTGCGGCTGTACCGGGCGAACAGCGCCCCCTTGACGACCTCCGGCAGGTTGACCAGCGCGAACACGGGACCATCGAGGTTCGTGAAGTACGGCCGCAACATCTCGGCTTCGGCGGCGCTGAACTCCTCGGGAACGTACGCCGTCACGGCGCAGGATCCTAGGGCCCACTGTCCCTCGACCGAGGGGATGCCGGGTGCCCTCGAGCTGATGGTCAGGCGTGGACGAGGGCGGCGTCGGGGTCGACGGTAACGGTGACGGCATCGGCCCGCTGCGGCCGGCCTCCGTCGATGATCACGACGGCGCCACGCCCGGGCCGCCACGTCGCGGTAGCCGCGCGCGTCACCGTGATGTCGGGGTGGGGCAGATGGCTGCCCGTGCGCAGTCGCCGGCGGGCTTGGCGCCGGGTGCGCACCGACATCGTCCCCGCCACCACCACCACGTCGAGGCGGCCGTCGTTGGGGTGGGCGCGCGGGGCGACGTCCCACGGGCCGAGGTGCGAGACGTTGGCGGCCATCCACAACGGCCCCCGCCACCACCCCAGCCGCCCAGGGCGACGCACGACGACGTGCGCCACGGCCGACACCGCTGGCGCTCCGTCGAGTTCGACACGTAGCAGGTCGAGCGGGTAGCGCCGCCGCTGTCCGTCGCGCGAGGGACCGCCGATCGTGCGCAGCAGGTCACCCCCGGTGACCAGCACGGGGTCGCCCGCGGCCAGATCGAGCAGGCGGGCGAGCGTGCCGTCGTCAGCGGCAACGACGAGTCCCGCGGGTGGCTCGACGACCTCGCCCCACGGTTCGCCGGGGCGGATCGTCACGGGACGTCGCCGGACGCCGAAGCGGCCGGTACCACGGCGGCCGGCAGGTCGGCGACCACGCCCCGGAACGCCCGCTCGGCCACTTCCCGGGCTCGTTGACGGGTCGTCGCGTCCGGTGCGACGAGAGCGAGCTGACGGGCGAGGTCGACCAGTTGCTTGGTCGTGCGGACGAAGTCCCCTCCCGTCAGCTCCTCGTCGGCGACGACATCGGCCAACCCTTCCCCGCTCACCCAGGCGTAGGCCGCGGCCGCAAATCCGGGGTCCGGGGCGCGGTGCTCGGCCAGCCCCTCCGACCGCTCGTCGGCGGCGAGGTCCTCACTGCTGGCGCAGATGCGCCGCCAGCGGGCAGCCACCTCGGCCGACGGGAACCAGGGCGGCACCGGAGGCTCGGGGCTGCGGTGCTCGTAGACGAACGTCGACAGCAGCCCGGCGAGGACGGGGGCGTCGAGCTCGTCGAGCAGACCGGCGTGGAGGCACTCGCAGACCAGCAGGTCGGACTCGTGGAAGACGCGGGCCAGCACGGCGCCTCGTCCGGTGACCGACCACGTGGCCCCGTCGACGTAGCCGCGCCGGCCGAGCACAGCGAGCACCCGGTCGAAGTCGCGGGCCAGCGATTGCTGGTGCCCGTCGACGCGGTGTTCGAGCTCGGCCAGTTCGCGCTCGTAGCGCTCGGCCTGGCCAGCGACCCGCATCCGTTCGCGCAGCTGCGGATCGAGCTCGACGGGGTGGTGCGCGCCATCCTCGTCGTCGACACCATCGGCGGCGCGGGTCTGCCGGCGCGACGGCCGGTCGCCGCTGGCGGCGGGCTTGAGCCGGGCGAGGGCGCGGGCGACGTCCTTGCGATAGTCGGCCCGGTTGGGGGCGAAGGCCGTCGGCAGACGCACGTCACCGAGGACGGTCGGCGGCTCGCCGAAATCGTCGCCGGTCAACAGCAGGACGTCGGCCTGACGAGTGATCGTGGTCAGGCGTATGCCGGCCTTGCGATGGGCGCCGGCGACGACGGCGACCGGCCCCCGGTACCGCCCCTTCGACGCGTAGACGACCTGTCCGGGGCGCAGCCGAGCGAGGGCGCTCTCGATCACGTCGACCTGCCCGGCCCGCCGGCGCCTCGCCTCGTCGCGCTGGGCACGGTAGTCCCAGATGTCGCCGTAGGAGCTGTCGGCCTGCTCGCGCGCCGTGGAGGCCGAGTGGCGTAGGCGCTCCCGGCGAGCCTCCAAACGCACGACGTCGCGGTCGGACTGGTACTGGGCGAACGACAGGTTGAGCAGGTGGTGGGCCTCGTCGCTCGTGTAGGACTCCACCAGGTTGGCGGCCATGTTGTAGGTCGGTCGGAACACCGAGCGGAGATGGAACGTGCGGCTGGCGGCCAGCGCGGCCACCTGGTCGAACGGCACGAACGGGCTCCACAGCACGACGGCGTGGCCCTCGTCGTCGATACCGCGCCGCCCGGCCCGTCCTGTGAGCTGGGTGTACTCCCCCGCCGTCAGCGCCTCGTGGTGGTCACCGGTGAACTTCGTCAGCTTCTCGATGACGACGGTGCGGGCCGGCATGTTGACGCCGACGGCCAGGGTCTCGGTGGCGAAGACGACCTTGATCAGTCCGGCGATGAAGCAGGCTTCCACCGCCTCCTTGAACGCCGGGACCATCCCCGCGTGGTGGGCCGCCACGCCCGCCGCGAGCTGGGTGCGAAACCGCTCCACGCCGAGAGCTTCGAGGTCCTCGGTGTCGAGGCCGTCGAGCCGGGCCTCGATGAGCTCGTCGATGATGACCCGTTCTTCGGGCGAGGTCAGGCGCAGCCCGGCGTCGAGGCAGGCCCGCGCCGCCTCGTCGCACTGGTTGCGGCTGAAGATGAACACGATGGCGGGAAGCAGTCCCCGACGGCCGAGCAGGTCGACCGTCTCGACCCGGCCCGGCGTGTAGAGCACCCGTCGCCCGCTGCCCCGCAGGCCCCGATCCGAACCGCGTGCGCGAGCACCGCGGCGCACGGCCGAGGCGTCGAGACGGGCCGCCTCGGCGTTCGGGCGGCCGGCGACGAACGTCGCCAGCAGGTGCAGGCGATCGTTGGTGCGGTCCCCGATGAGGTAAGCGTCGTGCAGCGCGACCGGCCGGTTCAGCTCGACGATGGGACGGGTCGGACCGCGCACCGTCGTGATCCAGTCGGCCAGCTCGCTGGTGTTGCTGACGGTGGCCGACAGGCAGACGAGGCGGACGTGGTCGGGGAGATGGATGATGACCTCCTCCCACACCGGCCCGCGATAGGCGTCCTGCAGGAAGTGCACCTCGTCGAGGACCACGACGGCGAGGTCGGCCAGCGCGACCGACCGTCCGTAGATCATGTTGCGCAGCACCTCGGTGGTCATCACGACGATCGGGGCGTCACCGTTGATGACGTTGTCGCCGGTCAGCAAGCCGACGTCGTCGTCGCGGTAGCGCTCGGTGAGGTCACGGAACTTCTGGTTGGACAGCGCCTTCAGCGGGGCGGTGTAGAACGCCCGCCGACCGGCCCGTCGGGCCAGCTCGATGCCGTGCTCGGCGACGACGGTCTTGCCGCTGCCGGTCGGGGCGGCGACGACGACATGCTGGCCGGCGTCGAGGGCGGCGATCGCCTCCTGCTGGAAACGGTCGAGCGCGAATGGATAGGCCGGCGCGCTCACCACGCCGTCCTCATGGCGTCGCGGCCGGGGCGGCCTTGCGCTGGCGTCGTTGCATGAACCGCCCGATCACCACGGCCACGAAGAAGAGCACCGTCATGGGGATGGCGAGGGCGGCGAGCGAGACCGGGTCACCCGACGGGGTGATCACGGCGGCCAGGACGACGATGATGATCAGCGCGTAGCGCCACCCGCCGAGCAGCTGCTGGGGCGTGACGATGCCGACGAGCTGCATGAACACGAGCAGGACGGGGAACTGGAGGCCGACGCCGAAGGCGCCGATCATCATCATCACGAGATTGACGTAGTCGGTGACCCGGAACGCCTGGGTGACGTCCTGGCCGCTCCAAGCGATGAGGAACTCGAGGGCCTTCTCCAACGTGATGTAGGCGAGGAAGCCGCCGAGCAGGAACAACAGGACGGACGAGAGGATGAACGGCACCGCCAGCTTGCGTTCGCGAGAGTGGAGGGCCGGGACGATGAACCGCCAGACCTGCCACAGGATCACCGGGGAGGCGAGGATCAGGCCGGACCACATGCCGATGCGCAAGCGGGCGCTGAGACCTTCCAACGGCCCGAGGGCGAACAGCTCGGGCTCGCCGTCGGCGCCGACCGACGCCCCGCAGTACCCCTCGCCGCGGCGTCGGCAGAGGTCGATGTAGGGCCCGCGCAGGAAATCGAGCACCGGTTCGTAGAAGGCGATCACGAGGACCGCGAACAGGGCCACGGCGAGCGCGCTGCGGATGATCCGCACGCGCAGCTCGCCGAGATGCTCCGTCAACGTCATCACGTCGTCGGGCGTCTTCAAGCTGGGACGGCGATTCCCCCGTCGGATCATCCGCCACCCTCGTTCTGCTTGTCGCCATCGACCGGATCTGGTCGATGGCGCATGGCAGAACCCGTGGGATCGGAGGCGGCGGCGGCCTCGGCCGCGTCGGCGTCGAACTGGGCCGACTTCTTCAACAAGTCGGCCGTCTCGCGCATCTCTTTCATCGGTTCGTCGAGCGCCGAGCGCATCTCGGTCTGGAAGTTCGAGCCCATCTTCTTCAACTCGGCGTACGTCCGCCCGGCCCGGCGGAGCGCGTCGGGCAGCTTGTCGGGGCCCAACACGACGAGGGCGAGAAGCAGGATCACGACCAGCTCGCTGCCCGACAGGTTGAACACGCGGCGCAGTCTACGGTTCGGGCCGTTCCGGCTCCGGGCGGTGGCATCATCGGGTGCATCGTCCAACAGCGCCTTCCGTCCCTGCTCTCCCGTCCCATCGCCTTCGGCCACCGAGGGGCCCGGGCCCATGCGCCGGACAACACGCTGGCGTCCTTCGAGCTCGGACTGACGCTCGGCGCCAGTGGTCTGGAGAGCGACGTCTGGGTGACGGCCGACGGCATTCCGGTCCTCGACCACGACGGTCTCGTGCGGCACCGTCGCCGTCGCCGACCGATCCCCGAGCTGCGCCGGGCCGAGCTTCCCGCCCACGTCCCCGAGCTCGGTGACCTGCTGCAGCGCTGCGGATGCGACTACGACCTCTCGCTCGATCTCAAGGACGCCGAGGCCGGGCGACCGGTGATCGACGTCGTGCGGGCGTCGGCGCCGGCGCTTCTCCCCCAGCTGTGGCTGTGCCATCCCGACGTCGCCGTGCTCGTCGCCCTGCGCCCCTACGACGCCGCCGTCCGCCTCGTCAACTCGACACGGCTCGGGCGCATCAAGGAGGGCCCCGAGCGCCGGGCGGCGACGCTGGCGGACGCCGGGATCGACGGCGTCAACCTCCATCACACCGACTGGAACGGCGGGCTGACGACGCTGTTCCATCGATTCGAGCGCACGGCCTTCGCCTGGGACGTGCAGTTCGAAGAGCAGCTCCGCCCGTTGCTGCGAATGGGCATCGATGGTGTCTACAGCGACCACGTCGACACCATGGTCGACGCCTTCAAGCAAGAGCTAGGAGCCATCCCCACGGACTTGTAGCGCGAACTCCTACAGCCACTGCCAGTTCGACGTCGGCCAGAACACGACGAAGGCGCGCCCGACGAGATCGTCCTCGGAGACCGGCCCGAGGTCGCGGCTGTCGAGCGATCCGCCGCGGTTGTCGCCCATCACGAACACGTGCTGGTCGGGCACGAGCAGGGGCCGCTGGTTCCCGCCGCACGTGCCGGGGGTGGTCGCCTGTGGATCGAGGTAGGGCTCGTCGAGCGTCCGGCCGTCGATGGTGATCTGACAGTCCTGCACTTCGACCGTTTCGCCAGGGAGGGCGATGACGCGCTTGATCAGGTCCCGCTCGCTCGTCCCGTCGAGCTGATGGAGCACGACGACGTCGCCCCGGTTGGGGTCGTGGAGTCGGTAGGAGAGCTTGTTGACGAAGACCCGGTCCTCGTCGTGCAGCGTCGTCGACATCGACACGCCGTCGACGACGAAGTGGGCGAGCACGAACGTGCGCACGAGGAAGGCGACGAGCAGCGCGACGCCGACGACGACGACCCAGTCGAAGATCGCCTTGCGCCGGCGAGCGGCGGCCTCCTCCGGCGTCTCCGGGACCGCTCTGGCGGCGGCCTCGTCGCTGCCACCCTCCGCGGCGGGGGCCTCGTCGGGCGCAGCGGCAGCGGGCGCGTCGTCGACGATCGTCGCCGATGATGGTCGGGCCGGGGACTCGTCGCGCCCGGCTGCGTGACGGGACTGGTCCGGCGGAGGGTCGAGGGTCGCGCCGAACGCGGCGAGGCGCTGGTCGAGCGCGCGCAGACGCTGCTCCCAGGCGGCGTCCGGGGACCCGGCTGCGTCGTCCGATGCTGGCTCGGGCGAGCGGGCCGTCATAGCGATTCGATCAACTTCTCGACCCGCTCGTCACGGCTCTTGAACGGGTCCTTGCACAACACGGTGCGCTGAGCCTGGTCGTTGAGCTTGAGGTGCACCCAGTCCACGGTGTAGTCGCGTTTGCGTTCCTTGGCCCGGCGGACGAACTCGCCGCGCAGGCGGGCCCGGGTCGTCTGGGGCGGGACGTCGGTGGCCGTCTCGATGTCGGCGTCGGTGCAGACCCGCTCGACCATGCCCCGATCCTGCAGCTTGTAGAAGGGGCTGCGAGCGCGGGCGACGTCGTGGTACTGGAGGTCGAGGAGCTGCACCCGGGGGTGTCCGAAGGCGAGCCCGTGGCGCTCGCGGAACGCCTCGATGAGCTTGTACTTGATGACCCAGTCGACCTCGCGATCGAGCTTCATCGGGTCGTTCTCGATCGTCGCGATGCAGTGCTCCCACATCTCGAGCGCTCGTTGCTCGAGCGGTGGGAATCCTTTACCGTCGGCGTAGCGCAGGGCCCGGTCGAGGTACTCGCGTTGGATGTCGAGCGCGCTGACCTCGCGACCGTTGGCCAGGCGGACGGCCCGCCGGCACGTCGGATCGTGGCTGATCTCGCGGATCGCCCGGATCGGGTTCTCCAGCGTCATGTCGCGCAGCACGACGCTGCGGTCCTCGAGCATGCGCAGCATGCAGGCGGCCGCGCCGACCTTGAGGAACGTCGTGTACTCGCTCATGTTGGAGTCCCCGACGATGACGTGGAGGCGACGGAAGCGCTCGGCGTCGGCGTGGGGCTCGTCGCGAGTGTTGATGATCGGGCGGCTGCGGGTCGTAGCCGAGCTGACGCCTTCCCAGATGTGCTCGGCCCGCTGGGCGATCGAGTATGTGGCGCCGCGGGCGGTGTGCAGCACCTTGCCGGCACCGGTGTAGATCTGCCGGCTGACGAGGAACGGGATCAACACCTCGGCGTAGTGGCCGAGATCGTCGTGGCGGCTGGTCAAGTAGTTCTCGTGGCAGCCGTAGCTGTTGCCGGCCGAGTCGGTGTTGTTCTTGAACAGGTAGATCGTGCCGCGGATCGACTCCTCGGCCAGGCGCTGCTCGGCCGACTCGACGAGCGACTCGAGGATCCGCTCCCCCGCCTTGTCGTGGACGACGAGCTCGTACAACGAGTCGCACTCCGGCGTGGCGTACTCCGGGTGGGACCCGACGTCGAGGTAGAGGCGGGCCCCGTTCTGGAGGAAGACGTTGGAGCTGCGCCCCCAGCTGACGACGCGGCGGAAGAGGTAGCGGGCGACTTCGTCCGGGCTGAGGCGGCGCTGGCCCCGGAGGGTGCACGTCACGCCGTACTCGTTCTCGAGTCCGTAGATTCGCCGCTCCATCGCGGCTCAACCTAGCGGTGCTCCTCCACCCGACCGCGGCAGTCTTCGCCTCTCTGGCGGTCTCGCCCATCGGCCACAATGACGAGTGGGGGAAACACCGATCCACGGGGGTTGCACCATGACCGACCGTCTCCGCTTCGGCATCTTCATGGCGCCGTTCCACCAAGCCGGGGAGAACCCGACGCTGGCGATCGAGCGGGACCTGGAGCTCGTCGCCCACCTCGACCGCCTCGGCTGGGACGAGGCGTGGATCGGCGAGCACCACTCCGCCGGCACCGAGCTGATCGCCTCGCCCGAGATCTTCATCGCCGCCGCCGCCGAGCGCACCCGCCACATCAAGCTCGGCACCGGCGTGATCAGCGTCGCTTACCACAACCCCTACATGGTCGCCGAGCGAGCCGTGCTGCTCGACCACCTCACCCGCGGCCGCTTCATGCTCGGGCTCGGGCCCGGCTCGCTGCCGACCGACGCCATCATGCTCGGCCTCGACCCGACCGAGACCCGCCCGCTCCTGGAGGAGGGGGTCGAGGTGATCATGCAGTTGCTGCGCACCGAGGAACCGGTGACCAGTCAGACCAAGACGTGGAACCTGGTCGATGCCCGCCTCCACCTGCGCCCGTACTCCAACCCGTTGTTCGACGTCGCCGTGCCGGCCGTCGCCTCGCCGTCGGGACCCCGCCTGGCCGGCAAGCACGGCATCGGGCTGCTGTCGATCGGGGCCACCCAGTCCGCCGGTTTCGACGTGCTCGGGCTGCACTGGGGTGTCATGGAGGAACGGGCGGAGACGTTCGGCACCGTGGCCGACCGGTCGCAGTGGCGCCTCGTCGGGCTGATGCACATCGCCGAGTCGAAGGAGCAGGCGGCCCAGGACGTCGAGTACGGCATCCGTCAGTGGTTCGACTACTTCCAGCACACCGCCGCCTTCCCGCAGATGGACGTCGGCGCCGCCGACGCCGCCCGCGAGATGATCGACTTCGTCAACGACTCCGGCCTCGGCTCGATCGGCACCGTCGAGACGGCGGTCGAGCAGATCGAGCGGCTGCAGGAGCAGTCGGGTGGCTTCGGGTGCTACATGTGCCTGGCCCACGAATGGGCCAACCCGGAGGCGACGAAGCGCAGCTACGAGCTGATCGCCCAGCGGGTCTTCCCGGAGTTTCAGGGCCACGCCGACCCGACGCGTGATTCGCGGGAGCGGGCGCGGGCCGGGCGCGAGCACCTCGCCGAGCGCAACATGCAGGCCGTCAACGACATGGTCGCCAAGCACCAGGCCGAACTCGGCGCCAAGGCCGCCCCGACCTGACCCGCGCGTCAGCGGGGGCGGAAGCGCAAGGTGGTGCCGGGGCGGGCCTGGGCAACGCTGGGGAGGTCGGCGGGGTCGACGACGGCGATCACCGGGTAGCCGCCGGTCGTCGGGTGGTCGGCCAGCAGGACGACCGGTTGGCCGTCGCTCGGTACCTGCACGGCACCGAGCACGAGGCCCTCGCTGGGCAGCTCGCCGGTGACGGCGCGACCGAGGACCGGACCGCACAGGCGCACACCGACCCGGCTGACCTCGGGCGTCACCACCCACTGCATCGACGTCAGCGCTCGCCACGCGGCGTCGTCGAACCAGTCGCGGCGAGGGCCCGGCCACAGCGCGATCGTCGTTCGCCGCCGGGGTGGAGCACCGTGGTCGACGGCCACCGCCGTCGCCGGGTCGGGGCCGACGACGAGGGTGGCACCGGCCACCACGGCCGGCGGGCCCAGTCCGGAACGGGAGTCCCGACTGCGTGAGTCGAGCACGGCCTCGACGGCGATAGACCCGCGCGCGGCCACGTAGCCCCACAGCTCCCCGGGCACCGGATGGACGGCGACGGTGTCGCCGGCGGCGAGCTGGTGTACGGCCACGTCGGGAGTCGCCGCGACCGTAACGGCGGAGTCGGCCCGTACGACCAGCCCGCCCGCCGTCTCCAGCAGCGCCGCCGTGTCGGGGTTGCCGACGAGCCGATTGAGCACCCCGGCCATGGTCGCGTCGAGCGCGCCGCTGCGCGGCACACCGAGATGGGCAAAGCCGGGCCGACCGGCGTCCTGCACCGACGTGGCCAGCCCGGCCTCGAGCACGGTCAGTGCGGGGGTCACGGACCGGCCTCGGCCACGAAACGCACGCTCGTGCCCGGCGGCAGGAGGGCCGGAGGATCGCGGTCGAGCGACCACAGCTCGGCGTCGGTGCGGCCGATCAGGTGCCAGCCGCCGGGCGAGGGCGACGGATACACGGCGGCGTACTCGGCGGCGATGGCCACGGCGCCGGCCGGCACGCGCGTACGCGGTGTCGGACGACGCGGCACCTGGAGGCGCCGATCGAGGCCGCGAAGGTAGGCAAAGCCGGGTGCGAACCCGCAGAACACGCTGGTGTACGTCCCGGCGTGGTGGCAGGCCACGACGTCGGCCACGGAGAGTCCTGTCGCCTCGGCGACATCACCAAGATCGTCGCCGTCGTAGCGGACCGGGATCTCGACCACGCGGCGCGCGGCGGTCGGTTCCGGTCGTTGCGGAGCGAGCGCGGCCAGCCAGCCGGCCGCCGCCTCGACATCGGGCTCACCCGACATTGTCACGAGCAGTGTGCCGGCGGCCGGGACGACGTCGACCAGCGCGAAGCCGGCGGCCCTGTGCTTGGCCCGCACGGCGGCGGCGAGCCCGAGCACGTCGTCGCTCTCGACCAGCCACGCCGCCGGTCCGTACGGGAGGACGGTGACAGCCACGGCAACCTCAGGCCGCGAACGGCTGGACGCCGATGCCGGCCGCATCCAGCGCGGACCGTACGGCCCGTGCCAGCGACACGGCACCGGGCGTGTCACCGTGGACACAGATCGAGCGGGCGTCCACCGGGATCATCGTGCCGTCGATCGCCTCGACACGGCGGTGGGTCGCCATCCGCACGGCCCGGGCGGCGACGGCGGCGGGGTCGGTGAGCACGGCGCCGTCCTCTCGTCGGGAGACCAGCCGGCCGTCGGGCTGGTAGGCCCGATCGGCGAAGGCCTCGCCCACCGGTTCGAGTCCGGCTTCCTCGGCCAGACGCAACAGCGGCGAGCCGGGCGCACCGAGCACGGCGAGGGAGAAGTCGTACTCGGCCGCCGCCTGGACGACAGCCTCGGCGTGCTCGACGCGGTCGATGCACGCGTGGTAGAGCGCCCCGTGGGGCTTGACGTAGGCGATCTCGGTACCGGCGACCTGGGCGAACGCGTCGAGGGCGCCGAGTTGATAGAGCACGGCGTCGCGCAGTTCGGCCGTCTCCATGTCGACGAAGCGCCGTCCGAACCCGACGAGATCGGGATACGCGACCTGGGCGCCGATGACGACGTGGCGCTCGGCGGCGGCGTCGCAGACCCGCCGCAGCGTCGAGGGGTCGCCGGCGTGAAAGCCGCAGGCGACGTTGGCGCTCGTGACGACGCCGAGCATCGCCTCGTCGTCGCCCAGCGTCCACGCCCCGAACGACTCGCCGAGATCACTGTTCAGGTCGATCGCCGCCACGGCGCCGATCGTACGTCGGGCCGAACTTCAGGCCGTCTCCCGCCGGGTCTCCAAGCGCGCCCCTCCGTCAGCCGTCGTCTGCGGTCGTCGCCGTCGTCCCGTCCGACCCGGACGACCCGCCCGGCGCCAGTTCGCTGTCGGCGTCGTCCGTCGTGAGCGTTTCGTCGGGGTTGGTGTGGCCAGCCGGCGGGGTGTCGGCCGGCACCGGCCGGCGGGCGGCGCCCTCGGCGGCCCCGTCGTCGCTCGGGCCGTCGCCGCCGAGCATCTCGGCCACCTGATCGTCGGCGAGGCGATGAAAGCAGCGCCGGCCGTTGCCGCGGGCAAGCACCGCGACTTCCAGATCACGCGCCGGGATCTGGCGCTCGTCACCGCCCAGCGCGGCCGTTCCGGCTTGCACGGCGGCGGCCAGGTCGAGCTCGGGCGTGAACGACTCGGCCAGACGCGTCCCGATGGCGTCGGCGTCGCCGCCCAGCACGGTGTAGTCGCGATGGTCGAAGACGGTGCCGTCGTAGAGGATGTGGAACATCTGGTCACCGGCCGACTCGTGGCCGACCTCGGCGACGAGGATCTCGACCTCCATCGGCTTCATCTCGTGAGTGAAGATCTGGCCGAGGATCTGGGCGTACTGGTTGGCCAGGCTGCGGGCGTCGACGTCGTCGCGGCTGTACTGGAAACCCTTCAGATCGGCGGCTCGGACACCGGCCACGCGGAGCTGGTCGAACTCGTTGTACTTGCCGACGCCGGCGAAGGCGATGCGGTCGTAGATCTCGGCGACCTTGCGTAGCGTCTCGGAGCTGTTCTCGGAGACGATGGCGATCCCGTCGGCGTAGCGCACGGCGACGAGGGCACGGCCCCGGGCGATGCCTTTGCGGGCGTAGTCGGCCCGGTCCTTCATCACCTGTTCCGGGGCGACGTAGAACGGCATGTTCACGAGATGGTCGCTCCGTCGGGCGTCGCCGTCTGGGGGGCGCGCACCAGGTCGGAGATGGCGGTGTAGCGCTCGGCCAACTCGGCGTCGTCGACGCGGGTGAACCCGTCGACGGTGATGGTGGCGACGATCGGGTAGATCCCGCGCAGCGCGTCGGGGCCGCCCGTGGCCGAGTCGGCATCGGCTGCTTCCCACAGCCCGCGGCACACGAGGTCGATGGCGTCGCCGCGATCGAGACCCTCGCGGTAGCCCATCTTGACGGCCGTTCCGGCGTGCAAGCTGCCGGAGCCGGTGGCCACGTACTCGCGCTCCTCGTAGCGGCCACCGGTGATGTCGTAGGCCCACAGTCGACCCATCGCCCGGCGCCGGTCCCAGCCGGCGAAGATCGGGACGACGCCGAGTCCCATCAGTGCCGACTGCAGGTTGCCGCGGATCATCATCGACAGCTGGTTGGCCTTGCCCTCCAAGCTGAGCGCCGTGCCTTCGACCTTCTCGTAGTGCTCCAGCTGCAACTGGAACAGCCGCACCATCTCCATCGCCGGTCCGGCGGCGCCGGCGATGGCCACGGCGCTGTGGCGATCGGTCTCGACGACCTTCTCCATCGCCCGGTGGCTGATCAGGTTGCCGGCCGTGGCTCGCCGGTCGCCGGCGATGACGACGCCGTCGACGAAGCGCACGGCGATGCACGTCGTAGCGTGCGGCAACGGGCCGAGGGCGTCGGCGTGGCCGGCGATGGCCGGCTCACCCGTTCCGACTCGACGCATCAGGTCGGCGAAGTTGGTCCCGGGATCATCACCCGGGCGGAAGACGGGCATGGCCATGGGCGCCTACTGCCCGCCTTTTTGCACGTATGACTTGACGAAGTCCTCGGCGTTGGTCTCCAACACCTCGTCGATTTCGTCGAGCAGGTCGTCCAGCTCGGCCTTCAGCTTCTCGCCGCTCTCCGAGACGGGGGTGGTCGTCTCGACGACCTCGGCCGACTCGGTCGTCCGGCTCGTCTGCTTCGGCTTGTGGGTTCGCTCGGCCATGATTCACGCTCCCTTGGCGGTGTCACCTGCTCAGGTGCGATGCGGATCATCCGACCCGAGTCGCGCCAGCAGCTCCACCGCACGGTCACTCTCGTCGATCAACCTAGCCACGTGGTCCGCCGTTCCACGGAGAGGCTCCATCATCGGCACGCGCCGCAGCGGCTCTCGCCCGATGTCGAACACGATCGAGTCCCAGTTCGTGGCGACGATCTCGTCGGCGTACTTGGCCAGACAACGTCCTCGGAAGTAGGCCCGCGTCGTCGTCGGGGGCTCCGTCATCGAGCGCTCGACCTCGGCCGGGTCGATCAGCGTTTCCAGGCCGACCCTCGTCGCCAGGCCGCGGCCCGGCCGGAGGTCGTGGTACTGCAGGTCGATCGCCTTCAGCCGGGCCGAGCCGGGCGCCAACCCGTGGCGGACTGCGTAGCCGTCCACGAGACGCTGTTTGGCCACCCAGTCGACCCAGGCGGCGGCCCCGGACGGGTTGACCTCGAGCGTCGTCAGCACCTGCTCCCACCGTCGCAAGACGTCCTGGCCGATGGCGTCGTCGACGGCCGCGAGACCGTGCGACCGCTCGTACTTGCGGGCCCGCTCCAGCAAGCCCCACTGGACCTCCAGCGCCGTCGCCCGCCGTCCGTCGCGCAGCAACACGGTGCGCCGCAGGGTCGGGTCGTGGCTGACCTGGCGGATGGCCGGCACCGGGTTGGCCAACAGCCACTCGTCGCCGAGCGCGTCGTCCTCGATCATCGCCAGCACGACGGCGGTGGTGCCGACCTTCAGGTAGGTGGCGACCTCGCTCATGTTGGCATCGCCGACGATCACGTGGAGGCGGCGATACTTCTGGGCATCGCAGTGCGGCTCGTCGCGGGTATTGACGATCGGGCGCTTCAACGTCGTCTCCAGGCCGACCTCCTCCTCGAAGAAGTCAGCCCGCTGACTCAGCTGGTAGGGCACCTCGTCGGTCGGCGTCCCCGGCAGCTCGCAGCCGACTTTGCCGGAGCCGCAGAACACCTGCCGGGTGACGAAGTGGGGAGTCACCTGGGCCACGATGCGGCCGAACGGCACGTCGCGGGCGAGGAGGTAGTTCTCGTGGCAGCCGTAGCTGTTGCCCTTGCCGTCGGAGTTGTTCTTGTGGACGATCACCTCGGGTGTCCCCGCCGACATCGTCGCCAGCTTGGCGTTGGCGTGCTCCATCGAGCGGCGCACGATCTCCTCGGCGGCGCGGTCGTAGCGGACGGCCTCCAGCGCCGTCGAGACCTCGGGCGTCGAGATCTCCGGGTGGGCGTGGTCGACGTAGTAGCGGGCGCCGTTGGTCAACACGGCATTGACGAGATTCGTGTCGATCTCCGGGGCGACGACATCGTCGAGGGAAAAGCCCCGCGCGTCGTTGGCCGGCCGCTCGTCGTCGAAGTCCCACCCGACGCGCCCGCGACCCCTCGTACTGGTGGCGGCGACGTAGGCGTTGATCAGCAGCGAGGAGGCCGAGACGGGGTTGTTCTCGCCGCCGTGCACGAGGATGCCGTACTCGGTCTCGATCCCGCAGACCTTCGTCAGCGCCATGGCCGGACCCTAGCGGTGGCACCTACGGCTGGCGCCGGCATCGCCACCTCCTTCAGCTCAGGCTCGCGAGGGCGGCTTCGGCGGCGTGGAATCCGCCGAGGCCGTGGACACCGGCACCCGGCGGCGTGGCGGCCGAGCACATGAAGACGCCGGGAATGCCGGTGGCGTACGGGTGGCGGGTCAGCCGAGGACGGGCGAGCAGTTGGCGCGCGGTGTTGGCCCCGCAGCTGATGTCGCCTCCGACGAAGTTGGGGTTGGCGGTGGCCAGGTCGGCCGGCCGGCGAGTGTGCACGCCGACGATGCGTTCGCGGGTGCCGGGGGCGAAACGCTCGAGCTGGTCGAGGACGGCGGAGGTGGCGTCGCCGTCGAAGCCGGCCGGCACGTGGGCGTAGGCCCAGACGGGGTTGATCGACCCAGCCGAGCGGCTGGGGTCGGCGAGGTACTGCTGGCCGACCAGCACGAACGGGCGCGCCGGCATGTGCCCGCGGCTGACCGCCGCCTCGGCGGTGGCGATCTCCTCGAACGAGCCACCGAGGTGCACGGTGCCGGCCCGATGAGCCTCCGCCGCCGTCCATGGGACGTCACCGTCTACCGCGAGATCGACCTTGAACGCCGCCGGGCCGAAGCGGTACCGCCGGTAGGCCCGCGCCACCCGGGCCGGCAATCGGTCGCCGGCGATCTCGGCGACCGCCGGCGGAGCGACGTCGAGCAGGACGAGGTCGGTCGGTTCGAGCTCGGCGAGGGACTCGACGCGCCGGCCGGTCTCGATCGTTCCGCCGTGTGCCCCGAGCAAGGCGATCAGGGCATCGGCGATCGCTTGGGAGCCGCCCTCGGCCACCGGCCAGCCGTAGGCGTGTCCGGCCGCGCCGAGGAGCAACGCCACCGATGACGTCAGCGGCGCCGTCAGCGGTCGAAAGGAGTGGGCCGCGATCCCCCCGAGCAGCGCCCGACCGGCCGCCGTCTCGAAGCGCCGCGCCATCCACGTCGCCGGCGCCACCGCGCGGAGACCGAATCGGGCCATGGCGACGGGATGGTCGGGCCAGCGCAGTAGCGGCCCGAGCGCGTCGGCGACGAGTTCGTCGATGCCGGCGACGAGCGGCTCGAACGTTCGCCGCCACGACTCCTCGTCGGCGCCGAGCGCGCGGGCGGTGTCGTCGACCGATCGCCACAACGCCGCCGCCGACCCGTCATCGAGCGGGTGGGCGAGCTGCACCTCGGGCCACCGCCACGTCAGGCCGTGGGCGGTCAGGTCGAGCGACCGCAGGAACGGTGAGCCCACGCCCATCGGATGGAACGCCGAACAGTCGTCGTGGACCACGCCGTCGCGCACGCTCGAGCGGAGCCCGCCGCCGGGTCGGTCGGCCGCTTCCAGCACGGTGACGGTGACGCCGCGCTGGGCGAGGTGGGCGGCGGCGGCGAGTCCGTTCGGGCCGCTGCCGACGACGACCGCGGTGGTCACAAGGTCCGGCGCAGCCCGAACGCCGACGAAGGTGGGCGAGCGCCGATCCGGAGGGTCGGCGAGCTCGGCAGGCGCAGCCGATCCGGCTTTGCCGGTCGGCGCAGCCTCATTACAGGTATTGACCGGTGGCGACCCGTTCGATCGCCCGTCCACCGGTCGGGTCGTCGGCCTGGTCGCCCTCGTTGACGAG
>Ga0136617_10000694_pt1 | contig 28944 bp, 26 predicted proteins | sample AntDrymUQ3222106_2_FD_129672 | JGI IMG/M metagenome (GOLD analysis project Ga0136617, IMG submission 129672) | Polar desert sand microbial communities from Dry Valleys, Antarctica - metaG UQ322 (21.06) | ecosystem: Environmental > Terrestrial > Soil > Desert | place: Antarctica: Dry Valley... | reverse complement strand
CGTGCCGCTCACAAGCTCCCACCGCACCGCGATCTGACGCTCATCGATCATCCCTACCAGTTCGCCAGCGCGCCCGCCAATCCTCGCCGCACCGCGCTCCTTAAAAAGGCGTGAACCCTTAGGCCTTTTTTCTGTTGTTCTACAGGCCGAGGTCGCGGACGCCGAGCTCGTCGGCGCCGAGGTGGTGCGCGAGCTCGTGACGGACGGTCCGCGTGACCTCGTCGCGCAGCCGGTCGGCGTCGTGGCCGAAGTCGCGCCGCAGCGTGTCGCGATAGATGACGATCCGGTCGGGAACCTCGTCGCGCGCGACGCCGTCGCCGTGGTAGAGGCCGTAGGCGCGCATCTTGCGCCCGCCGTCGGAGATCACGACGGCGACGTTGCGCTCCAGCGCCCGCTGGAGGATGTCGGGCAGCTCGTCCATGGCCTCGCGCACGAGCTCGGCGAAGTCGTCGTCGTCGTAGGGGTCGAGGTCCATGAAGTGCAGCTCGTCGGGTTCGGGGGCGACGCCGTCGCGGGCGAGGCGCTCTGACTCCTGCACGAGGCGCTCGAACTCCGCTTCGGACTCCGGCTCGCTCCAGCCGGCCAGGCGCAGCCCCAGCGACATCATCAGCGCACCGATGACGAGGATCGCGAGCACCACGAGGACCCCGCCCTGCATGAGCCGCACCGGCGTCGAAACGCTGAAGCCGCCGATGACGCCGACCGCCCCGAGACCGATGCCGAGCGCGATGACCGCGGCCAGCAGGACCCGTCGCGGTGTCGGCGTGCGCATCGCGTCCCCGCTACCGCATCGTGCGGGCGATGACCACCCGCTGGATCTCGTTGGTGCCCTCGTAGATCTGGGTGATCTTCGCGTCGCGCATCATCCGCTCGACGGGGTACTCATTGACGTAGCCGTAGCCGCCGAGCACCTGGATCGCCTCCAGCGTCACGGCCATCGCCGTGTCGGAGGCAAAGAGCTTGGCCATCGAGGAGTACTTGCCGAGGTCGGGCTCGTTGCGGTCGGCCTTCGCGCAGGCCTTGTAGAGCAGCTCACGCGCCGCGGCGGTGCGCGTCTCCATGTCAGCGAGCTTGAACTGGATGCCCTGCAGCGCGTTGATCGGCTTGCCGAAGGCGATCCGCTCGCGGGCGTAGGCGGCGGCGTAGTCCGTCGCGCCCTGGGAGATGCCGAGGGCCTGCGCGGCCGCGCCGAGGCGCGTGCGCTCGAGCGTGGCCAGCGCGACGGAGAGGCCCTTGCCCTCGACGCCGATCAGGTTGGCCGCCGGCACGCGTACGTCGGTGAACGAGGGATTGCCGGTCGGCGAGCCCTTGATGCCGAGCTTGTGCTCGAGCTTGCCGGGATCGAAGCCCTCGCGATCGGCCTCGACGACGAAGGCCGAGCTGCGGTTGTTCTCGCGGTCGGTCTTGGCGAACACGATGTAGAAGTCGGCGACGCCCGCGTTCGTGATCCAGTTCTTCTGGCCGTTGATGACCCACTCGTCGCCGTCGTCGCTGCGCACGGCAGATGTCTTCATCGAGGCCGGGTCCGAGCCGGCCTCGGGCTCTGACAGCGCGAAGGCGGGGCTCCACTGGCCGCTCGCGCAGCGCGGCAGAAAGCGCTCCTTCTGCTCGTCGCTGCCGAACAGCTGGATCGGCAGCGTGCCGAGCTCCTGGACCATCAGGATCAGCGCCGACGACGCGCAGGCCTTGGCGATCTCCTCGACGGCCATCTGCAGCATGAGCGTGCCCGTGCCGGTGCCGCCGTACTGCTCGTCGAAGGGCAGCCCGAGGATGTCGTGCTCGGCGAGCAGCTCGCGGATGTCCTGCGGGTACTGCGCCGTGCGGTCGATCTCCGCCGCGCGCGGGGCGATCCTCTCCTGCGCGAGCTGGCGGATCATGTCGCGCAGATCGGCGAGCTCCTGCGGTATCGCGTACGCGTCGGTCGTCGCCGTGGTCACCGTGTTGATGGTACAAGCGACAGCCGCCGTGGCGGTTCAGCTCGACCACGCCCAGCGTGAGAGCCGCGGCGCCGCCGAGCGGCGTTTCGAGCAGCGCGCGCGGATCTCGGCGGCGCTGACCCAATCGGCGTTGGACGCGCTGGGACGGCCGTCCGCGCGGGAGCTGGGACGCGACTTCCGCGAGCGCGGTGCGGTGCATCGCCAGCGCCTGACGGCGCTCGTCAAGCGGGGTGTTCTCGGTTATGCGGTGGTCATCGAAGCGCGGGGGAGGATCCGCGCGAGGATCGGGCACGATGCACCGTCGCGCGGCACCAATCGCATCCCCGGCGTGCTGTCGGGCGTGCGCCGTACCCCGGCAGGGCCGATGGTGGAGCTCGAGGTGCCGTTCACGACGAGCGCCGGCACGTTCGTGCTCGTCGAATGGATCTCCGTCGCGTACCTGCGCAGGTCGCTCGAGCGCATTCTGCGTCGGGTCCGAATCCGGATGGCGCCGCGCTCGTCATCGCCGATCGGCGCGGGGCAGGGCTGGCGCGGGTCGCACCCGAGGACGGCGCCTCGCCCCGCGATCCCCTGACGGTCGTGACGACGGTTCCGGGCACGACCTGGCGGCTGAGCCTGCAGGCCGAGCGCGCGCGGGTGCTCGCGGGGTCGGGCGGCGGAGCGTGGCTCGGCTGGCTGCTGATCGACGGGCCGGCGCTGGCGATCCTGGCCGTACGCCATCGTCTGCTCCTGCACCGACGTGACGGTGCGTCAGGATCTGGAGGCGCACCTGCTCGACCTCGCCGACCGCGATCCGCTGACAGGGCTGTGGAACCGGCGCCGCTTCGAGCAGGACCTCGCGCACCAGCGAGAACGACCGCGAGGGCGGGGCGCAGTTCCGCGCCTGCGCGGCCGCCGCGCTGCTGGAGGTGCTGGCGGCGTCGCCCCGACACGCAGCGGCGCCGCAGACGCGCGAGCGTGAGCCGCTGGCCGCCGGCCGCGATCAGCTGCGCCCGGGCACCATCAGCGCGCCGCCGGCGCCCGACGCCATCAGCGCACCGGCGAACGTGCCCAGCAGCATCCCGTGCAGCTCCTGGCGCGTCATGTCGCCGTGCTCGATCCAGTCGAGGATCGCGGCGTCGAGGAACGCCAGCCAGCCGAACACCGCGGCGCGCGTAGCGGGCCGCTCGCCGTCGGGACCCAGGCCCGACAGGATCAGGCCGGCGGTGTCGATGCGGACCTGGCCCATCGTCTCGCGCACCTCGCGAGCGCCGGCGCTCTCGAGCATCTTCGCGTAGGCCTTCGGACGCTCCTGGACCCAGCTCAAGAAGGCGTCGAGCGTCGTGGCCACCTGCTCGGCGGGCGGCAGCGACGAGTCGGGCTGCACGCGCTCGCGCAGCTCCTGCGCCCCTGACATGAGCGCGGCCTCGAAGAGCTTGTGCTTGCTCGGGAAGTAGTGGTAGAGCAGCGCCTTGGAGATCTGCGCCTCGCGCGCGATCTGCGCCATCGAGAGCGCGTCGTAGCCGTGCTCGCCGAAGAGCTCCGTCGCGCGCGCGAGCAGCAGCGCGCGGCGCTCGTCGTTCTGCATGCGGCGGTAGGCGGGTCCGGCCACAGCGCCGAGTCTAGCGCACTCTTGACCGCTGGTCGACAAGCCTGCTATCGTCTTGCTGACCAATGGTTGACAAGCGGAGGCGAGCGCGATGACGCAGACGATCGACACAGCACGGCTGGACGCGCTGGAACGCCGGACGGAGCACCTGGCGGCGCGCATGCACGCGGTCGAGCTGCGGCTGTCCGCCTCGACCGCCGCCCGGCCGGTGCCCACCGCACCCGCGCGTGGCGCCTCGGTCGCTCCCCCCGCTTCGCCGGTCGCGCCCGCGGGCGCCGCGACGGCCCCGGCGCCGGGCCCCGCACCGGCCGCCACCCCGGCTCAGAACCCTCCCCCGGCCCCCGCCGCCCGCCCGCGCCCCAGCCTCGAGGACCTGCTCGGCGGCCGCGTGCTCGCCTGGGCCGGTGGTCTCGCCGTGCTCGTCGGCATCGCGCTGCTGCTCGCGATCGCCGTCTCCAACGGCTGGATCGGCGAGGGCGCGCGCACGCTGCTGGCCGGCTCCTTCTCGCTGGCGCTGATCGGCGCCGGCATCTGGCTGCAGGAGCGCCGTCGCCGCTCGGACGCGGCGCTGGCCGCCGTCGCGGCCGGGATCTCCGGGCTCTTCGTCACGATCGCCGTCGGTGGTCCGGTGTACGGCGTGCTGCCGTCGGCGGTGGCCCATGCCCTGGCGCTCGGCGCCGGCGTCCTCGGCGCCACGCTCGCCGTGCGCTGGCAGTCGCAGGGCATCGGCGCACTCGGCATCGTCGGCGCGCTGCTCGCACCCGTGCTCGCCGGTGCCCCGGCGGAGAGCTCCACGCTCGTGCTGCTGTGGCTCGCCGGCCTCTCCGGCGTCGCCGTCGTCGTCTGGCAGCGCTGGAACTGGCTGGCAATCGCGGTCTTCGCGATTCCCGCTGCGCAGTGGCTCTGGTGGCTGGCCGACACCACGCCTTCGCACACCGCCGCGCTGCTCGTGCTCATGGCCTTCGGCGCGCTGAACGTCGGCGCGTCCGTCGGCTACGAGTTGCGCGTCCCGGCCGCCAGCCTGCGCCTCTCCTCGGCGCTGCTGCTGAGCCTCAACGCGATCGTCATCGCCCTCGCGGGCTGGTGGGCCTTGGACGGCTCGCCGCTCGCGCAGGTCTGGCTCGTCGCGCTCGCCGGGGTGCACCTCGCGGTCGGCCTGGCGACGCGCACCACGCGGATCGCCCGCGAGCTGCGCCTGCTGTCGCTGACGCTCGGCGTCGTACTCGCCGACGTCGCCGCGGCGACGATCCTCGACGGAGCCGTGCTGGCCGGCGCGTGGGCGGTCGCGACCGCCGGCTTCGCGCTGCTCGCCCGCAGCCTGATCGCGCGCCGCCAGGGCGATCACGACGAGCTGCTCGTCGGCCTCGGCCTCGGCGGCCATCTGCTGCTGAGCGCCGCGCAGGCGGTCGCCCAGGCGCCGCCCGACGCGGTCGCCGCGGGCGATCCGATCTCCTTCGCCGCCCACCTGGCGATCGCGGCGACCGCCGTCGCCGCGTTCGCGGCCGGGCGCTTCGCCGCCGACATCCGGCCGCAGTGGCGCGCAGCGCTGGACGGCGTCGCGATGGCCGGGGTCGCGTACCTGTCGATGCTCACCCTCGACGGGGCGGTGCTGGCCGCGGCGTTCGCCGCCCAGGCGCTCGCGCTCGGCATGATCGCCGGCCGCGGCCGCGACGACGTCGCCGCCTGCGGCGGCGCCGCGTTCCTGGCGCTCGCGCTCGGCCACGCGCTCTCCTTCGAGGCGCCGCCGAGCGCACTCGTCGAAGGGGTGGGGTCGATCTCCGCCGCGGCGCTCGCACTTGGCGCGAGTGCCGTCGTCGCGCTGCGCGGGGCGCAGCTGCTGCCGCGCTGGCGCCCAGCGCTCGCCGCGACCGGCCTGCTGACGCTGCTGTACCTCGCCTCGGCGGCCGTCGTCACGGTCGCCGGTCAGGATCTCGGTCAGCTGCTGCTCAGCGCCCTATGGGCGACGGCCGGCCTCGCCGGCCTGATCGTCGGCCTCGTGCGCGACGAGCGCACCTTGCGGCTCGCGTCGCTGGCGCTGCTGGGCACGACGATCGGCAAGGTCTTCCTCTACGACCTCGCGGCGCTCGAGTCGCTGTACCGCGTCGGCTCGTTCATCGCCCTCGGCCTGCTGCTGCTGCTCGCCGCCGGGCTCTGGCAGCGGATGCGCCCGCGTCCGCTCCCCGACCTCAGGACGGCGCCACCGGCGCTGCGTTGAGCGGTACCCTCGCGCCCATGCCATCCATCTTCGATTCCTCCAACATCGAGATCACGCCCGAGCAGGCGCAGGCGGCCCTGGCCGAGGACAAGGCGCAACTGATCGACGTGCGCGAGCCGTACGAGTGGGAGGCCGGCCGGATCGACGGCGCCCTGCACATCGAGCTCGAGCACCTGGCGTCCAACGCGGGCAAGATCGACACCGACCGCCCGGTGATCTTCCAGTGCCGCCTCGGCTCGCGCTCGGCGATGGCCGCGCAGGCCTTCCGCGGCGTCGGCATCGACGCCTACTCGATGGCTGGTGGGCTGCAGCGCTGGGCCGACGAGAACCGCCCGCTCGTGCCCGAGGGCGGCCACGTCGCCGACCACTAGTCATCCGTATAGCGGTTGCGTGGCGCTTGTGGCGCGTGGGTAGCTAGCTCGCACACACCAAAGGAGCGACATGTACATCGGCCTTGGCACCCTGCTGATCATCATCATCATCGTGATCATCCTGCTGTAGCGCGAAAGGCCCGCTCGAGGAGCGGGCCTTTCGTCTGGCTGCGGACGAACGCGTGCGTTCGTCTAGAGCTTCGCGACCTGGACCGCCTTGGGCCCCTTGTCGCCCTGCTCCTCCTCGTACTCCACGCGCGCCCCTTCGGCGAGCGTGCGGAAACCGTCGGAGACGATCCCCGTGTGATGGACGAACAGATCGCGGCTGCCCTCGTCGGGCGTGATGAAGCCGAACCCCTTGTCGTCGCTGAACCACTTGACGGTGCCGGTGGGCATGAGCCGTCCTCCCGTGAGCTCTTTCGGGCGGCAACCTACCACGCAGTCGCCGTGCCGGCAGGGCGACTTCTCCTACGATCCACGGGACCTGCGACCTGGAGGAGAACGCAATGGCCGATGAGGAAGCACACGAGGTCGTGACGGGCGAGGGCTACGCCGTCGCCAACATCGACGCCCTCGGCCACGGCGGCGGCTTTCGCAAGATCCGCCAAGCACTCGAGGTCAAGGCGCTGGGCATCAACGCGATCGTCATGCCTGCCGAGTTCGCCGGCCGGCGCCACTACCACTACACCCAGGAGGAGACGTACTTCATCCACCAGGGGCATGCCGAGCTCGAGTTCGGCGACGGCTCGGTGCACCGCCTCGGACCCGGCGGAATCGCCCGCATCGACGCCGAGACCGTGCGGCGGATTCGCAACGTCGGCGACGTGGACCTCATCTACGTCGCGGTCGGCGGCAAGGACGGCTACGTCGAGGGCGACGGCCACCTGCTGCCCTCCGAGCAGACGGGCTGACGTGCGCCGCCGCGCTGCCGTCACGGCCGCGCTCGCGCTGCTGGCCGGCGTGGCGCTGAGCGCCTGCGGCGAGGCTGACGAGCCGGCGGCGCGGCAGGCGACGACGGCATCGGGAGCGATCGAGCTGACCGTGCGCTACGACGACGGATCGGGGCGCAAGACGACCGGCGCGCTGACCTGCCGCGGCGCCGATCGCCGCGCCGCCGGCGCGCTCGACGGCCGCGCCCCGGTCGCGGAGCTGTGTGCGCAGGCGCGCGGGGTCAGCGAGCTGCTGACCTCCAAGCCCGAGGCGGGCCGTGCCTGCACGCAGATCTACGGCGGCCCCGAGACCGCCGTCGTGACGGGCACGATCGACGGCGAGACGGTCGAGCGTCGCTTCACGCGCACGAACGGCTGCGAGCTGGCGGACTACAAGCGCGCCGCCGGACTGCTGCAGCCGTAGCCACAGCGCTCCAGGCCGCGCCCGCCACCACGAGCGCGCCTGCGAGCCGCCGGTGCCCGAGCCCGGCGGCGACGAGGCCGCCGGCGCGGATCGGCGTCGTCACCCGCGCGGCGTGCAGGACGCGCGCGTCGGGCGCACGCGTCGCGCCGAACCAGTGCAGCAGGGTGTAGCCGAGGCCGCCGGCGATGCGCGCGAGCTCGGCGCCCGCGGCGACGCGCCCCAGCCAGCCGCGGCGGCGAGCGCCGCGCAGGGCGGCGACGGCGAACGCGGCGTCGGCGAGCCCCTCGAGGTCGCGCCCGAGGCGCGTCGGCACCGACGCGCGCGCCAGGTACCCGTCGAGCCCGTCGCTGGCGAGCGCCAGCGCGCACATCCACGGCCGCGGCGTGTCAGCCGCCGCGGGCGCGAGCCAGACGCGCACGAGCGTGCATGCGTCGGCCGCCGCCAGGTTGCGCGCCTGGCCGTCCTCGCTCTCGAGCATCCCGATGTGCCAGTCGAGCATGAGCCACGTCAGCGCCCACGATGCGGCGAAGGCCTGCGCGCGGCGCCTGAACGGCTCGCGCCGCGCGAGCGCGAGCGCCGCCCAGGCGGCGGCGCCGAGCGCGATCCACGCGCGCATCCGGCGCGCGGTCTGCGGCCGGGCGGCGCGCTGCGCGTCGGCGCGCCGCTGGCTTTCGAGCACGAAGCGCGCGCAGGCGCGCGGCCGGAAGCCGGCGTCGCGCAGCAGCACGAGCTGCTCGCGCGCCCACAGCTCGCCGGCGGTCAGATCAACGCCCCGAAGACGTCGTCGACCTGCTGCCAGCCGACCCGCAGGAGAAACTGGCTGTGGCGCCCGTAGGACTTCGCGCCCAGGATGAAGAAGCCGGGCTCCGGCGTGCGCAGGGTCTCGGGCCCGTGCGGGAGAACCGCCAGGCAGTCGCCGCCGGCGTGACCCATCAGCGCGGTGGCGAGGTTCATCGGCCCCGACGTCGCGTAGCACTCGTGCACCTGCAGCTGGCGGTAGAGCCGGTCGTCGCCGACGCCGCCGTTGAGCGCGAGGATCCGGTCGACGTCGAGCTCCTCGGCGCGACCGTTTCGCAGCGTCACGACGATCCGGTCGCCGCGGCCGTGCAGCGCCTCGGTGACATGTCCGGCGCGCAGCGTGATCGCAGCGCTCGCGCCCGCCGCCAGTCGCGCCGCCGCGGCGCCGAGCGCCGCCCGCTCGGGCAAGGGATCGCCCTCGACCACGCCCCACTCCGGCGCCGGGTTGCGCACCGCCCATACGACGCGCGTCCCGGGCGCGTGGCGGGCAAACTCGGCCAGCTCGATGGCGGCCGACTGCGCGGAATGCCCGGCGCCGGTGAGCAGGATCGTGCGGCCGGCCCAGCGCTCGGCCTGCGCCTCGAACGCCGGCAGCTGGCGCTCGATGCGATCCTCGAAGGCGCGTTCGTTGACGGCGCCGATGCCGCCGTCGCCGAGCCGGTTGGGGTTGCCGTAGGTGCCGGTCGCGTCGATCACGACGTCGGCGTTGACGATCGCCTCGGCGCCGGCGGGCCCGGCGACGAGCAGCCGCAGCGGCGCTGCGGCCCGGCGCGGCTCGCCGACCGCCTCGTGTTTGAGCAGGCCCTCGCGGCCGACGGCGAGCACGCGGGTGTTCAGGCGGATGCGCCCGCGCAGAGCCGGCAGCGCGGCGACCGGCTCGAGCAGCTCGCCGGCGAGATCGCCGCCGGTCGGCAGCACGGCACCGTCGGGCGCCGACGGCAGCGCGGCACGCATGCGCGGCGAGACGTTCATCGCCCAGGGCGTGAACATGCGCACGTGGCTCCAACGGCGCACGTGACCGCCGACCGACGCAGCGGCCTCGAAGACCTCGAAGTCGTGCCCGTGCGCGGCCGCGGCGAGCGCGGCCTCGAGGCCGATCGGGCCGGCTCCCAGGATGGCGATACGCCTCATCGAGCTCCCTCGTGGTGATCTGTGCCCCGCGCACGCACGATACTCAGGCGATGCCGAGGATCGCCGTGTTCGGCGGCGTGTACGCCAACCCATACGCGCTGCGCGCCCTGCTGGACGACGCGCGCGCGCGCAACTGCGACGGCCTGTACTGCCTCGGCGATCTCGGCGGCTTCGGCGCGGAGTGCGACGCCGTCTGGCCGCTGTTGCGCGAGCACGACGTGACGACGATCGCCGGCAACTACGACGTGGCGATCGGGCGCGGCGACGACGACTGCGGCTGCGGCTACGCCGACCCGCGCGACAACGCCTTCGCGCAGCTCATGTACGACCACACGCGCGCGCACACGTCGGCGCCGTTCGCGGCGTGGATGGCCCGGCTGCCGGGCGAGCTGCGCTGCGAGATCGGCGGCGTCGACGTGCACATGGTCCACGGCTCGCCGCTGGCGATCAACGACTTCATGTGGGAGTCGCTGCCCGAGGAGGAGCTCGCGCTGCGCGCGCGGGCGAGCGGCGCCGAGCTGCTGCTGTGCACGCACACCGGGATCGCCTGGGAGCGCGCCGTCGGGGAGACGCGGATCGTCAACGTCGGCGCCGTCGGGCGGCCCGCGAACGACGGGCGGCCGGATGGCCGTTACGCCGTGATCGACCTGTGCGGCGGACGCGTCGAGCACGTCGAGCTCGTGGCGCTCGCCTACGACTGGCGCGCGCAGGCCGCGTCGATGCGCGCGGCCGGGCTGCCCGAGCCGTTCGTGGAGACGATCCAGACCGGCTGGTGGACGACGTGCCTGGAGATCGTGCCGCCGCGCGAGCGCGCCCGCGGCGCGTTTCACGTCTACCGCGAGGCGCTGGCGGATATGGACGGCGCCGCGGCGGGCTGGGCGGACGGCATCGTCGCCGCCGACGACGGACGGCCGGTCGTCTCGCTGTTCGGCACGCCGCAGTTTCCGCCGCGCCTGTGGATCTACACGAACTTCCACTGCAACCTCGCCTGCGACTACTGCGTCGTGGCGAGCTCGCCGAGCGCGCGGCGCCGCCAGCTGACCGCGGAGCGGTTCTTCGCGCTGGTCGACGAGGCGGTGCGCGAGGGCTTCGGCGAGGTCTACGTCACCGGCGGCGAGCCGTTCGTGCACCCGCAGATCACGGCGATGATCGAGTACGCGTGCGCGCGGCTGCCGACGGTCGTGCTGACGAACGCGATGCTCTTCACGGGACGCCGGCGCGCGGAGCTCGAGCGCCTGGCCGGGCGGCGGGGGCTGACGCTGCAGTCGTCGCTGGACGGCGCCCGCGCCCAGACCCATGACCGCTGGCGCGGTGCAGGCTCGTGGGCGCGGGCGATCGACGGGCTGCGGCTCGCGGCCGAGCTCGGCCTGCCGCTGCGGGTCGCGCTGACGCAGACGCCCGACAACCGCGACGAGGTCGAGCAGCTGCGCGCGCTGCTGGAGCCGCTCGGCATCACCGGCGACGCGTTCGCCGTGCGGCCGCTCGTGGCGCGCGGCTTCGCGGCAGGTGCCGGCGCGCCGGCCGACGCGATCGAGGTCTCGGATGCGGTCATGGTGCCCGAGCTGACGATCACCGCCGACGGCGCGCACTGGCACCCCGTCGGCGCCGACGTCGAGTCCTGCCCGGACTTCCTCCTGACGCGTGGCGACGTCCCGCTCGCCGCGGCCAAGCGGCTCGTGATCGAGCGCTTCCTCGAGCTGCGTCAGGCCGACGGCTCGCTGCCCGATGCGTTCCGGTGCGCGGTGTGAGGGGCGAGGGACCAGCGTTCCATCCCGCTCCTGCCGAGGTGCCAGCGATTGCTGCTATAGGGCTAGCAACCGCTAGCACCCTGGCGCAGGACAGGTTGGCGACGAGCCCGCTCGTCTCGATCCTCATCCCGACGCTCCACGAGGAGCGCGAGCTGCCGCGCCTGCTCGACCACCTCGCCGCGCTGCACGGCCGCTGGGAGCTGATCGTCGCCGACGGAGGCTCGCGCGACGCCACGCTGGAGGTCGCGCGGGCACATCACCTGCGGCCGCGCGTGATCGAGAGCGCCGGGGGCCGCGCGGCGCAGCTCAACGCGGCTGCGCGTGCCGCGACCGGCGACGTCCTGCTGTTCCTGCACGCCGACAGCCGCCTGCCGCACGACGCGTATGCGTCGCTCGCGCAGGCCTGGCGCGCCACCCCACCGATCGCCGGCGGCAACTTTGCGCTGCGCTTCGACGGCGGCGGCGTCTTCGAGCGCACGCTCGGCGCCGTCTACCGCCTCCAGCGCCGGCACGGCTTCTACTACGGCGACTCCTCGGTCTGGGTGCGCCGCGAGGCGTTCACCGCGCTGGACGGCTTCCGCGAGATCCCGCTCATGGACGACTACGACTTCGTCCGGCGTCTGGAGGCCAGCGGCTCGACGCGCTGCCTCCCGGGGCCCGCGACGACGTCCGCGCGACGCTGGCGCAGCGCGGGCATCGCGCGGACCGTGCTCGCGTGGTTCGTCATCCGCTGGCTGTTCGTGGCCGGGGTCGCGCCGCAGCGCCTCGCGCGCCTGTACGGCGTGGTGCGCTGAGCGCACGTGCGGCGCGTGCTCACTCGACGCGCGGCACGCCGACCAGGCCACCGACGAGCAGCGCCTGCATGGCGACCAGCTCGCGCCGGCGCCGTGGCGGCGCCCCAACGGCCGCCAGCGTCGCCCGATCGGCTCGGCCCTCGGCGGCCGAGAGCGCGACGGAGATCGCGCCGCCGAGCAGCGTGACGAGCCCCGCGATGAGCGCGAGGTCCGAGGACGGGGTATCTAGCCGACGCTGCGCCGCCGCAGCGCCACCCTCTCGGCCTGGAAGATCATCGACTCGTTGACGAGCAGCCAGGCGGCATCGGCGCCCGGATCGGCCCGTGCCTTCAGGCCGCGTAAGGTCGCGCAGGGTGCGCAGCGTCGCGCTGCGCTGAACCTGGATGACGCCGCGGACGTCGACGCCGGGCGTCGTCAGCGCCATCGCGAGCTTGATCGCCAGCTCGTCGCGCGGACGGCTGCGGCACTCCAGCGGCGTGGCGAACCACGACCCCAGCTCCGCGCGCCCGGCAGTAGGCATACGCGGTATGCATTCGTCAACCGCTGCCACGAACCCGGTACGTTGCCGCCCCATGGCCTCGATCCGCACCCGCCTGCGCGAGCTCGAGCTCGCCACGCGCCCGGAGCACCCCGACCTCAGCGCCGCGCTCGCCGCGCGCTGGGCGCAGCTTCCGGCCCACGTCAAGCAGCCCAACCAGATGCTCGGCCGGCGGATGACGGGCTGTGAGGGGACGCACGGCGTCTTTCCGCGCTGCAACCTCGCGTGCACCCCCTGCTACCACGCCAAGGAGGCCCAGCGGGTGCGCACCGACGGCGATCACACCGAGCGCGAGGTCGACCGCCAGATGGCGCTGTTGCGCGAGCTGCGTGGCCCCGGCCAGCACGCGCAGCTGATCGGCGGGGAGGTCACGCTGCTCGGCGCCGAGGACCACGCCCGCGCGCTGCAGGCGATGATCCGCCACGGCCGCAAGCCGATGTCGATGACGCACGGCGACTTCGACTACGACTATCTCGAGGCGCTCGCGCTCGATCCGCAGACCGGCCGGCCGCGCTTTGACCACCTCGCCTTCGCCGGGCACTTCGACTCGCTCATGTTCGGCCGGCGCGGGATCAAGCGCGCCCGCAGCGAGGCTGACCTGCACCCCCACCGCGCCGCGTTCTGCGCGATGTTCGAGCGGCTGGAGCGCGAGCACGGCGTCACGTCGTACCTCGCGCACAACATGACCGTCACGCCGCGCAACATCGACGAGATCCCCGACGTCCTGCGCGCGGCGCGCGACATGGGCTTTCGCATGTTCTCCTTCCAGCCCGCCGCCTACATCGGCAACGAGGCGCGCTGGAAGGACGACCTGCGCGCGTTCTCGACCGACGAGGTGTGGCGGCGCATCGAGCGGGGCGCCGGCGCGCGGCTGCACTTCCGGGCCGAGCAGGTCGGCGACGTGCGCTGCAACCGCACGGCGCACGGTCTGTTTGTCGGCGACCGCTACGCCACGCTGCTGCACGAGGACGACCCGCGCGACGCACAGGCGCTCGAGGATTTCATCGTCGCGTTCGGCGGGATGGACTTCGGCGACCCGCGCCGCGGCCTCGTCGCGGCGCGGGCCGCGCGCGCGATCGCCCGCCACCCCGCGGTCCTGCGCAGCGGCGCGGCGTGGGCGGCGCGCCTGCTGCGCCGTCTCGGCGGCCTGCGCGCGATCCGCCGCGACGCGCCGCGGGCGGTCACGTACGTCATGCACGCGTTCATGGACGCGCGCGACGTCAAGCCTGCCTGGGAGCAGCTGCAGCGCGGCGAGCTGTCAGACGACCCCCGCGTTCGGGCCACGCAGGAGCGCCTGCAGGCCTGCTCCTACGCGATGGCGCACCCGGAATCGGGCACGCTGGTGCCCGCCTGCGCGCAGCACTCGGTGCTCGATCCGCTGGAGAACCTGCGCCTGGCGCAGCTGCTGCCAGCGCATCCGCCGGTGCCCGCCCCGGACACCGCCGCGGACGCCGGCGACGACGGCGCGAGTGCGATCGGGGGGAGGACTCCTTGGTAGGGTCCGGCCGGTGCTGCGCCTCCCGCGCGAGATCGCAACGCCCGGCGCCGGGACGCGCGCGACGCCGTCCTGATGGCCGACTCGCTCGCAGCGACGGTCGTCGCCGCCGTTGGCGACCGCGGCTTCACGGCCTATGAGGGACTTCCGAAGCCGGAGCACGAGCGGCTGCGAGCGGCGATCCTCGAACTCGCCGAAGCCGCGCTGACGGCCGGCGGCGCCGATCTCGAGCGCTGGCGCGGCGCAGTCGCCGAGCACCTGCAGGACGCCGGCCACCGCCTCCGCTTCTACGACGGGGTCAGCTCTCACCGCCTCGATCGGGATCTGTACTTCGAGATGCAGCTCGGCAAGGCCGAGGAGCGATTCAGGGAGGCCGGCGCCGTCCACCTCGAGCTCGGGACGTGGACGGCCTGGCCGACGGAGCGCACGGAGGGCCTGCGTGTCCAGGACGGCCTGGCCGAGGTGATCCGTCTGGACTTCGAGCCGACGTACGACCTGGACGTCGTCGCCGACGCCCGCCGCCTGCCGTTCCGCGACGGCTCACTGGACCGCATCAGCGCCGACAGCGTGATCGAGCACGTGCCGCACCCGCATCAGGTTCTCGCAGAGTGCTTTCGGGTCCTGCGCCCCGGCGGCGTGCTGAAGATCATCACGCCGTTCGCCTTCAACCTGCACGGCTATCCCGACGACTACCTGCGCTACACGCCTTCGTGGTATCAGCAGATGTGCGCCGAGGTCGGCTTCGAGACGGTCGTGACCGACGTCGAGGCGACACGGGGGCTCTACTACACGTTGCACAACTCGGCGAAGTCGGTGGTCGTCGACGACCAGCAGGACGGTGCCGACGGCCTGAGGACGCTCCATCTGCTCGTGATCGAACTGCTGGGCGCGCTCGTGCCGCTCGACAACGGATTTCACGGCGGCGCGCGACATTGGTTCACGGCGGTGCAGTGCTTTGCGATCAGGGGCGGCGGCTACCAGGGCCCGCTGCGCGAGCGGCGACCCGACGTCCCGTTCACCGAGCGCTGCCTCGATCTGCTCGCGGTGCCCGGCACCGACGAGCCTTTGACGCTGCGCGGGGATCGCCTGTTCGCCGCGTACGGCAGCCCTCGCTTCCCCATCGTCGACGGCATCCCGCGCTTCACCCAGCCGCTCCGCACACGGACCGGCGGACTGCTGCGGTCGCTCAAACGCCGGTTCTGATCAGCGCCGACGCCCCCCGAAACGCTTCCCCTCCGCCACCGGCGCCACGAAGTACACCCCCGCGCCGTACACGCTGAGCAGGTGCGCGAGCTCCGGCAGGCGCTCCTCGTCGCCGCCGAAGTTCGCGCCGCCGAGCCAGCCGCCGGCGGTGAGCATCCGCAGCAGCCGCCCGGGCGTGTCCTGAACGGAGACGAAGTTCAGGCCCGCGCGGAAGCCGGGCGCGGCGGGCCAAGCTATCAGCGGCGCCCGGCGGCGACCTCCAGCTGGACGAGCGACGCGAGCCGCTCGGGCGCGACGTCGTGACGGGCGAGCACGCGTGCGAGCGTCGGCCCCGGCGGGCGCAGCGCGCCCAGCAGGACGTGCTCGGCGCCCAGGCGGCGCTGGCCGCCGCGGATCGCCTCGCGCAGCGCGTGCTCGAGCACCGCCTTGCCCTGCATGCTCAGGCGCGGTCGATCGGCGCGCGGGCGCGCCGGGGCGGCGTCGAGCACCGACGGCGGCACGCCGACCACCTCGAGCATCGCGGCGAGGTCGGCCTCGATCGTTGCGGCGATCGCGTCGGGGTCGAGGCCCGCCTCGGCGATCGCCCGCGCGGCGGGGTCGCAGCCCTGGGCGAGCGCAAGCAGCAGGTGCTCGGGCTCGACCTGCTCGGCACCCATCCGCATCGCCGCCTCCTGGGCGCGGACGACGGCGCGGCGCGCATCGCGCGTGAAGCGCTCAAACACGGCCGCGCCCCGATCGCAGGCCCAGCGCCTTCAGGCGCCTGGCGTGCTTCTTGTGAACGGCTTGGCGGCTCACGCCGAGCGCCGCCGCGATGTCAGCCCAGGACCATCCTTCGCGGACCGCCCGCTCGACCTGCCCGGCCTCGAGCCGGTCGGCGAGCGTGCGCAGCGCGAGCACGGCGGCGAAGCCCTCGGCGGGGTCGCGCGGCACCGCCTCTTCTTCGGTGGGTACGAATGCCATGGTGTCAACGGTAGTTGACAACAGTGGAGTTGTCAACCTAGGTTGCCCAGGCGGCTTGCGGCACATGCGTGGACGAGAGTCCGGATCACCTTCGCCTGCGACCGCGGGCCACCGCCGGTACCCAGCTCGACCCCGACGTCTTGGCGGCCCTGGTGCGCGCCGTCGGGCGAGCCGGCTGTCCCGCGGGGTTGACCCGCTGCCGGCGCCGCCGCGGCGCGATGGGTGCGGCGCGTGAACTTTCTGCGTATTGGGCGTCTGGCGCTATAGGGTGGTCGCTGCCTATGCGGCGCTGCCTTCTACTCGGGATGCTCCTACTCTGCTGGCTCCTGCCCGCGGTGAACGCCTCGGCGGCCGACAACGGGGACGACGGCGACCGGATCGTGGTCGTCGGCTCGGTCCTCGTCGATCGCGACGAGACCGCCGGCGACGTGGTCGTCGTCGACGGCGACGTGACGATCCGCGGAACGGTGACCGGAGACGTCGTCGTCATCGACGGCGACGTGACGATCCGCGGCACCGTCGACGGCGACGTCGTCGCGGTCTCCGGGCTGGCGACGCTCGGCCGGCGCGGGCGGGTCGCGGGCGACCTCGTCTACGGCGACGACAAGCCGGTCCGCGCGCCGGGCTCGCGCGTCGCCGGCGACGTCGAGAAGTTCAAGATCGGCGACGCCAGCATCCTCGGCGCGATCGCGATCTGGATCGGCTTCACGGTCTCCCTGCTGCTGCTCGGCCTCGTGCTGCTGCTGCTCGCGCCGCGTGCCGGCGAGGCGGTCGCGCGAACGGGCAAGGACAAGCCGCTGATCGCGGCGCTCATCGGCCTGGGTGCGTTCTTCCTGCTGCCGGTGATCGCGATCGCGGCCTGCGTCACGGTCATCGGGCTGCCGCTGGGCATCGTGCTGCTGTTGCTGCTCCTGCCGCTGTACGCCTTCGGCTATCTGTCGGCAGCGCTCGTCATCGGCCGGCTGATCCTCAAGAAGGCGAGGATCCTCGCGTTCATCGTCGGCCTCGTGATCCTCCAGTTGCTCACGCTGATCCCCATCGCCGGCGGCATCATCGGCTTCCTCGCGACGGTCTTCGGGCTCGGCGTACTGGTGCTCTCGCTGTTCCGCGCGCGCTCCTAGTAGTGGGTCTTCTCGGAACGTTTTGCCAAGGCCCCACCAGCGCCGTGCAACTTCCCTTGCACTGAGCAGGGCTTGACGGCTCCGGCGCGAGGTCGTTGCTAGCGTCGCGACGGCCGCGAATGTCCGTCCGCCGCCTCGTACTCATCTGTGCCCTTGTCGCGTTCGCCGCGGCGGGAGCCATCGTGCTCGGGACGCCCGTGCCCGCGGACGCAGACCTCAACCGCAAGATCAACGCCAACGCCAACCGCGCGGAGGCGTTGCGCGCCGCGGTCGCCACCGAGTCGGCGCGGATCCGCCAGTCCAGCCGCGGCCTCGCGCGAGCCCAGCGGCGGCTGCGCGTGCTGCAGGCCGACACCGCCACGCAGCAGGCCGACCTCCGGCGCGTCAAGGCCGACTTCGTCCGCGCGCGCGACCGGCTGACGCGCCTGGTCAACCTGCAGCGCCGCGCGACCGATGCGCTGCAGGCCAACCTCCAGGCCTCCTATCGCGACGGCAAGCCGGACATCGTGTCCGTCATCGTCAACGCCAAGGGCTTCACCGACCTGCTCGAGAAGGCCGAGTTCCTCAAGCGCATCGCCGAGCGCAACGCGCAGATCATGGACGTCGCGCGCACCTCGCGGGCGGCCGTGACGAAGCAGACCAATCGCTTGGCGGCGATGCAGGCGCGCGAGCAGCAGCTCGCCGACCGGCTCGAGCGCCGGCGCGACGCGGCGCACGCCGTCGAGACGGCGCTGCTGCGCGAGCGCGAGCGCAGCCTCGCGCGGTCGAGCTTCAAGCGCGCCGAGCTGCGCCAGGTCCAGAGTCGGCTCGCCGACCTGCGCGAGCGCCTCGCCCGCACCGCGCGCAAGGGCATCGCGACGAACGCCGGCGGCGCGGTTCAGCCGCCGCCTGGCGCACCGCCGGCGGTCGGGCTGGTGATGGCGGCGGGAAACGCGATCGCCGGTCTGCCCTACCTCTACGGCGGCGGTCACGGCGGGTTCAAGGACAGCGCCTACGACTGCTCGGGCTCGATCAGCTACGCCCTCGCGGCGGCGGGGCTCGTCACGTCGCCGATGGCCTCTTCCGGGTTCATGAGCTGGGGCGAGCCCGGCCCCGGCAAGTGGATCACGGTGTACGCGAACGCCGGGCACGCGTTCATGGTCGTCGGCGGCTGGCGCTTCGACACGACGGCACTCCGGGGCGGCGGGACGCGCTGGACGCGCGAGATGCGCGGCACCGGCGGGTTCGTGGCGCGCCACCCGCCGGGGCTGTAGCCCGATATGACCTGCTCGCTGCTGCGCGTGCGCCTGCGCGACGTCCGCGAGCTGCTCGGTGGCTAGGCGCGTGAGCGCACGAGCCAGCCGAAGCGTCGGGCGGCCTCGTAGCTCGCCTCGGCCGCCAGCTGCTGGATCGCCAGCGCGATCGTCGGATAGACGTGCACGACGTTCGCCAGGTCGGTCAGCTTGAGCCTGCGGTCGATCGCGAGCGCAAGCTCGCCGATCACCTCGCCGGCGCTGGGCGCCAGCACGTGCGCGCCGACGATGCGGCCCTTCGCTGTCACGATCCGCAGCTCGCCGTCGCTCGCGGACTCCGTGCGCGCCCGGTCGGAGTGCGCGAGGTCCTGACGCCACACCCGCACCGCCGCGTCGCCGTGCTGCGCGCGCGCCTCGGACTCCGTCAGGCCGGCGTGCGCGAGTTCCGGATCGGTGAACGTGCACCACGGCACGAGGTAGGGCCCGCCGCTTCGCCCCGGAAAGAACATGTTGCGCACGGCGCGCGCCGCCTCGTATCCCGCGGCGTGCGTGAAGCGGTGGCGTCCGGCGACGTCGCCCGCCGCGTAGACGGACTTCAGCGAGCTGCGCAGCGCGCGATCGACGATCACGCCGCGCGGTCCGAGCTTCACGCCGGCCTGCTCGAGCCCGAGGCCCTCGACGTTCGGCGCCCGCCCGGTCGCGACGAAGATCTCCTGCGCCGTCCACGACCGCTCGCCGGCATGGACGGTCTTGGCGGCACCGCCCGCGTCGACGCTCGCGCGGTCGGCCTCGACGCCCGTCACGACCTCGATCCCCTCGGCCCGCAACCGCGCGAGCAGCCGCTCGGCCAGCGCGGGCTCCTCGCGCGCCAGCACGCGCGGGCCGCGCTGCAGCACGGTCGTCCGCACGCCGAGCCGCGCCAGTGCCTGCGCGAGCTCGACCGTGACCGGGCCCCCGCCGATCATCACGACGCTGGCCGGCGCCTGGGCGAGCGTGAAGATCCGCTCGCTCGTCAGCGGACTGGCTGCGGCGAGGCCGTCGATCGGCGGCAGCGCCGGCCGGCTGCCGGTCGCAAGCAGGACGAAGCGCGCGGCGTGCGCGTGCTCCCCCACCCGCACCGCCGTCGGCGACAGCAGCCGGGCGTCGCCCGGCAGCACGTCCACGCCCAGGGCGCGGAAGCGATCGGCGTTGTCGTCCGTCGCGGCGATCTCGTCCTGGATCGCGTGGATCCGCGCCCAGACGCGTCGCGAGTCGATGTCCGGATCGAGCCCCGTCAGCCCGTAGGCGTCGGCCGCGCGCATCGCGTGCGCCGCCCTCGCCGAGGCGAGCAGCGCCTTGGAGGGAACGCAGCCCGTCCAGAGGCAGTCGCCGCCGACGCGGGCGCGCTCGGCGCACGCGACGCGGATCCCGAGCGTCGACGCGAACTCGGCGGCGACCATGCCGGCCGAGCCCATCCCGACGATGATGAGGTCATATCTCAAGCAGGCGGCGAGATCTCGCGCTTGAGGATCTTGCCGGTCGGCCCCTTCGGCAGCTCGTCGACGAGCCAGATCTCGCGCGGGTACTTGTACGCGGCGACGTGCTCCTTGACGAACGCGCGCAGCTCGTCGATCTCGCATTCGGCACCGTCCTTCAGCGCGACCGCCGCCCCGACCTCCTCGCCCAGCTCGGCGTGCGGCACGCCGACGACCGCCGCCTCGCGCACGGCGGGGTGCTCGTAGAGCACCTCCTCGACCTCGCGCGGGTAGACGTTGTAGCCGCCGCGGATGATCAGCTCCTTCTTGCGATCGACGATGAAGAAGTAGCCGTCCTCGTCGACCTTCGCCAGATCGCCGCTGGCGAACCAGCCGTCCTTGATCGATTCCGCTGTCGCGTCGGGGTGGTTGAGGTAGCCCTTCATGACGTTGTGGCCCTTGATGAGGATCTCGCCGACCTCGCCCTGCGCGACCTCGTTGCCCTCGTCGTCGACGCACTTCATCTCGACGCCCGCGATCGGCGTGCCGATCGAGCCCGCCTTGCGCTCGCGGTCGGGATGGTTGAACGACGCCACCGGCGACGTCTCGCTGAGGCCGTAGCCCTCGAGGACCTTGCAGCCGAAGCACTCCTCGAACCCGCGCAGCACCTCGACGGGCATCGACGCGCCGCCCGAGGCGCAGACGCGCAGGCTGGAGAGGTCGTAGTTCTTGCGGTCGGGGTGGTGCAGCAGCGCGCCGTACATCGTCGGCACGCCCTCGAACACGGTGCAGCGGTCGCGCTCGAGGATCTCCAGCGCCTTGCCGGGCTCAAAGCGCGGCAGCAGCGTGACGGTCGCGCCACAGCGGATGGCGGCGTTCATCGTGCAGGTCTGGCCGAAGGAGTGAAACAGCGGCAGTCCGCCGAAGATGACGTCGCCGACGCCCATGTCGAACAGCCCGACGGCGACCTCGACGTTCTGGCGCAGGTTGTCGTGCGAGAGCTCGGCGCCCTTGGGCTTGCCGGTCGTGCCCGAGGTGTAGAGAATCACGGCGGTCTCGTCGCCGGCGCAGTCGGCGACGTCGGGGTCGGGCTCGTGGGCGAAGATGAGGCCCTCGATCTCGCCGGGCTTGACCGCGACGATCTCGACGCCGCCCGCCTCCTTGGCCCCCGCCTCGGCGGCCTCCATGAAGCCATGCCAGGCGAAGAGCACCTTGACCTGCGGGTCGGCCAGGTAGAAGCCGACCTCACGACCCTTGAGCAGTACGTTCATCGGGACCACGACGGCGCCGGCGCGCAGGACGCCGTAGTAGACCGCCGGAAAGTACGGGACGTTGGGAAGCATGATCCCGACAGAGTCGCCGACACCCACGCCCATGCTCTTGAGCATGGCCGAGACGCGCTGGGTGGCGTTGTCGAGCAGGCCGTAGCTGAACGCGGCGTCGTCGAGCTTCACCGCGATCTCGTCGGGGTGATCGGCGGCCGCGCGCGTGAGGTTCGAGGCGAGGTTGGCTGACATGGGTGCGACTCTATTGGCACGGTGCCCGACCTGTTGCAGATCACAAACGCCCTCGCGATTCCGCTCGACGAGGTGACCGTGCGCGCGAGCCGCTCCTCCGGACCGGGCGGCCAGCACGCGAACGTCACCGCGTAGCGCATCGAGGCCAGCTTCGACGTCGCGGCATCCGCCACGCTCAGCGACGCGCAGAGGGCACGGATCACCGCGCGCTGCGGCCCCGTCGTACGCGCCGTCGCCCAGGACGCCCGCTCGCAGGCGCGCAACCGCACGCTCGCGCTCGAGCGCCTCGCGCGGCGGATAGAGCGGGCCCTGGAGGTGCTGCGGGCGCGGCGGCCGACGAAGCCGACGCGCGCCTCGCGCACGCGCCGGCTCGACGCCAAGCGGCGCGCGTCGGATCGAAAGCAGGCGCGCCGGCGGCCGGCCGGCGAGGACTGACCGCCGCTACCCGCGTACGCCCCCTCGGCCTCGCGGATCCACGTCTCGACCAGGTCCTTGTTGCTGACGTTGGCCGGCTGGGTCACGTCAAGCGCACGAAGAACAGCATGTCCGTCTCCTCCCTTGGGGCGAGATCTGGTCGACCCCGGACCCGACCAGGCCCCGCTCGTCACCAACGATGTCTCAGCGCTGGACGTCCTCGCAGTCCAGCCCGGTGACGTCGGCCACCGAGGCGAACACCGTGTCCCGGCCTGCCCCGCACGTGACGATGTCCAGGCCGCCGCCGACGACGTTGATGCGGTCGTCGCCGGTGCCACCGTCGACGATGTCGGGATCGAGGTTGCCGAAGATCTCGTCGTTGCCCGCGTCGCCGAAGATGCGATCGGTGCCGCGGTCGCCGGTGATGCGGTCGTTGCCCTCGTCGCCGTGGATGATGTCGTTGCCGTCGCGGCCGGGAATGATGTCGTTGCCGGGGCCGCCCGAGAGCTCGTCGTCGTCGTCCTCGCCGTCGACGTAGTCGTCGCCGCCGCGGCCGAAGAGCCGGTCGTCGCCGGTCTTGCCGAAGATCGAGTCGGCGTCCTCGGTGCCCTGCAGCAGGTCGTCGAGGAGCGTGCCCTGGATGATCGACGGCAGCTCGGCGTCGTTGGCCGCCTCGGCCGGCGCCTGCACGACGAGCTCGCAGCCGCTCAGCCCGTCGCGCGCGGGCGCGTCCTGCTCGACGTAGACCGTGTCGTTGCCGCCACCGCAGTCGACCGTGTCGGCGCTGTCGTCAGCGGCGCGGATCGAGTCGTCGCCGTTGCCGCCACGCAGCGTGTCCGGGCCGGGCCCACCGACGACCTCGTCGTTGTCGTCGCCGCCGTCGAGCTCGTCGTTGCCGGAGCTGCCGTCGAGCCGGTCCTGCCCGGGCCCGCCACCGAGGCGGTCGTTGCCGCGCCCGCCGCGCAGGATGTCGTTGCTCTCGTCGCCGATCATGTTGTCGCCGCCGGCGCCGCCGTCGAGCGTGTCATCGCCGATGCCGCCACTCATCGCCTCGGTGCCCGCCTCGCCGAACAGCTCGTCGTTGCCGTCGTCGCCGAGCATCTGCCGATCCGAGCCGCGGCCGCCGCGGATGACGTCGTCGCCCGGGCCGCCCGACAGCAGGCGGTCGTTGCCGAAGCCCTCCTCGATGATGTCGTCGTCGCCCGCGCCTCCGCGGATCGTGTCGTCGCCATCGCCGCCGTCGAGCGTGTCGGTGCCTTCCTCGGCGTCGATCGTGTCGTCGCCGGTGCCGCCGTCGACGCCGTCGTCGCCTTTGCCGCCGAAGACGATGTCGTTGCCCGTGCCCGCGCGCAGGAAGTCGTTGCCCTCGCCACCGCTCATCCGGTCGCTGGACGCGCCGCCCGACACGCGGTCGTCGCCCGGCCCGCCCTCCAGGACGTCGCGGTCGCGCCCGCCGCGCAGCAGGTCGCCGCCCTCCAGCCCCTCGATCCGGTCGCGCGAGCGCGTGCCGCCCAGCGCGTCGTCGCCCGCCGTCCCGCGGATCAGCGCGAGGCCCGGCTGCACGACGATTCCCATCGGCGCCGCGCCCGGCAGCCGCACGGTGTCCAGCAGGCCGCGCGAGACCGGGCTGACGAGCGAGACGCTGGCGCTTGAGCGGTTGGCGAAGAACAGCCGCCCGGCGTCCGGCGTCCACGCCGGGCTGCCCAGGCCGCGCCCGCCGGCCGACAGCCGGCGCACGCGTCCGCCGCGCAACACGACGAGCGCGCCGCTGCGCCCGCCGCGTCGCGCGCCGACGGCGAGCCGCGTGCGCCCGGGCGACAGCGCGAGGTGGCCGCCGGCGCCGCGCGGCAGCCGGATGCGCCGCGCGGAGACGCCGCGCCCGCCGCGCGCGACGATCCGCAGGCTGCCGCGCGCGGAGACGAACGTGCGGCCGTCAGGCGCGACGGCAACGCCGGTCGCGCCGGGCACCCGCACGCGCCGCAGCAGGCGGCGGTGGCGGACGTCGACGAACGCGACGGGCCCGCCGCCGAGCACGACCGCCGCCAGCCGGCCGTCGCGCCCGAGCGCGAGCGCGCCACCGCGCCCGCGCAGGGACACCGAGCCCAGCAGCTTCAGCGTGTCGGCTCGCACGACGCGCAGGCGGCTGCCCTGGACCGCCAGCAGCCGGCGGCCGTCCGGCGAGACCGCAAGCGCGCGGATCGCGCCGCCGCCGAGCCTGCGGCGCGTGATCTCCGTGCGCTCGTTGACGTCGAGCACGAGGACCGTCGCCCCCGCAGCGACGAACCCGCGCGTGCCGTCGGCCGTGACGGCGACCGCCTGGCCCGCTGCCGGCAGCGCGATCCGCGCCACGACGCGGTCGGTCGAGATGTCCAGCAGCGGCAGCTCGCGGATGCCGCTGGCGACGAGCGCGACGCGGGCCTCGGCCGCGGGCGACGGCGTCGCGAACAGCGCCGCGACGGCGCCGGCGAGCACCGCGCACGTCCCGCGCCCGCGCGTCATCCCTGCCATGCGCTCATCCGTGACCCCACTCGTCGCGACACGCTACCGGCGGCCGGCGAACGGCGCGGCAGTGTCGGCGTGGGCGCGGACTACAGGCCGGGCGGGTGAACGACGGTATAGCCGCTGCCGGAGCGCTGATCGGCCTGCCAGCGGGTGCCGTTGCGGGTGCGGCCGCTCGTGTCGAAGCGCAGCCCCGCTACCGTCATGTAGATGTGCCCGCCGTTGGCGTAGAGCGTGATCCACTGACCGGGGCCGGGTTCGCCCCAGCTCGTGAAGCTGCCCGACGGCATCGCGGTCTCCAGCAGGCCGGCGCCGTGGAGGGCGTAGGAGACAGAACCCGAGCAGTCATAGCCCGCGTCCTCCCACCTGCCGTGACCGCCGCCGTAGATGTACGGCATCGTTGCAATCTTGTTTCCCGCGGCGATGACCGCCTGCACAACGGGCGGGGCGAGCGCCGGGGCGATGGCGAGGCCGTCCGCGCCAACGGTGGCCATCATGCCCGGGCCGAGCGCGAGCGGCTTGGGCGCGGGCGGCGCCTTGGGCATGCGGTTCTTGGGCAGCGCGCCACCCGTCGTCGCTGCCGACGCGACGGCGCCGCCGTTCTCGGCGACGTCCTTGAGGACGGCGACATCGGTGCGCGAGACGACGCCGTCGACCGCCTGGCGCTGCGCGTCCTCAAAGGCGCGCACGGCACGCTTGGTGCCGCCGCCGAACACGCCGTCGATGTCAATCTCGACGCCGGCGCGGTTCAGATAGCGCTGGAGGGAGCGGACGTCCGTGCCCTTGTGGCCCTGCTTCAAGGTTCTGTCGCCGAGGCTGAAGCTGCGCTTCTTCGCCGACGCGGCCTGCACGGGAACGAGCAGCACGACGACAAGAACGCACATGGTGAGACGGGACAACGACTTCACGCGGGCCTGACCCCTTCTCCTTCGGGTGCCTACGGGGTTAGCTGACGGGCTCGCGCAGAAAGAGCAGCGCTATGCCGTACGAGACGGCGATTCGCCCCCGAGGCGCTTTGACACGCCCCAAGTGGTTCCCCCGCTCCCCGTCGATAGCTCGACGCGGATTCGGCTGGTCACTGACCGGCGGAACCCTAGCGCACGTTCACGACGAATGCACTGCTGGGTTCATAATTCCAGGGCAGCTTCTGCAGCAACCTATCCCAGGACGGCATCGACGATCGCCAGCGCCACCGCGGCGCGCGTTCGCAGGGACGGCGCGATCACGTGCTCGAAGGGCGTATGGGCTCCCCCGCCACATGGTCCAAGGCCGTCGATCGTGATCCCGATGACCGGCGCCATGTAGCTCGCGTCGCTCGCCCCGCCGCGCGCTGTCCCGACGATCGGGCGCCCGAGACGGCTGCTCGCCCGCGCGAGCATCGCGGCGGTCAGCGCGCCTGAGTCCATGCCCGGCCAGCGGCGCAGCAGCCCGCTCTCCAGCCGCACGCCGTCAACGGTCTGTGGCAGCCCGTCGAGCACCGTGTCGAACGTCTCGAGCTCGTCGGCGCGCAGGTCGCACAGCAGCTCGCCGGCGGCGGGCACGACGTTGAACGCCTCGCCGGACTGCACGACCGTCGGCACAGCGGTCAGGTGGTCGGGACCCGTGGGGTCGTGGCGCGCCGCGACGGCCTGCGCCGCGCTGGCGAGCGCGAGCAGCGCGTTGGCGCCCTTGTCGGGCGCCGAGCCGGAGTGCGCCGAGCGCCCGTGGGCGATCACGCGCAGCGTGCCCGCTGCCTTGCGGCGCACGACGACGGCGTCGTCGCCGTCGGCGGTCCGCTCACCGCCCTCGAAGCACAGGCAGGCGTCCCAGCCGGCGAACCGCTTGGTGTGGACGAAGTCACCGGCGCGCCATTCCTCGTCGCAGACGAGCAGCAGGGCGACCTGCTCGAAGTCCTGCGAGCGGCGCGCGAGCTCGCGCAGGACGCCGAGCGCCAGCACGTCGCCGCCCTTCATGTCGACGGTGCCCGAGCCGATCAGCTGGTCGCCGTGGCGCTCCATCGCGCGGTGATCGCCATGCGAGTGGACGGTGTCGACGTGCCCGAGCAGCAGCAGCCGCCCCGTGCCGCTGCCGGGCAGCGTGAGGATCAGGTCGGCGGCGTGATCGGCCGAGGAGCACTGCGCGCGCTCCGCGCGCGCGGCCTCGGGCGCGAGCGAGATCGCGAGCGCGAACGCCTCGTCGGCGCCCGTGATGTCGCCGGACGGCGACGAGACCGCGACCAAGCGCTCGAGCTCGTCCTCGGCGCAAACGGCGATCCGCTCGGCGCCCTCTGCGATCCAGGCCTCCATGTCCCCGGGTTCTACCTGAAAGCGCCCGCGCCAGCCGCGCCGGCGGCCCACCCGCGACGCTATCCACCCGTGCCGCTACGCGCTCAAGAACCGCGAGCGCACCAACCGGCTGCTGATGCTCATGCAGCTCCACGCCAACGCGACGACAGCACGAAGAAGCGAGAGGGGCGGGGTCTACCCGAGAACGAGCTCGAGCCGCTGCTCGAGCGCGCCGGCGATCGCCTCGCGGACGAAACCCGGCTCGAAGCGCTCGACGGTCGCCTCGAGGAAACCCTCGATGACCAGCCGCTTGGCGTCCTCCAGTGAGAGCCCGCGCGAGCGCAGGTAGTAGAGCTGCTCGGGATCGATCTGCGCGATCGCCGCGGCGTGCGTGCAGCGCACGTCGTTGGCGAGGATCTCCAGGCCGGGGATCGAGTCGGCGTGCGCCTTCTTCGTCAGCAGCAGGTTGCGCGACTCCTGGAAGGCGTCGATCTGCTGCGCTCCCGGATCGACCTTGATCATCCCCGACCAGACCGTGCTCGAGCGCCCGTCGAGGATCCCACGGAAGGCGAGGTCCGAGGTCGTGTTGGGCGCCGCGTGCTCCTGCGTGGTCGCGTAGTCGAGGTGCTGACGCCCGTGCGTCGCGTACGCACCGGTGACCTTCGCGTCGGCGCCCTTGCCCGCGAGCTGCGTGTCCATCGCGACGCGCCCGTTGCCCGAGCCGAAGCCGAGCGCGATCCAGTCGACGGCGCCGTCGCGCTCGACGACGCAGCGCTGCGAGCCGAAGATCCACGACTTCTCGCTGAGCCCTTGGGCGCAGACGTAGCGCAGGTTCGCGTTGGGCCCGACGGACAGCTCGGTGACGAGGTTCAGCAGCGCATCGCCATCGGCGCAAGGATCCGCCGAGACGTACTGCTCCCAGACCTCGGCCTGCGCGCCCTCCTCCAGCACGACGAGCGTGCGCCAGTGCAGCGTCGTCTGCGGCTGGGACTGCACGACGGTGACGACGATCGGCGTGTCGAGCACGACGCCGCGGGGAACGTAGACGAAGGCGCCGCCCTGCCAGCCGGCCTCGTTGCGCGCCACGAACTGATTGTCGGCGCCGACGATCGAGCCGAAGTGCTGCTCGACGAGCTCGGGGTGCTGCTGGACGGCAGCCGCCAGCGACATCACGAGCGCGCCGTTGGGGGCCGGCTCGAGCGGATCGGCGAAGACGTGGTCGACCTGCTCGAGCAGCACCGCCCCCGCGGGGGCCTCGAAGACGCCGAGTCCCGAAACGTCGACGTCGACGTCCTCAGGAACGCCGTAGGCGTCGAGGTCGACGTTCTTCAGCGACGTGAACTCCCAGCCCGGATTGCCGCGAAACGAGGGCAGCGCCAAGGATCCGGCAAGGGAAACGGCGCGCTCCCGGCGCGCCGTCAGCCAAGCGGGTTCGATCGCCGTGGTCGGACTGGTCGGACTGATCGGACTGGCCGGACTAGCCGGACTAGCCAATTGAGCCCTCCATCTGCAACTCGATCAGCCGGTTCATCTCGACTGCGTACTCCATCGGCAGCTCCTTGACGATCGGCTCGATGAAGCCGTTGACGATGAGCTTGGACGCCTCTTCCTCGTCGAGGCCGTGGCTCGTCAGGTAGAAGAGCTGCTCCTCGCCGACCTTCGAGACGGTCGCCTCGTGGCCGACGTTGACGTCGTCCTCACCGATGCGGATCGTCGGGTAGGTGTCCGAGCGCGACTGGTCGTCGAGCAGCAGGGCGTCGCAGACGACCTTGGACTTCGACCCGTGGGCGCCCTTGGCGACCTCGAGCAGCCCGCGGTAGGAGCCGCGCCCGCCGTCCTTGGAGATCGACTTGGCGAAGATGTTCGACGTCGTGTTGGGCGCCGCGTGGACGATCTTGCCGCCCGCGTCCTGGTGCTGGCCGGCGCCCGCGAAGGCGATCGAGAGGATCTCGCCGTGCGCGCGCTCGCCGGTGAGGTAGACCGACGGGTACTTCATCGTCAGCTTCGAGCCGAGGTTGCAGTCGACCCACTCGACGGTCGCGTCGCGCTCGGCGATCGCCCGCTTCGTGACGAGGTTGAAGACGTTCGTCGACCAGTTCTGCACGGTCGTGTAGCGGATCCGCGCGCCCGGCTTGGCGATCAGCTCGACGACGGCGGAGTGCAGCGAGTCCGACGAGTACGTCGGCGCGGTGCAGCCCTCGACGTAGTGCACGTAGGAGCCCTCGTCGGCGATGATCAGCGTGCGCTCGAACTGGCCCATGTTCTCCGTGTTGATGCGGAAGTAGGCCTGCAGCGGCATCTCGATGTGCACG
>Ga0136617_10000693_pt1 | contig 28949 bp, 28 predicted proteins | sample AntDrymUQ3222106_2_FD_129672 | JGI IMG/M metagenome (GOLD analysis project Ga0136617, IMG submission 129672) | Polar desert sand microbial communities from Dry Valleys, Antarctica - metaG UQ322 (21.06) | ecosystem: Environmental > Terrestrial > Soil > Desert | place: Antarctica: Dry Valley... | reverse complement strand
GTTTCAAATTTTCGCGGTTGCGGCGGGCGGCAAATCCGTGCAAATCACGTTCGGCGAGCGGGACGCTTTCGCGCTCGACGTATCAACCGACGGCTCGAAAATTCTTTACGGCGCGTCAAAGGAAGAATCGGACGTTTGGGGCGTGAACGTCGAGCGGGGCGAAGAATTTTCGTTCGCCTCGGACATCAATTCCGAGTTGTGGGCGAGCGTTGCGCCCGACAGTAAAACCGTCGCTTTTCAATCAATCAAAAATTTAAGCCAGGGCGACAAGATTTGCTGCGGCGCAATTTTGACGAAGCGAATTGAGCCTGGTGCGGAGACGTTCCAACTCGTCGCCGAAGGCTCGCTGCCCCAGTTCTCGCCCGACGGCAAGCGGCTGGCATTCGTGCGTCTGGCGGGCGAAACGTATAATTTGTGGGCAATCGGCGCGGCGGGCGGCGCGGAAAAACAGTTGACGGACGGCAACGGATTACCTTCGGCGGAATACAGCGTTCTGCCTTACAACCGCACACAGACGAACATTTACGATTGGTCGCCCGACGGCAAAAAAATCGCTTACGTCGCAAGCGAAAATAATCAATCCAACGTCTGGCTGGTTGATGCGGACGACCCGAGCCGCGCCCGGCTGACCGACAACGCGGACGCGAATTTATTTCTTTATTGCCCGCTTTGGTCGGCGGACGGCAGGCACGTCGCCTTCGCCTCGAAAATGAACAAAGCTGCCGCCGACGGGAAAAAGTATTTCGGCGTATCAATCGTTGATGTTGAAACTGAAACCGTAAAGACCATCGCGCAGGCGGAAAATTTCGGGCGGCTGCTGGGATTTTCCGCTTCCGGCAAAGAATTATTACTCGCCGAAGTCAAAGGCAAAAACCCGACCGGGCTGCCGATTGAAACGACGATAACTTCGGTTAATATTGAAACCGGAGAGCGGCGGCAAATAGCTAAACTCGATGCGGCGTATCTTTATAACATTCGTTTGTCAGCGGACAAAAAAATGTTAGCATACGTTTCAACCCGCGACGGCAAAGACAATATCTGGCTGCTGCGTCCGGCGGCGGGCGGCGAAGCCCGAAAAATCACCTCGAACAACGACAACCGACTTTATTTTTCGACTCTGGCGTGGTCGCCCGACAGCCGGGCGATTTATTTCGGAAAGCAGACCCGATACAGCCTGCTTTCGATGGTTACTAATTTCAAATAAAATAAGGAGAAAAATTGAATATGAAAAAATCAACTGTCCAAATGATGATAATGACGGCGTTCGTCGGATTGTTTTTGTCGGCGGGCGCGACGCTGGCGCAAACCGGCTGTTCCAAAACGAACGACGCGGAAATTGTTCAGAGGATAAAACAGAAGTTTGAAGCCGATGCCGAAATCAAAGACCAGATGCGGCACGTCAACATCAGCGTCAAAAAGCGTCGGGTAACGCTTGAAGGCTGGCTCGACGGCAAAGCGTTAGTCGCCAAAGCCGCCACCATCACCAGAAAAACAAAGTGCGCGAGAAGCGTGGTCAGCCGACTCAAAACAAACGGTGGCGGCAGTTGCGGACCCGGACTGAAACCGTGCGGCGATACCTGCATTGACCGGCGGAGTAGCTGCACTATCGGCACCGACGATTAATTGTAAAAACATTCGTTAATTAGGTTTTGTTGACATTTCGTTGAAGTCGCTGAAAGCGACATATTTAATAGCGGCGGGTGAAACCCGCCGATTGATGCGGAAATTTGTCCCGACGCTGAAAGCGTCGAATAAAATGGTGGCTAATTCGTCCTTGTCAGGGACGCGAGCGATTGTGCCGACTGTCGGCGGGTGTTGCCAGCCGCCATTAAATATGTCGCCTTCAGCGACAAAAACCGGCAATCTCTTAAAATGTAACAGAACCTAGTTATAAGAAAAAAGCGGCGCAATCGCAGCACAGACTTCAATCTATGCTCCGATTGCTGACCGATTTTCAAAAGGAGATTTTATGAAAGTCAAATTTTTATTGATAATCGGCTGCATCGGATTGACGGCAATTTTGACCGAGCCGGATTTTGTGCGCTCGCAGCAAACCGCAGTTTGCAGCATCACGCAGATGCAAAATAAAACTCCGCTGCCGACCGCGACGGAAATGTGCGCGTGCGAGCAAAGTTCGGCTAAAGAAAAACCGACTTATACGACGACCGACAGCCCGTTCGGAATCAAAAAGCCCGCGCCGAATTCGCGGACGGGAAAAAGAAGATTCGGCGTTGCCGCCGGTCCGGGCGCGATTGAGCGAACAGCGCAAACGGTTCTGCTCGGAAAGCTCGAAATTCCCAACACCGACGATTCAAGTTCGCCCGAAGTTGAGGCGTTGAGAAAACAACTGCGACAGAGGCGAGACGAACGGGCGGCGGCAGTCGAAGGGCTGTGGAAGCGGGTCAACATCTATCGGTTTCCTCCCTCAGAAATCTTGACGGGAAGAGCTGCCGAATTCAAGGCAAAAGTCTTTCTCAAGTATAAACAGTGGTGGGATTTGCGATACACCACCGATTGGGAACGGCTGCCGAAATTCGACTGGCGCGAGCGCGGGCTTGATGTCGGACAAGTAATGCAGCAGGGCAAGTGCGGAAGCTGCTGGGCGTTTGCCTCGGTTGCGGTCTATCAAAGCGCGTGGAATCTGGAACGAATGCGTTTGGGTGAGGATTTCATCGAGGATGCCGAATATGAAGCCGGGACTTTTAAAAGACAGCCTTCCGTCCAGCAGTTGCTCAACTGCATCAGCAAAACGAAAGGCGACTGCACGAGCGGTTGGCACGGCAGTGTCTTTGCGTATATGGTCAACAGCCACGTTCCGCACATTCCCGACCGCCTTGTCTGGAACAAACCGGACACCGCCGCGATTGAAGAATATACCGGCAGACAATCAATCTGCACCGACCCTTTACGCAATAAGAAAGTCAAGCGCGGCGGAATTCCGGTCGTCCCTCTGAAAGGTCCCGACTCCGGCTCCTCGCTGCTGCCGAACTCCGATTTATGGCTGACCGCCTCCGACCGCGCTTTGGCTTGGGGCTACGTCAACGACCCGTTCGATAAAATGCCTTCGGTCGAACGATTAAAATCCGCGCTCATCGAACACGGTCCGCTCGCCGTCAGCATTTGGAGTGATTACTGTTTCAGCGTGTATAAAAGCGGCGTTTTTAATGGACAAAATAACCGTTCCGTCAATCACGTCCTGATGTTAGTCGGCTGGGACGATGAGAAACAAGCGTGGCTGGTGAAAAATTCGTGGGGCAAAGATTGGGGCGAAAACGGTTTCGGGTGGGTAAAATACGGCAGTAACAACATCGGACGATTCGCCGCGTGGATTCAGCCGTCTCCGCCAACCCGTAATTTGGAAACACTTGAATAAAAACGGCACTAAAGGGTATTCGTCGAAAACTATGAGCGAAACAATCCAACACCAAGACGGGCGCGTCGAGCTGCGCGAAGATGCTTTAGCGGAGATTTCTAAAAGTCCGCTTTACAACGAAGACCTTGCGCCCGTTCCCGTAGAAAAGCGCAACTGGACAACGTATAACTACGCCGCGCTTTGGATTTCGATGGCGCATTGCATACCGACTTATATGATGGCTTCGGGCTTGATTTCGGCGGGAATGAATTGGTGGCAGGCATTGATTACAATTTTGCTCGGCAACATTATAGTTCTCGCGCCGATTCTGCTTAATTCGCATCCGGGAACGAAATACGGCATTCCGTTTCCGGTTTTCGCGCGGGCAAGTTACGGCACATATGGCTCGAATCTTCCGGCGTTGATGCGGGCGATTGTCGCGTGCGGCTGGTTCGGAATTCAGGCTTGGATTGGCGGGCAGGCGATTCATATATTTTTGTCTTCGATAATTCCCGATTGGCAGACGCTTTTGGGCGGCGCAATCGGCGGACACACCACGACCGAATGGCTTTCGTTTTTGATTTTCTGGGCGATGAACATTTTTATAATTTATCGCGGAATGGATTTACTGCGGCACGTCGAAAATTGGGCTGCGCCGTTTGTTTTGATAATGACAGCAATTTTGCTGGCGTGGATTTTGTATCAAGCGGGTGGAGTCGGATTTTTATTGACTGAACCGGGAAAATTTCAAACGGCGGGCGAATTTTGGAAGATTTTTATTCCAAGTTTGACGGCAATGATTGGATTTTGGGCGACGCTTTCCTTGAATATGCCGGACTTTACGCGCTTCGGAAAAAGCCAGCGTGAGCAGGCTGTTGGTCAGGTCGTCGCGCTGCCGACGACGATGGTAATTTTCGCGGCGATGGGAATTTTGATAACTTCAGCAGCGGTAGTAGTTTTCCCTAATGCGAAAGCGGATGAGCTTTGGGATCCGGTGAAACTCGTCGGACAATTTAGCCAGCCGCTGATTGTAGCGATTTCGATGTTCACGATTATAGTTGCAACTTTGTCGGTCAACATCGCCGCCAATGTCGTTTCGCCCGCCAACGATTTTGCAAACGCTTTTCCAAAACTTATTTCTTTTCGAACAGGCGGCTTGATAACGGGAATCGTCGGAATTTTGATGCAGCCGTGGAAACTGCTCGCCGACCCGAGCGGTTATATTTTCTCGTGGCTGCTCGGTTATTCGGGCGGACTCGGCTCAATTGCCGGAGTTTTGATTGCCGATTATTGGATTGTCAGAAACACGAATTTGAATCTCGGCGATTTGTACCGGACGAAAGGCGTTTATCGTTACGCGAGCGGTTGGAATTGGCGGGCGATTGTAGCGACGATTTTAGGTTGCTTTTTCGCATGGATTGGTTTGATAATTGAGCCGCTTAGGATTTTGTATGATTATGCCTGGTTTGTCGGTTTCGGCGTTTCGTTTTTCGTGCATTGGATTTTGATGAAAATGTTTCCGCCAGAAGATATAGCCACAGAGAACACAGAGAACACGGAGAGAATTTGAAACCACATAAGGAATGAATTTATGTCAAGAACAATAAAATGCGGCTTAATTCAAGCGGCAAACGTCGCGCCGACCGATGCGCCGATTGCGGAAATTAAAAAAGCGAACCTAAACCATCAAATGAAAATGGTTGAAGACGCGGCGAAACAAGGCGTGCAGATGCTCTGTTTTCAGGAGATTTTCACCACACCTTATTTCTGCGCCGAACAGCAGACGCGCTGGTATGAAGCGGTCGAAAGAATTCCCGACGGCAAAACTGTCAAAATGATGCAGGATGTCGCCAAAGAAAACGGAATGGTTTTAATCGTGCCGATTTACGAAGAAGAAATGTCTGGCGTTTATTATAATTCGGCAGCGGTGATTGATGCCGACGGCAAATATTTGGGCAAATATCGCAAGACGCATATTCCGCACGTCGCGCCGGGTTTTTGGGAAAAATTTTATTTTCGTCCCGGCAATCTCGGCTATCCGTGTTTCGACACGGCGTTTGCCCGCATCGGCGTTTACATCTGTTATGATCGCCATTTCCCCGAAGGCGCGAGATGTTTGGGTTTGAACGGCGCAGAAATTATTTTTAATCCGTCGGCAACCGTCGCCGGACTTTCCGAATATCTCTGGAAATTGGAACAGCCCGCGCACGCCGTCGCCAACGGTTATTTCGTCGGCGCAATCAACCGCGTCGGTTATGAAGCCCCTTGGAACATCGGCGAGTTTTACGGTCAAAGCTATTTCTGCGACCCGCGCGGTCAAATCATCGCCGAAGCTGCTCGTGATAAAGATGAATTAATCGTCGCTGATTTGAATATGGATATGATTCGTGAAGTCAGAAACACCTGGCAGTTTTTCCGTGACCGGCGACCTGATGCTTACGGGCAAATCGTGGCGGATTAAATCTGAAGAATTGATAAAATGATTGTTCAAAACAAAAATCAAATTTTTTCACGGTTGCGCGAACATCAAGCTGAAATTCGCCGATTTGGTGTCAAGCGTTTCGGTTTGTTCGGCTCTTTTCTGCACGGACGGCAAACAAATCAAAGCGACGTTGATTTGCTGGTAGAATTCGAGAGCGGTCAAAAATCTTTCGATAATTTTATGCGGCTCGGATTTTTTTTGGAAGATTTGCTGGAAAGAAAAATAGATTTGGTAACGCCCGAATCGCTCAGCGCGCATATCGGTCCGAAAATTTTACATGAGGTTGAATATGATTTTATCAATCGGTGATTACCTGCGACACATTTTGGATGAAACCGGCTATCTTGAACAAAGCACCGACGGACTAACGAAAGAGCAATTTCTCACAGATGAAACTTTGAAACGCGCTTTTGTCCGCAGTCTTGAAATTATCGGCGAAGCGGTCAAACAAATTCCCAATGAAACGCGCCAGAGCTATCCTCAAATTGAATGGCGTTTGATTGCCGGAATGCGCGACCGTTTGATTCACGTTTATTACGGCATTGATTATGAAATAGTTTGGGACGCAGTTGTTAATAAAATTCCGACTTTGGAACAGACGGTAAAACAAATGTTGGAAAGCGAAAATTTGAGCGAATAATATGAACCTTTCAATCGAACAAATCGAACACAACTTTGCGGAAATCAATCCGCCTTTGTCGGAAGCCGAAGCGATTTTCGAGGCGAATCGCTGTCTTTATTGCTACGACGCGCCTTGCACACACGCTTGTCCGACGCATATTGACGTTCCTTCGTTTATCAAAAAAATCGCGTCGGGAAATCTGACGGGTTCGGCGCGGGTGATTTTCGACGCGAATCCGATTGGCGCGACTTGCGCCCGCGTGTGTCCGGTCGAAGTTTTGTGCGAAGGCGCGTGTGTCGAGAAAACTTTGATGGACAAGCCGATTGAGATTGGGCGATTGCAAAGATATGCGACCGATTATGTGATGCGAAACGAGCGCGATGTTTTTAAAGCCGGTGTGTCGAATGGAAAATCAATCGGCATCGTCGGTTCCGGTCCCGCCGGACTTTCGTGCGCGACGTATTTAGCGCGGCTCGGTTACGGCGTTACGATTTACGAGCGCAAATCGCTTCCCGGCGGCTTGGATACTTACGCGATGGCGGAATATAAAATGTCGCAGCGCGTTTCGGTTGACGAAGCGAAAATGGTCGAGCGGCTCGGCGTGCAATTTAAGTTGAATACGGAAATCGGACGTGACGTTTCCCCGGAAGATTTGCAATCGAAACACGACGCGATTTTTCTGGCTATCGGTTTGGGCGCGACTAATAAATTAAACGTCGAAGGCGAAAATCTAAACGGCGTGATGGACGCGCTCGATTTTATCGAAAGAATAAAAACGCGCGATTGGAAGAGCGTTCCGCTCGGCAAAACCGTCGCCGTCGTCGGCGCGGGCAACACGGCGATTGATGCCGTGACGCAGGCTAAACGGCTCGGCGCGGAAAGAGTTTTGATGATTTATCGCCGCACGGAAAAAGATATTTCGGCTTACGAATATGAGTACGAATTGGCGAAAAAAGACGGCATCGAATTTTACTGGCAAACCGCGCCGGTCGAGATTGTCGGCAACGATTCGGTTTCGGCTTTGCGCTGCGTAAAAACAGAAAACGGGCAGCCGATTGTCGGTTCGGTGTTTGAAATTCCGTGCGATATGGTCATCAAAGCCATCGGGCAGCAAAAGAGCGTAGCGTTTTTATCACAGATTTCCGGCGTTGAACTTGACGAAAAAGGTCGCGTCATCGTCAACACCGAAACGATGCAGACGACGAATCCGCGCATTTTCGCGGGCGGCGATTGCGTCAACGGCGGCGCGGAAGCGGTTGACGCTTCGCAGATGGGCAAACTCGCGGCGCGGGGAATTCATTTTAGTTTGACCGGCGAGCAAGTCAAATTCGCCGGTGCTTTTTAAAATTTCTTGATATGTCTATACTTGTCGGTATAATTAGAAATGGAATTTGAATGGGATGAAAACAAAGAAAGAATTAACATTCGGAAACACGGCGTAAATTTTGGCGAAGCGCAAGAGGCATTTGAAGACGAAAATGCCATAGACGATTATGACGATTCTCATTCAGACGAAGAACATCGCTTCGCCTTACTTGGCTTGTCAACGAAAAGACTTTTGTTTGTGTCATACACCGTCCGCCGAAACACTATAATTCGTTTGATTTCAGCCAGAAAAGCTAACCAAAACCAAGAGAGGTTTTATAACGATGCCAAAAAATAAGGAAAAAGAATTTGTCTACGAGATGACACAAGAAGAATACAATGAAGGTCTGGCGAAAGGTTGGGACGCAGACGATATGCTTTCCGTCGGAAAACATACATTTCGCCGTTCGCGCTTTATCACCAAACAAAAAGATTCTAAAACGAAAATTTCGCTTTACATTGACAGCGATATTCTGGAATACTTTCGCCGCCGCGCCGAATCGCCGCACGCCGCGCCGTATCAAACGCAAATCAATAACGAGTTGCGGCGCGTGATGGAAAGCGATTCGCCGGACGCGGCGAGTCTGGAAAAAGATATTTTGAACAACGAAGAATTTTTGCGGGCTTTGAAGGAAAAACTTGAAACGGTTTAAGTAGAATTCTGCATTTATGAATCAAGACAAAGAAATCAACAAAATCGAATTAGTGTTTAATAAAACATTAGAACTAATTTCTTTGTATAAATCTAATGACTTAACAATCCCTGTCGGACTGAAAGGAAATTTAGGAGAATTCATAGTTCAGCTAGAGTTACTAAAAAGATTCCCAAAAAATAAAATTGATTTTCGCGGCGGTTCATTTCCTAGTGTTGATATAGTTTTGGAAGACGTAAAAATTCAAGTCAAAACTCAAATCAAACACGAACGAAGAGTTTTTAGGAATGGTTATTTTGATTTTGAAGGTTCTCCAACAATCAAAAAATCAATTTTGGATGAAAAGAAGTGTGATATTTTAGTTCTTGTAATCTTATATCCAAATGAAAGTTTTTCTCTCATTGACCAAACAAACATTTACGTTTTCGATCAAAACGACTTTAAATTTTTCAGCACAAAGTTATGTTGGTCAGGAAAGAGTAAAGGAGATTACACGATTGTAAAAGTCTTGGGTGTTGAGGGAAATCCGCCAGAAAAATTGCGAGAATCTATTGCTCATTATAAAACTGAGATTTACGAAACATTGTTTGAAACATCAAAAGACAATTGGTCAAAAATTAAACAAAAACTATGGCAGATTTAAGTGTAAATTTTGCGGGCATCAAATCGCCGAATCCGTTCTGGCTGGCGAGCGCGCCGCCGACGAATATGGGTTCGATGGTCGAACGCGCGTTTGACGCGGGTTGGGGCGGCGCGGTTTGGAAAACTTTGGGCGAACCGATTGTCAATGTTTGCTCGCGTCTCGCGTCACTCGATAATGGCGCGAATCGGATGATTGGGTTAAATAACATTGAGTTGATTACCGACCGACCGCTCGATGTGAATTTGAAGGAAATTTACGAGTGCAAAAAAAAATATCCGAACCACGCCGTCATCGTTTCTCTAATGGTCGAATCGAAACGCGAAGCGTGGCACGAAATTGTTAAGAAAGCGCAAGATACGGGCGCGGACGGTTTTGAGTTAAATTTTGGTTGTCCGCACGGAATGAGCGAGCGCGGTATGGGCGCGGCGATGGGGCAAGTTCCCGAATATACTTGCATGGTCACCGAATGGGTCAAGGAAGTTTCAAATCTTCCTGTCATCGTTAAACTCACACCGAACGTTACGAACATTGTTCCGCCGGGACGAGCAGCGGCAAAAGGCGGCGCGGATGCGGTTTCGCTTATCAACACAATAAATTCCGTGATGGGCGTTGACATTGACACGATGATTCCGTATCCGAATGTCAATGGAATGGCGGCGCACGGCGGTTATTGCGGAACTGCCGTCAAACCGATTGCGCTCAATATGGTTTCGGAATTGGCGCGAGACGCGGAAATCAACATTCCGATTTCCGGCATCGGCGGTATCAACACCTGGCGCGACGCGGTGGAATTTTTACTGCTCGGCGCGTCGAACGTGCAAGTTTGCACCGCCGTGATGCACTACGGTTATCGGATTGTCGAAGATATGATTGACGGTTTGAATAATTATTTGGACGAAAAAGGTTTTGCGAGTGTCAACGATATTGTCGGTTTGAGCGTGCCGCGCGTGACCGATTGGGGCGCACTTGATTTGAATTACAAAACCGTCGCCCGCGTTAATTTCGACAATTGTATTCGCTGCAATCTGTGTCATATCGCCTGCGAGGACGGCGCGCATCAATGTATTGATTTTACCGAAGTCAACGGTTTGCGTTTTCCGATTGTGGACGAACCCGAATGTGTCGGCTGCAATCTATGTTATCTGGTTTGCCCCGCGCCCGGCGCGATTTCGATGGTTCGCCTTGACGACGGCAGCAATCCGACGACGTGGCGCGAGCTATCAAGCCGTCCGCCCGAAACAATGACCGGCGACTGAAATTATAAAAAGTCAAAACTTAAAAACCGACGGCTGATTACTGCGTTTCTTTATAAACAGTAATCGGCTGTTTTGATTTTTCGGGCAAATATCTAAAATAGAAAACTAATGAGGAAATTTCTAATCATCGGCGGCGGCGTTTTAGCTTTGATTTTGCTTGTCGTTTTGATTGTGATTTTGATTGGCGAAACGGACAAATCTGTGATTAAAAATTACGTTCGAAATGAAAATTTGCCGACCGTCAAAGCCGATTGGAAAGGAACGCCCGTTGATGAAAAAGGTAGATTCGTCAACGCGGAGTTTCCGTTTTTGTCGAGGTTTTCCGATTTGCTCCGATGGCAGTTGAGCGCGAATCCGCAAAAGGAAGAAAAGGCGAATGACCGCGAAAGACTTGCTGTTTTAGACCCGACCGAGTTTTTGCAGAGCGAGCGGGACGGCATTTTGTGGCTCGGACACGCTTCTTTTTTTGTTCGCTTGAATGGTAAAAATTTGCTGCTCGACCCGATTTTCGGTAATCCGCCGCTGGTTAAAACTTTTGTTGACGTTCCTTCGCCGATTGAAAAAATCCAAAAAGTCGATTACGTTTTGCTCTCGCACGACCACCGCGACCATACGGACGAAGAATCAATCAGACAAATCGCCCGAAAGTTTCCCGAAGCGCACATTTACGCCGGTTTGAGAATGGAAGAACTCTTAAAAGATTGGACGCAGCCGACGAACGAAATTCAAACCGCCGGTTGGTTTCAGCAGTTTAAACTTCCCGACGAACAAGTAAAAATTTACTTTTTGCCGGTTCGCCATTGGTGTCGGCGCGGGCTTTTTGATATGAATCATAAACTTTGGGGCGGATATGTGATTCAAGGCGCGAACAAAACCGTGTATTTCAGCGGCGATTCCGGTTACGGCTCGCATTATAAGGAAACGGCGGAGGTTTTTCCGGCGATTGATTATTTTTTAATCGGCATCGGCGCGTTTAAACCGCGTTGGTTTATGGAGCCGAATCATAATTCGCCCGACGACGCAATTAAAGCGTATGCCGATGCAAATGCGAAATTTCTCGTCCCGATGCACTACGGCAGATTCGATTTGTCGGACGAACCGCCGGGCGAGCCTTTGCGATTATTAAAAGAAAAAGCGGCGGAGATGAATCTTTCCGGTAATATAAAAGCGTTGAATATCAACGAAAGTTTAATTTTTTGAAATCACAGAAGAACACAGATAAACACAAATTTAAGAAAGATGATAAGAAAATTTATCCTGAAAACCTTGTCCATCCTGTTTGAATTTACCTGTGTTCATCTGTGTTCATTTGTGGTTAAATTTTCTTCTATGAATTTTCTGAACCCGAAATCAATCGTCGTTTTCTTCTTTCTAATCTTTTTATCTGCTATGAAAATACCTGCGCAAAGCGAATCGAAAAACGTGCCGAAAGATTGGCTGACATTTGCCGAACAAACCGATTACCGAAAAACTCCGCGTTACGCTGAAACCATCGCTTACAGCCAAAAATTGGATAAGGCTTCAGACCAAATCGTCTATAAATCGTTCGGCAAAAGCGGCGAAGGTAGAGATTTGCCTTTGCTGATTGTTTCAAACGACAAAACTTTTACGCTTGAATCCGCGAGAAAAAAAGGCAAAGCGGTTGTTTTGATTCAAGCGGGAATTCATTCGGGCGAGATTGACGGCAAAGACGCGGGATTCGCGCTGCTTCGGGACATTGCAATCACCAAAACACCGGGTGATCTGCTCAAAGATGTCGTGATTCTGTTCGTGCCGATTTATAACGCGGACGGACACGAAAATTTCAACGGTTTTAATCGCATCAACCAGAACGGTCCTGACGAAATGGGTTTTCGCGCCACGTCTGCCAATCTCAATCTCAACCGCGATTATATGAAAGCCGACGCGCCCGAAACACGCGCATTTTTGAAACTCTGGAACGAGTGGAAGCCGGATTTTTTTATCGATTGCCACGTTACCGACGGCGCGGATTTTCGCTACAACGTCACTTATGAGTTCGCACATTTCCAGGAAGTTTCGCCGTTTATCAAAGATTGGATGTTCGAGCATTTTGATAAAAACATCGTGCCGCAGGTGGAAAAAGAAGGCAATCTTTTGACTCATTATCTGTCGTTTGACGGACGCGAAGTTTCCAAAGGCATCGAAACTTTCATCGCCACGCCGCGTTTTGCGACCGGCTACACGCCGCTTCGCAATCGCGCCGGTTTACTGATTGAAACGCATTCGCTCAAGCCTTACAAATCCCGCGTGCGCGGAACGTATGACATCCTGCGCTACACGATTGAGGAAATCAATCGAAACAAAGCGAGTTTGTTTGAAGCGAACAAAAAAGCCGACGCGGAAACAATCGAGCGCGGAAAGACTTTTGACGCGAAAAGACAATTTCCGCTGCGGCTCGAAATCACGAAAAAATCAACGCCCTTCGATTTTAAAGGCGTTGAGTATCGCATCGAAACGAGCGAAATTTCCGGCGCGAAACAAATAATTTACGGCACGAAACCGCTCGATATGACGATTCCGAAGTTTGACGACGCAAGAGTTTCCGCGTCGGTCGCGCCGCCGCTTTATTACATCGTTCCGCCGCAATGGAAAGCGGCAATCGAAGTTTTGGACGCGCACGGCGTTAAGTTTCAGAGATTGGAAAAACCCTTGAAAATCGAAGTTGAAAGCTATCGTTTCAGCGATGTGAAATTTGCCCCCGCGTCGTTTGAAAACCGCGTGACGGTAAATTTTAAGACAAATCCGATACGCGAAACGCGCGAATTTCCGGCAAATTCGATTGTCGTTCCGCTGGCGCAGGAAGCGGCAAACGTCGCAATCCATCTGCTCGAACCGAATTCGCCCGACTCGTTTGTTTACTGGGGATTTTTCAACGCAATGTTTGAGCAGAAGGAATACGGCGAAGGTTATGTTATAGAAAAATTGGCTCGTGAAATGCTGGCAAAAGATGCGGAACTGAAAAAGCTGTTTGAAGAGAAGTTGAAAGATGAAAAGTTTGCGAAAAGTCCGCGTGAGCGTTTGAATTTCTTTTATGAACGCTCGCCTTATTTTACCAATCAACGCATCGGATTTTATCCGGTCGGGCGAATCACGACGAAAATAGTGGAAAACGGAAAACGGAAAACGGAAAATGGAAAATGAAAGAAATCATATTTTACCTGAATATTTGGACGGCAATCATTATCCATTTTCCGTTTTCCATTTTCCATTTTCCATTAAAAAATTATGACTTTCCCCAGAGCAAGCGGCGTTCTTCTACATCCGACATCTTTGCCGGGCAAATTCGGCATCGGTGATTTGGGCGACGAGGCGTATAAATTTGTAGATTTTTTGACTGATGCCGGACAAACTTACTGGCAAATTTTGCCTTTGGGTCCGACCGGATACGGCGATTCGCCGTATCAATGTTATTCGGCATTCGCCGGAAATACCAATTTAATTTCGCCGCAAAAATTAGTTCGGGAAGGCTTGCTCAGCGAGGATGAAACGAATCAAAAGCCTGATTTTTCCGATGACAGAATTGATTTCGGAAGTGTTATTGATTGGAAAAATCAGATTTTGTCAAAGGCTTACGAAAATTTTCGCAAAGCGTCCGACTCCGGCTTGAACGAGAAGTTTGAATCTTTCAAAAAAGATTTTGCCTGGTGGCTCGATGATTACGCGCTGTTTCAGGCAATTAGAAAAAATCGGAACGAAAAGCCCTGGTATGAATGGGAAACCTCTTTGAAACTGCGCGATGAAAACGCTTTAGCCGAAGCGCGTGAAAATTTATACGAAGAAATCGAGGCGCAGAAGTTTTATCAGTTTTTATTTTTGCAGCAATGGTTTGAGTTGAAAACTTATGCCAACGGGAACGGCGTAAAAATTATCGGCGACGTGCCGATTTTTGTTGCGCTGAATTCGGCGGATGTGTGGCATAATCCGTCGGAATTTAAGTTGAATGCAGACGGCTCGCCGAAAGTTGTTTCAGGCGTTCCGCCGGATTATTTCTCGAAAACCGGACAGCTTTGGGGCAATCCGATTTACGATTGGGGAAAAATGCGGCTGGACGGATTTCGCTGGTGGATTAGCCGCATCAAGTTTGCGCTGCAAACGGTTGACGTGGTGCGCGTTGACCATTTTCGCGGCTTTGCGGCGTGCTGGGAAGTTCCGGGCACGGATAAAACCGCGGAACACGGAAGCTGGGTTGATGCGCCGGGCAAAGAGCTTTTCGAGGCTTTTAGAAATGAGTTTGGCGAAGAACTGCCTTTTATGGCGGAAGACTTGGGCGTGATTACGCCGGACGTGGATGATTTGCGCGATAGTTTTAATCTTCCGGGAATGCGGATTTTGCAATATGCTTTCGGCGCGGATGAAAATAACAATTATCTGCCGCACAATTATATCCGAAATTGCGTGGCTTACAGCGGAACACACGACAACGACACGACAATCGGTTGGTATGATTCGGCAAACCGGCACGAGCGCGAATTCTGTTTTAAGTATTTGAACAGCGACGGGCGTGATATTCATTGGGACTTTATCCGCGCCATATTTGAATCGGTGGCTGATACGGCGATTATTCCGATGCAGGATATTCTCGGCTTGGGAAGCGAAGCACGGATGAACCTGCCTGCTTCCACTTCGGGAAATTGGAATTGGCGGTGCGCAGAGAATTGTTTTTCTGAAGAACTCGCTCAAAAACTAAGAGAATTGACGAAACTTTACGGTCGAACCTGACAAAAATTAAAAGTTGCGTCAATGGCATAATTTTTGCCATAAATGGAGAACACAGTTTAGGTTGTTTGGTTTTGATACAATTCACAGATTTATTCTACGAATTACTGAAAACCTGGTTGTTTATAAAATTTGAAAAAGGGGAATAAAGAAATGGCAGAAACACAAGAAAAACGTATAGATGATTCGGCATCGGGAAACAAAGGCAACAGCGATGTCAGAAATCAAACGGGCAGTTCGGCGCAAAATAATATGCAAGCCGATAAGGGCGGCGTAAAAAATACGCCGGATAATCAAACGGCAAATAAATCCGGCAGCACTCCGGGCGGTGAGGCGATTAATACAAAAGAAATATTGCAACAAGCGAAAGAGACCGCCGGTCAAGCCTACGAAAAAGTTACGGAACAGGCTTCGTCACAGATAGTCGCTCAAAAAGATAATCTGGCTCGCGGTTTGTCGAGCGTTGCGGAAGGTATTCGGCAAATGGGCGAGAATCTGCGCAACGGCGAGCAGGAAACTCCGATTGCCGGTTTGACTGCTAAATACGGCGATTCGCTGGCGCATCAAGTCGAACAAGTTTCAAATTATTTTGAGAAAAAAGATGTCCGCGAACTCCTCAGGGATGTCGAAGTTTTTGCGCGGCGCAACCCGGCAATATTTATCGGCGGTGCTTTTGCGCTTGGAGTCGCAGCGGCAAGATTTTTGAAGAGCGGCAACCCGAATCAATCTCTGATGCGCCGCCCGCGTCAGCAAAGAGAAGGCTTTTATATTTCTGACAAAAGCGAAGGCGTTTATCTGCCGGAAGATTTGAGTAAAAAGGTAGGTTTGAGCGACACAGGGAAAAGTTTCGGCACGAGCGCGACCGGCACGGGTGATAAAACAGCAACCGGCGACAAACCAACTGATAAACCATCTACGGATGCCTTTTCGACAAATAGAGGAGGCTAGTATATGGCACAGCAAGTTATGAAAGAAGAGCGTTCGCTGGGTGAGCTTTTTACCGATTTGGCTTCGGAGACAAGCAATCTGGTTAAGCAGGAAGTTTCTCTGGCGCAAACCGAATTGACGGAAAAGGCAATAACAGTCGGTAAAGATGTCGGGTTTTTAGTTGTCGGCGGAGCAGTCGGTTATGCAGCACTGCTGGCTTTCACAGCCGCTTTAATAATAGGACTGTCTTATTTTATTCCGGCGTGGGTAGCGGCATTGATTGTCGGATTGGTAATTTCCGTAGTGGCTTTTTTGCTTATTACTTCAGCGTTGGCTTCTCTGAAAAAGACGAGTCTCGCACCGCGTCAAACTGTTGAAACATTGAAGGAGGATGCACAATGGCTGAAAGATCAAGTGAGTTAGACGAAAAATTGTCAATCGAAGAAGATAAGAAAACGATGGTCGGCACGTTAGCCGAAACGACGGATGTTGCTTATTCGGAAACCGGCAAATCTCTTGCCGATAGCGGAGCGGAAGAAACTGAAACCTCTGATGAAACCGTAGAATTGCGGTCGCAGATTGAAGATACTCGCAGTCAAATGAGTGAAACGATTGACGCGATACAGGAAAAACTGAGTTTTTCAAATATCAGCGAACAAGTTTCAAATATCAGCGAACACGTCAAAGATGAAGTATCCGAACATATCAGTAGCGCAATCCAAACGGCAAAAGATTCCGTTTATGATGCGACATTAGGAAAGGTGGGAAATATTATGAACTATATTAACAAAGGAATAAATGAGGCAGCCGATACCAATGTGGGACTTGTGATACGCAAAAATCCGCTTCCCATAGCTTTAATCGGCTTGGGACTTGGAATGCTGTTTATGAGCAAGAGTAAAAACCATTCACAGTATCGTTATAATCGTAACGAAAACGATTATGATTTCGACCGCGAAGACGGTTATCAGAGTCGTAAATTTTCGGCGAATGTTAATAGTCAATCCACAATGACAGCCGCGCAAAACAAGTTGAGCGATGCGGCTGGTGCAGTTGGCAGCACGGTCAGCAATGCAGCCGGTGCAGTTGGTGGTACAGTTAGCAGTGCCGCTGGTGCGGTTGGTAATACGGTCAGCAGCGCAGCGGGTGCAGTTGGCGATACGGTCAGCGGTGCAGCCGGCGCGGTTTCGGATACCGTTAGCGATGTCGCCGGCAAAGCCTACAAACAATTCGGCAATTTCGGTTCACAGGTTCAAGATATAGCCGGTTCGGCACAAGATCAATATGAGTATTATATTGATGAAAATCCGTTGGCGGTCGGCGCGGTAGCACTGGCAATCGGCGCGGCGGTTGGAATGTCGATTCCTTCGAGCCGTTTTGAAGGGAAATTGATGGGCGAAACCCGCGATAATCTGATGCAGAAAGCCGGAGACACGGCTCGCGGCACAATCGATAAAGTCAAAAGTGTTGCCGGTGAAGTAACCGAAACCGTCAAACAAGCTGCCGGAGACCTTGTCGAAACGGTCAAAGACAGTGCTGGAGATGTTACTCAAACTGTCAAGGAAGAAGCCAAAAAACAAGGCTTGACCTAAAAACCGTCGGTTAGATAAAGAAAAAGAGGCATTAACTTGTTCCAAGTTGATGCCTCTTTTTCTTTGCGTGCAGAAATTATTTTGATTGGATTTTTTCCAGACCGTTCATATAGGATTGCAGAATTTCCGGTACCAAAATCGAACCGTCGGCTTGTTGATAATTTTCCAGAATCGCAATCCAGGTTCGCCCGACCGCTAAACCGGAACCGTTGAGCGTGTGAACGAATTCGGTTTTGGCATTGCCGGAACGCTTGAAACGCAGATTCATTCGCCTGGCTTGAAAATCTCCGCAGTTCGAGCAGCTTGAAATTTCGCGGAAAGTTTTCTGGCTCGGAAGCCAGACTTCGATGTCGTAAGTTTTCACCGCGCCGAACCCCATATCGCCGGTTGCCAAAACAACCGTCCGATACGGAAGACCGAGAAGCTGCAAAATTCGCTCGGCATTTGCCGTTAATTTTTCGTGTTCTTCGGCGGAATTTTCAGGCAAGCAGAGTTTTACCAATTCGACTTTTTCAAATTGGTGCTGGCGAATCAATCCGCGCGTGTCGCGCCCGTAACTTCCCGCTTCCGAGCGGAAACAAGGCGAGTAAGCCGTAAAGTATTTCGGCAAATCAGAAGCGTCGAGAATCTCTCCGGCGTGGTAATTCGTTACCGGAACTTCCGCCGTCGGAATCAAAGCAAAACCGCGCTCGTCTTTCAAATGAAATAACTCATCTTCAAACTTTGGCAATTGGTTTGTCCCGAAAAGCGATTGACGATTGACGATAAACGGCGGTAAAGTTTCGGTGTAGCCGTGTTCGGTCGTGTGAACGTCGAGCATAAAATTGACGAGCGCGCGTTCGAGCCTCGCGCCCGCGCCGTTCAAAATCGCAAAGCGCGAACCGGCGATTTTTGTCGCACGCTCCAAATCCAAAATCCCCAAACTCTCGCCCAAATCAACGTGGTCTTTCGGCTCGAAATCAAATTCCCTCGGTGTTTCCCAACGTCTGACTTCAACGTTTGCGCTTTCGTCCGCGCCGACAGGAGCGGATTCGTGCGGAACGTTCGGCAAACCGGCGAGCAGCTCGTTCATTTTGGCTTCGACTGCTTTCCGCTCAATTTCAAGCGTGTTTTGCGTATCTTTTAAACCCGCGACTTCCGCTTTTTTCGATTCGGCTTCGTCACGTTTTCCGCTTTGCATCAATGCGCCGATTTCCTTGCTCGAAAGGTTTCGCTGCCCGTTAATACGGTCGGATTCGCTGATGACGCGGCGGCGTTCCGCGTCGAGTTCGACAAAAGCATCTAAAGATTCGGTTGGAAAATTGCGGTTTTCCAAAGATTTTTTTACAAGTTCCAGATTTTCTCTGACAAAGTTTAAGTCAAGCATTCATCAATTCTCCAAAGATTACGATTAAATCCTCTCCGGTATTATGACCGCAAATTAAAACGACGGTCAAAGACCGCCGCTCGACAACCAAAAATTATTTTTATTTTACTGACAAGGAAACCCGGAATCGGCGGCGAGACATTTCAGCGACCAACGCCAGGTGGCGCTTTGGCTTGCGTTGACGACGGGCGCGTTGGCGGCTTCCATCGGAGTAACCGGACGCTTGGTGCAAAATCGCCATTTTCCCATACTCGATTCATCGCCGAACGCGACGTTTTTCGCTTCTTGTTTGTCATTAAAAGTATAATCGGCGAGCGCGTGAATTCTGCGCCAAACTCCCCACAAATCATGCGCGTTGGTGTTGCCGCCGAAACTGCTCGGCACGTCCGCGGTGACGGGCACTCCGTGTCCGGCGTAGAGCGTGCAGGAACAACTATTCGCCGTGCGAATAACCTGCCATTTTCGTTCGGTAATTTGCGGCAGCCTGTTCCAAATGTCGTTTTGCGAAATAAGATGTTCGTTCGTCGCGTCGTCCCAGTAAATCTGCACGACGAGTTTTGTACGCGCCGGAATCGAAGTGTAATCCGTTCCCCACGAATACCAAGCCGCCATCACAAATAAAAATATATCGTTTGCGCCCCAACCTTCGGCGATTGCCCGCCGCGCCATTTCCGGCACCGCGCCGCCGCCGTAGGAATGTCCGGCGATGCCGATTTTTGAAGTGTCGAAAACATTTCCGTATTGCGTAACGGCAGCCTGAAATCCTTTCCAAAGCTGTTCGTAACGCGCCGCGTGCGTCGGAGCAAGGCTGGCATACGGCGCAAACACGACGGCGTAACCGTTGCTCGCCAACTGATTTAACAAGCCTTCATAAACTTGATAATTAAAACCGCCGAAGCCGTGCGCGAAAAAAATGACGGGAACTTTATTGCTCGGACTCGCACTGTTCGGCAAAAAAACCGTAACCGGCGCGGGCGCGCCCGAACTCGGATTTTGAATTGTCTGCCTGCTAAAAACAGTTTTGCCGACGCTGCCGTAATCGGCAGGACTCGTCGTTACCTTCAACTGAGCGCAAGCTGTCGTCTGCGCTTTGACCGGCAAAATCGATAAAACACCGAGAAAAGATGTTATAAAAATTAAATTGAAAAACTTTTGCATTATTTTATTTCCTTCATTTCTGAGAAGTATTTATCATATCATTTTCCAAACCACTCGCCGCAAAAAACCAAATCGGCGCGTCCTGTAATCAGCATTTCGTCGTCCTCACGCCAGACGGCTTCGGTCATTCCGCCTTCTGCGTGAACGGAAACTTTTCGCTCTGTTTTTCCAGTAAAAGCAGAAGCGACTGCCGCCGCAATCGAACAAGTTCCCGACGAAGAAGTTTCGCCCGCGCCGCGTTCCCAAATACGAATTTCAATATTTTCTTTATCAACGACTTTGACAAAAACGACGTTTGTTCTTTCGGGAAAATGAGCGTGAATTTCGATTTCCGCCCCGATTTTCCTCCAATCCATTTCAGCAAAATCTTCGACAAAAATCACACAAACCGGATTTCCGACATCGAGCGTAATTACCGAAAGACTTCCCTCGTGATTCGTAATTCGTAATTCGTAATTCGTAATTGTCTGCGGTTTGCCGAGTTCGGCGCGAAACCAAAACACATTTTCTTCTCGTTCAAGAAGTTGATAATTTTTAATTCCACTTTTTGTTTCGAGTTTGAGATTTTCGCTCGACCACAGATTTTTATAATAAAGATATGCAACCGCACAGCGAGTCCCGTTGCCTGAAAATCCGGCTTCGCTGCCGTCTGGATTGATGATGCGGCAAGCATAATCAGCCGTTTCGTTTTCGGGTTTTTTCAAAACTGCAATTCCGTCACTGCCGACACCTGTGTTGCGATGACAAATGCGTTTTGTAAATTCGCCTAGATTTTCGACTGCTTTTAGTTCTTCGTTTTCGATGACAATGTAATCATTGCCGAAACCGTGAAATTTGCAAAAATTCATATATCGCCGCACATTACTCAACCCAATCAGCAATAAAAACATTTGTGTCGCCCTGTTTTGCCGCGTTTCTGTTTGATGCGAAAACCAACTTTTTGCCGTCGGGCGAAAACATCGGAAAGCCGTCGAAAGAATCGTAGAACGTAACTCTTTCCAAACCTGTACCGTCAACATTTATCAATGCCAAATCGAAATTGCGTTTTGATTTGTCGGTTGCAAAATAGTTCGTGCAGAAAATTATGCGTTTGCCGTCGGGCGTGAAAAACGGCGCAAAACTTGCCGTGTTGAGCTTTGTAATTTGGCGTTTGTTTGTGCCGTCGGCGTTCATCGTCCAGACTTCAAAAATTGTCGGCTCGATTAAATTTTCCGCAAGTTTCTGTTTATAACGCGCGACTTCCCTTTCGGTTTTCGGATGAAACGCGCGATAGACGATTTGTTTGGAGTCGGGCGAGAAAAACGCGCCGCCGTCGTAGCCGAGTTCAGCGGTTAGCCGCCTGACGTTTTTGCCGTTTTTGTCCATCGAATACAAATCTAAATCGCCGTCGCGCATTGATGTAAAAATGATTTTTTTGCCGTCGGGCGAAACAGTCGCTTCCGCGTCGTAGCCTTTTGCTGCGGTTAATTGTTTGACGTTCGAGCCATCCGCGTCGGCGGTTACGATGTCGTAGTCGGGATAAATCGCCCAGACGTAACCTTTTGAATAATCAACCGGCGGCGGACACGCCTTATTTCCCAAAAAGGTCGAGGCGTAAAGAATTTTCTTTTTGTCCTTGAAAAAATATGAACAGGTCGTGCGCCCTTCGCCGCCGGAAACCATTTTCACACTTGAGCCGTCCGTGTTCATCGTATAAATCTGGTCGCAACCGAGTCCGTCGCGTTTCGATTGAAAAATCAATTGCTTTCCGTCGGATGAAAAATACGCTTCGGCATTTTCGCCCGCGAAAGATAATTGTTTGATATTTTTCAGATGCTTTTCGCCTTCGATTGTTAAATTATCTTTTTGCAAAAGTGTGTGAACAGGCGCGTATTCAAATAAACCGAGTTCCGTTTCAAACGAAACGCCTGCCGAAACGGAAGAAAAAGAAGAAAGAAAAAGAAGAATGATAAATAAAAATAAAAATCGCATAATCGTTTCTTAAAGATGTTTTGCCTTTGATATTAACATCTTTTTATCGGAATTCAGGAACGGCAAAAAGCCGAAGGCATAAACGAAAAAGGCGAGCGACAAACATAAAATTTGTCGCTCGCCTTTTACTTGTCGTGCAGAATTTTCAGATAGCCGATGCACCGAGGGCGTTGTTGTAGTAACGATAAATCTCATTAAAATCTTTTAAGGCGCGATTCAAAATCAATGGAAGTTGGTTGATGTCGCTGGTATTGACGATTAAATTTACGTTTCGCAAAAAGGCTTCGTGCGCGCTCATTGTCGCTCCGCCTTCTTCGACTGAAACGAAAAACAAACGCCGTCTTTCGGTCGAAGACATCGCGTTGACCTTTTGCTGCAAAATTCCCGCGCCGCCGAATTCCGCCGCAAAATCGGGGGAAAAAAGCAAAATTTCCGTTTTGCCTTCGCGCAATCGTTCGTTGGCTTGCGCCGGAGTTTGCGCCATATAAACCTTAAATCCGCCCGCCACCAGGACATTGGCAATCGCATCACGGTTTTGCGCCAAACACAGCAGAACGCGGCGCGGCTTTTCGCTTTGCTCGTCGTCCGAATCCAAAATCTTATTTTCAGTTTGCAAAGCTGAAAGCAGGGAGCGCAGAGCGGTATTGATTTGAAATTCGGATTCTTTGGCGGAGAATTCCTGCGTGCCTTCGTTGACTGCAACGGCAGGCGCATTTTCCTTTAATTGTTGGACGGTTGATTTTGCATTCGGCGACACGCGAATCAAATTCTGACAGCGCGGACAGCGAACCGTAAAATTCGTTTTTGGAATTTTCGTTTCGTCGAGTTGCAGAGAAACCGAGCAATTATCGCAGCGTATTATCATAAATTTAGTAGTCAGTAGTCAGTAGTCAGTAGTCAGTAGAAGCACGGTTTTATGCTGATTACTGATTTCTGAATGCTGACTACTTATTCAATCATATCGAGAAAGGAATTGGGGTTTTTGACCGGCGGCGTGGTGGCGATTATGGGGGCGGGCGGCGGCATCGAGCCGGCGTAATCATCGCTTCCGCCCAAACCTTTGATTTGAAGTAGAAGATTATTTTGATTGGTTGCAAAGGAAAGTCCGTCTTCGAGGGTTATCATTTTCTTCTCAACCATCTTTTGAATAACCGAATCGAAATCCTGCATTCCGTCGAGTTCGCCGTCGCGCATCGCGTCGAGCAGCGTTTTACCGTCGCTTTCGCCTTTTTCGATGTATTCGCGCGTTCGCTGATTTGAGCGGAGAATTTCAACCGCCGCCACGCGACCTTTGCCGTCGGCTTTCGGAATCAGACGTTGGGAAACGATGTAACGAAAAGTTTGCGCGAGCCGCATCCGAATAATTTTTTCTTCGTTCTTCGGATACAAACCGATAATGCGGTCAACCGTTTTTGCCGCGTCAATCGTGTGCAGAGTTGATAAAACAAGGTGTCCGGTTTCCGCAGCTTCGAGCGCAATCTCCGCCGTTTCCAAATCGCGCATTTCGCCGACGAGAATAACCTTCGGTGCCTGCCGAAGCGCGGCACGCAGCGCAGAGCCGAAATTCTTCGTGTCCGAACCGACTTCGCGCTGGTTTATCGTGCATTTTTTGTGATTGTGGAGAAATTCTATCGGGTCCTCAATCGTGACGATATGAAAACTTTTGGTTTCGTTGATTTTGTCAATGACCGCCGCCAGAGTCGAGCTTTTTCCCGAACCGGTCGGACCTGTTACCAGCACCAAACCGTTACGAAGATTGCAAACCTCGGCAAGCTGCGGCGGCACATTCAACGCCTCGAAAGTTGGAATTCCGAACGGAATAACACGCATTACGATAGAATATGTGCCGCGCTGCTGAAAGATATTGACGCGAAAACGGCAGCGTCCCGGAATGCTGTAACTCAAATCCGCCGTTCCGAGCTTTGCAAGCTGCGAGGCGGCTTCCGAGTTATCGCGCAAAATTGACATCGCTATCATTTCAGTTTGAAAACCGGTCAATTTTCCCAAACCGAGTGGTGATGCAGCATAAAGACTGCCGCTGATTTCCACCTGCGGTTTCTGATGAGGCGAGAAATTCAGGTCGCTCACATTATCTGAAATAAGCAACATCTGCTCTATTATCGGGGCTACGTCAAGCAAACTCATTGATTTGGATTAACTCCTGGAGAAATTTGAAAAAAGGCAGGAAATAAATTTGAGAACAAACGGTTCGGATTCTCAGTCCGTTTGTTATTTATATTTTTACGCAGTTTGACCGGAAAAAGCAAGCAATATTTTAACTTGGCAAAAAATTGTTTAATAGTGAATTTTTAATTTGCCGCTATTTTTATTTTAATTGTCGAATTTCCCGGAGAAGTTCTATTGCATCAATTGTCTGTTCTTTGTTTTTATTATTTTTATCAGCATAGTTCGCGTGAGGAATTACCGAAGAGTTATTAACGAATTCAAAAATGCCTTGAGGTCCGCGAACTGTTGTATATTCCTGCTGGGTTTTTTCTTTTAAGAAAAGCAAATAAGTAGAATTATTTTTTATTTTCTTAAAACCCGGAGTGTTAACCAAAAGCATCGAGCCGTCTGCTTGCGGAACTAAACCGCCCGGCAAATTAATTTTGATTGTATCTTCGATTGTTAAATTACCCTTTATCACTTCGCTAACTTTAAATGTATATAAAGTTTTTACGATAGAAGAGTCTTGCGAATTAGCACAAATGTTACTAATCGCCTCTCCGATAACAATAGCTTTGCTTTGACTCACCAACGCTTGTATATTTAACGGATGACTCCATTCCGGGTCGGTTACGGTGCGAGTGTCGGTTCTTCGTCCTGACTGCTCCGGTTTTTCAATAGTCTTTCCGTTTTGAGATTGAGAAGAAACATCAATCACATAGAAAGTGCCGACTACAAATAAAATCGCAATCAAAACAATTCCTAAACTCGATACGGTATGTTTTCTTTGTTTCTGTGTCATTTTAGCTCCTTAATATGCAAATCTCACTTTAATAATAATAACAAATAGTACCTATATACTTCCACGATTCACCTGTATATGCGCATCCTCCACTGTTGCAATAGTAGTAAGTAGTAACTAAATACTGTCCATAGCATTGTTGGTAAGAATGATGGTAATACTCGGGGTTGCCGCCGCCGTCGCCCGGAGGGTTAGGTCGACAATTAGAAGCCGATGCACAATCTGGATCTGCACAGTCTATATCTTCATCGCAATCGTTACTAAACCCATCATTACACAGCAGTTCTTTGTAAATTCCATCTACAATCTCCCCTTGTGGTCTAGAAGAATCATTCGGACGGCAATCTAAACCATTACATTCAGGTGTAAGAACTCCATCTTCATCTGCATCGCACTGAGGACATTTTTCACGGCTTTGATTACAATCAGTATCCTTGCAATCTGGGAACTGATCACAATCATCATTTACGCCGTCCTGACAATTGGACTCTACATATTCTCCATTAACTTTTGAACCCGGAAGAAGTGGATTGTCAGGATGGCAATCTTCTCCACCACAAGACTTTGCAAGTATTCCATCTCTATCGGCATCGCACTCGTCAAGGCAGGCTTCGGTTTCCCTACATAATGATTCTTGGCAATTTGTTACAAAAACATCACAATCGTTATCTATTGGGTTGCCTTCAGAATCTTTGTCCGTACATTCAAATTCATAACCCGCGCTTCCTTCAGGGTGTCCTGTCGGTTCGCAAGCCGGCGGTCCCGGCGGCGGGGTTGTTCCACAGGACTCAAAGACAAACACTGCACAACTATAAGGTCCGGTATATGGTGGATCATCCTTCCTAAAACAACGTTGTGATTCCACTACGCTTACCGTACCGCACTGGAACTCAGTATTCGGACTGCTGCAACTAGACGGATATTCAGGTCCGTTTAGAAACGTAGGTCCGTCCTCTGGTAAATAGCAGCAAGGCGTAGCTTCCGGCACTATTCGATATTTATAACAACGATCACCGCAAGAACAGGTATTTGAAGGTGATAAGATGGCAAGGTTATTAAGAGCCAGTGAGAGTGATGTTTTTGAGTCGAAACTATTATTGTTAGAAGATGAACTTAAACAGGATGCTTCTTTTGATTTTGCGTCAAAAAAAAACCGTTGGGTGTTACTTTGGACAATAGAAGCTTTTTCTTTTTGGTTGAAAAAGGAGTTCCGCCAGTAGCCCAGAATCCTGTTCCATCTCCAAAATTAAGGAATTGAAATTTCAAGAGATATTTTTGAGGTACTGACGAAAAACTCCGCCGCATAGACTCCTTGAAATTTTCAACTTCTCTTTGATCTACTTTGAATGTGTAAGATTCGCCTTTTTTAATTGGAACATCCTCATCATTTGCTAAAACACCGAAAGTTACCAATTCTTTCCTGCCGTATTTCATTTCAAACATTAACTGCTTACCGCTAGAACTAAGATAATCCTTGGTTGTCAAGATAATAAAATCTAAGAAGTATATAGGCTTTTCTCCAGTATTAGTTACTTTCACCTCTAGATCACTTAAGAGGTCTTCCGATTTTCCATTGATAATTTCTATTTTAATAGGTAAATGTTTTGGAACTTCGTTGATTAGCTTTTCTTCATCATCTTGAGCTTTCATGTCTAGACTGAAAGAAGCAGTAAATAAAAGACTCAAAACTAATATTAAAACTTTAGTTTTTATAACGAATGTTTTTGGGTGTATAGCTTTCATAAGTCCTCTTCATTTTGTATGTTTTAGAAACGACTTCCGAAACTTAGTAATGTCAACCGAATTTTGTTGAATATCAGTTCTGAATCTGATACTTTAAGTTGCTATAAGACAAGGTGAGACATTATACATATTCTTGAACCGGACAGTCAAGTTTTTTGCATCAACTATTCAAGAATTTAAAACAGCCCAATAAAGCCGATAGAGGTAAGGAGTCGCTATGAGAAACTGGCATAGAAAAATTCAATTTTTATCCAATATTGCAACTATTATAATTGCGGTTTTGCTGTCGCTTATCGCGGGCAAACTTTACTTATTTCCAACTCCGCAAACACCGAATCTTTCTTCTTCGGTCGAAACCGTGCGAATACCTACAAAGCCTGATTTAAAACCGAGAACAAATTCTCAAATAACGCCTGTCGGTCAAGCCGTGCCGATACAGGGTATTGATTGGAAAAAGAATAAGAAAACTTTAATGTTGTATATCTCTACCAAATGTCATTTTTGTACGGAAAGCGCACCTTTTTACCAACGCCTCGTAAAAGAACATTCTTCCAAAGATGTAAATTTTATGGCTGTATTACCTCAAAGTGTGGATGAAGGAAAAGTCTATCTGAAAGGATTAGGAGCGAATATTGAAAATGTTTATAATGCTCAACTAAATTCAATCGGAGTTACGGCTACTCCGACGTTATTGTTGGTTGACGAAAACGGTGTAGTGTCGGATATGTGGAGAGGAAAATTATCCGACGACAGAGAAAAGGAAGTTATAACCAAGTTGTCCAGCTAAAACGGATTTACATTGATATTCGTTTATCAGATAAAAACATTCTCATTCTCTCGCAGATATTTTCAGCGTTGGAAAGTAAATTTGAAATAATCGCCGTCGAATCCGCGCCCGCGTTTAAAACATCTCTGAAATTTTCCAAAGTTATACCGCCGATAGCGACCAGCGGAAAATCTCCGATAGCTTCGCGCACTTGTTTTACGCCTTTCAAACCAACAATTTTATCGGGATTGCTTTTTGTTTTGGTCGGGAAAACAGGACCGATTGCGATGTAGTCAATTGGAAGTCTTACGGCTTCGAGAGCCTGCGCGACGTTATGTGTTGAAAATCCAATTATTGCGTTCGCACCCAAGATTTCTCTCGCGTATTCCGGCGGCAAATCATCCTGCCCGAGATGAACGCCGTCGGCTTTTAAGGCAAGCGCAATGTCAACGCGGTCATTGATGATAATTTTCACGCCCGTTTTTCGCGCAAACTCTAAGGCTTTTTTCGCGTCTGCATAAAAATCCTTTGGCGCATGGTGTTTTTCACGCAGTTGAATAATTTTCGCGCCGCCGTCAATCATTTTTTCGACCTGTTCGGCGTGTGAAAGATTTGTGATTTTCGTGTCGGTGATTGGGTAGATTTTCTGAAGGAACATTTTGAATTAATGGAAAACGGAAAATGGAAAATAATATTTTGAAAAAAGCATTTAATATTTATTACGATTCACGATTTTTACTTGCCATTTTGCCTTCTTCATTTTCAGTTTTCCATTTTCCATTTTCCGTTACAAAGATTTGACCATCAAAAACCCGTCTTCGCCATTGTTGTAATATTGCAAAAGCCGCTGAACGATTGTGTAATCGAATTCGCGGTAAAGATTCTGCGCGGCGATATTGCTGACACGCACTTCGAGCATTACGGTTCTGACACAGCGTTTTTGCAAGGCTTCCTCGGCGTGTCGGAGCAGTTTGTTTGCCAAACCGCGGCGGCGATGTTCGGGGGCAACGCCGATAGTGGTGATATGTCCCGCGCCGTCTTCATCGGTCATTACAAAAACAAAGCCGACCATTTGTCCATTCGGCATAACGATGCGGTAGCTCAAACAATTCGGCTCGTTCAGAAGATATGAAAAAGTATATTTCGTGTAGTTCTCCCCGGATTTGAAACAGCGCAGATTTAATTTCAGAATCTCTTCGAGATGCTTCTCGGTCAGTGATTGGATTTCATAGACTGTCGGCGGCGCAGGAACGATTATTTCAGGCTCGAATTCTGTCGGCGCAACGAAAAACTCGCGGAGTTTTTGAAGAACTGCAATGTTTTGAAGAACCGCCATACATTTTTGCTT
>Ga0136617_10000692_pt1 | contig 28949 bp, 31 predicted proteins | sample AntDrymUQ3222106_2_FD_129672 | JGI IMG/M metagenome (GOLD analysis project Ga0136617, IMG submission 129672) | Polar desert sand microbial communities from Dry Valleys, Antarctica - metaG UQ322 (21.06) | ecosystem: Environmental > Terrestrial > Soil > Desert | place: Antarctica: Dry Valley... | reverse complement strand
GGCGTAGAGCGCGCGCTCGACGCCGACGTAGACTCGGTCGAAGCGCTCCTCCGGAAAGGCGAAGGAGGTCGAGTCCTCGTAGAGGCGCTCGAGCATGATCCGCAGCGCCGGCTCGGAGTCGGCTCCGGGCTCCCCGCGGCGACGCAGGTAGGCCCGCGTGCCGGTGCCGAGCGAGCGAGCCGCCGGCTCGAACCCGGGCAGGCCGCGCAGCTCGAGCCAGCGCGCGGCGATGAACTCCGCCGTCAGCGGGCGGTAGCGGTAGAGCGTCGCGCTGCCCTCGTTGCCCTCGTCGAGGGCAAACTCGATCTCCGCGCCGGCCTCCGTCGCGCGCACGAGCCGGGCCGCGGACTCGAGCGCGAAGTTGCGCAGAGCGTCGTGGAGTGCGCGGTTGCGCATCAGGCACCAGTTCGGCGCGCGCCAGGCGTCTCCTGCCGGTTGGCCTCTCTAAGCCGCTTCGACGCAGGCGGCCGCTTCGGCCGAGAGCCATTCCCGCCCGTAGGCGCGCATGTCCTCGACGAGCGGCACGAGCGCCCGGCCCTTCTCGGTCAGCGCGTACTCGACGCGGGGCGGCACCTCCGCGAAGGTCTCACGGGTGACCACGCCCTCCTCTTCGAGGGCCCGCAGCCGCAGGGACAGGGTCCGCGGGCTGATCCCGGCGAGCGATCGCTCGAGCTCACAGAAGCGGTAGGACCCCTCGGCCAGATCACGGAGGATGAGGATCGTCCACTTGCCGCAGACGAGCTCCGCGGTTGCGCAGACCGGGCAGGTGTCGTCGCTCAACGTGGCCACGGCCCTGATTCTAGCGCGACACTTCAGAGACTGAAGTAGGGCGAAAGACGGGATGCGGGCCGTGGCCGAAGGGGCCACGGCCCGTCGCGTGAAGCTCAGCCGCCCAGCTGCTTGAGCAGGCCGCCACCCGTGCCGCCGCCCGCGGGCACCGTGCCCGCGACCTGGCCCTCGCTTGGCTGCACCAGCACCCAGCCCTCGCCGGTGAAGCCCATCTGGATGGTCTCGCCCGAGCCGCGACCGATCATCGACTTGAGGTTGACGTCGGCCTTGACCTGGGTCTGAACGCCGCTCGACCACGTGATCGCCGCCTGCGGGTCACAGAACGTCGGCGCCGCGCCGGTGTTGAGCAGGACGGGAGGCCCGTCGGAGATCACGGCGACCCAGCCGGTCCCGCCGAGCCCCATGTTGTAGAGGCCGCCGGCCATCGCACCCGCCATACCTCCCTGGACCTTCTCGATGTCCCAGTCGATGCCGGCGTCGAAGGCCAGGACGTTCGCGCCGTTGCAGGTCACCCGGTCGTTCTCGAGCTTGAGCAGGTGGACGTCCTGGGCATGTTCGGCCAGAAAGACCTCGCCCGTGCCCTGCATCTTCATGAGCTGCGTGCCCTCGCCGGTCACGGCCTTCTTGACGAACCGCCCCAGCCCGCCGGAGCCGGCGTGCTCGAACTTGACGTCGCCCTGGTAGGCGACCATCGAGCCGAGCTTGGCCTGGATCGTCACGGCCTCGAGGCGCACCTTCAGCAGCTTCGAGTTCTGAAGCGTGAACGCCTCCTGGCTACTGGTCTCCTGAAACTCGCCGAGCGAGCTTTGCATTTGATTCCTCCGGTGTCAGCTTGCGGTCGCGCGCACTCTTGCGCGTCGGACATCGCGAGTCAAGAGGACTTTCGTCCGCGCCGCGGACCGACCCCGGACGACCCTCAGTCAGGTCGCCATGAGCTGATCGACCGAGGTCGACCGCTGGCCCCCGGAGGCGACGAGCAGCTTGAAGTCGTGCGGGCTGGTGGCCGCCGAGAGGGCCTCCTCGATCGAGACGCGACCGGCCTGCACGTGGGCGAGCAGGGCCTGGTCGAAGGTCTGCATCCCGTAGTACTCGCCCTCGGCGATGACCTCGATCAGACGGCCGGTCTCGTCGGGGTTCATGATCATGTCCTTGACGCGGCCGGTGGAGCGCAGGATCTCCACCGTGGCCACTCGCGACTTCCCGTCGATGTGACGCACGAGGCGCTGCGATACGACGCCCTTGAGCGTTCCCGCCAGCATTGCCCGCGCCTGCTGGTGCATGTGGGGCGGGAAGAAGTCGATGATCCGGTTGACCGTCTCGGGCGCGTCGAGAGTGTGCAGCGTGGAGAGCACGAGGTGGCCGGTCTCTGCAGCCGACAGGGCGGTGGCCACGGTCTCCTCGTCGCGCATCTCGCCGACCAGGATCACGTCCGGGTCCTGGCGCAGCACGCGCCGCAGCGCGCGCTTGAACGTGCCCGTGTCCTGACCGATCTCGCGCTGGTTGATGATCGAGTTCTTGTCGCGGTGCAGGAACTCGATCGGGTCCTCGATGGTGACGATGTGCTTGTGCTGACTCGCGTTGATCCGGTCGATCATGGCCGCCAGCGTCGTCGACTTGCCCGACCCGGTCGTGCCGGTGACCAGGATGATCCCACGCTCCTCATCGGCGAGCTCGCCGATCACGGGCGGCAGCTGGAGTTGTTCGACGGTCTTGATCTCGTGCGGGATCGTTCGCATGACGAGCGAGACCGATCCGCGCTGGAGGAAGGCGTTGACGCGGAAGCGAGCCAGATCGGGCACGGCAAAGGCGAGATCGACCTCGTTGTCGGTGTCGAACTCGGCGCGCTGGGCGTCCTTGCCCTCGAGCAGCTTGTCGACGATCGCCCGGGTCATCTCCGGTCTCAGCGGCTCGGCGCCGGGCAGCGGCTGAAGCCGGCCGTTGACGCGGATCATCGGCGGCGAGGGGACCTTCAGGTGAAGGTCCGAGCCACCGGAGGCTACGAGGTGATGGAGCGCGGCGTCGAGATCGAACATACGGCGGCTATCGGCCGGTCGAGCGTTCGGCTTGAGTGGGCCGGACCACCGCCCCGCACGCGCCTCGGCCCTAGGCGACCTCGCGCAGCTTCTGCGCCTCGGCCAGCGACTGGAGCTTCTTCAACGACTGGTTCTCGATCTGGCGGATCCGCTCGCGCGTGACGTTGAACGTGCGACCGACCTCGTCGAGCGTGCGAGGGTGCTCGCCGCCGAGCCCGTAGCGCAGCTCGAGCACGCGCCGCTCGCGGTAGGAGAGGTTCTCGAGCGCCTCGCGCAGGTGCTCCTTGGTCAGAACCTCGGCGGCGCGCTCGTACGGCGACTCGGCGCGCTCGTCGGCGATGAACTGGCCGAACTCGGACTCCTCCTCGTCGCCGACCGGCTTCTCGAGCGAGACCGGCGCCTGGGCCGAGCGCTTGATCGAGTCGACCTCCTCAGGGTCGATGCCCGTGACGTCGGCGATCTCCTCGGGCGTGGGCTCGCGGCCGAGCTCGGTCACGAGCTTGCGCTCGGCGCGGCCGATCTTGTTGAGCTTCTCGACCACGTGGACGGGGATGCGGATGGTGCGGGCCTTATCGGCGAGCGCACGCGCGATGGCCTGACGGATCCACCAGGTCGCGTAGGTGGAGAACTTGAAGCCCTTGCGATAGTCGAACTTCTCGGCGGCGCGGACCAGGCCGAGCGTCCCCTCCTGGATCAGGTCGAGGAAGGGCAACCCCTGGTTGCGGTAGTTCTTGGCGATCGAGACCACGAGGCGCAGGTTCGACTCGACCATCTTCTGCTTGGCGTCGAGGTCGCCGCGCTCGATCCGCTTCGCCAGGTCGACCTCCTCCTGCGCGGTGAGCAGCCTGACCTTGCCGATGTCCTTGAGGAAGAGCTGCAGCGAGTCCGTCGTCATGTCGGGCTTGAGGTCGACCCCCTGCGCCTTCTGCTTGGCGCGGCGACGGCCCTTCACATCCACGGCGCGCTCGACGTGCGCGGCCTTCAGCGCCGGATCGACCTCCTCGACGAGCTCGATCTCCGACTTCTCGAGGAAGACGTGCAGCTCCTCGACGTCTCCGTCCTCGAGGTCGACCTCGGCCAGGGCGGTCGCCACCTCGGCGTAGGTGAGGACACCGTTCTGGTTGCCCTTGGTGACGAGGAGCTTTACCTCCTCGAGCTCTTGCAGTTCGCCTACCGACATCCCGTTTCCGTTCCCCGAGGGACTCAAGCGAGCGTCACGCCCGCACCTGCCCAATGAATCATCAGCGTGGTCAGCATAGATACTTTACTTCGGATAGCGGGTCTTTTTTGAGGCTTGCAGCCGACCCGCCGGGTGAGGGTAGCCGGAGCATTCGCGGCCGAGGGGAAAGCGGCGCCGCAGGCCGCCGTAAACTGCGGAATCGATGCAAGCTCGAGCGCCGAGGACCGTCTCGAGGTCGGGCCAATGAGCGCCGGCGACGGCGCGGGCGACGACCCGGGCGCGGGCGGCGTCCTCGGCAACCTTCCGCGCTCGCGGCCGGGACACCGCAGCGACAAGCGCCGCGAGCCGGCATCGCGCCCGTCCGGCTCGCAGTCCATGCGCCCGGGCGAGCCAGTGGCCAAGGGCGGCGGCTCCGCAGCGCCCGAGCGCGGAAGGGCCTCGGCCCGCCCGGTCGTGCCGGCCCCGTCGGGGCGCTCGGAGGGCGGACCGCTCGGTGGGGCGGCGCGCGTCGCCGGGCGGGCGGCCCGGGCCGGGCTCGGAGTCGCGGGCGGCGTACTCAAACGTCTGCCCCGGCCTTGAGGGAGCGCGCGCGCGGCCTTCGCGGGCACCTCACTACGTTCTGGCTCCGCGCATATCAAGAGAACGTCGTCGCCCTGGCGGCGATGCTCGCCTACTACCTGCTGCTGTCGATCCTCCCGCTGGCCTTGCTGGCGCTGTACATCGCGGGTCGGGTGCTCGAGAGCACGCCGCTCGAGGAGCAGGTGCTCAACGACCTTCGCACGCTCTTCCCGGCGACGGCGCGATCGACGCTTGCCGGTGCACTCGACCAGATCCGGGCCTCGTCGACCGGCTTCGGGATCGTCGCGGTGGTGGCGAGCATCTGGCTCGGATCCACGTTCTGGAGTGGACTCGACACGGCCTTCTGTCGCATCTACCACGTGCCGTGTCGCTCCTGGGTGCGCCAGAAGGGCTTCGCCCTGGCAATGCTCGTGGTGGTGCTGATGTTCATCCTCGCCACGATCGCCGTGCCGACGCTCCAGAGCCTGCTCGTGGCGGGCCGCGACGATCTTCCTCTCGGGCTCGGGGAGGTCCAGCTCTTCGTGTTCGCAGCGTCCCTGGGAATCAGCATCGCGATCATCTTCACCGTCCTCTGCGCGATCTACCGGACGGTTCCGAACCGGCGGGTCCCCTGGCGGGCGGTATGGCCGGGCGCGCTCGGAGCGACGCTGGCCATTACCGTCATCGACTACGGCTTCCCCCTCTATCTCTCGACGGTCTCGACCCTCGCCGACGTCGGGACCACGCTGGTGTTCATCCTCATCGTCCTGATCTGGTTCTTCCTGCTCTCGCTGGTGATCGTCTGCGGCGCGACGATCAACGCGATCCGCTTCGAGTTGCACGAGACCGGAGAGCTCCGCGCGAAGGTCTGACGCCCCACGCCTCGCGACCGGCGCGCTGCCACGATGACGAGGTGGCGAGGGAGCTGATCGACGTCGCGCTCGCGCGGGCGCGGGTGCTGGCCGAGGCCCGTCCGCTCGCGCCGGAAAGGGTCGAGCTCGCGGATGCGCTCGGGCGGGTGCTCGCCGAGGACGTGGCCAGCGACCTCGACCTGCCGCCCTTCGACGCCTCGGCCATGGACGGCTTCGCCACGCGCGCGGGCGCGGCCGAGGCGCTCGAGGTCGTCGGCGAGTCGCGGGCCGGCCACCCTGCCGAGGGGTCACTGGGGTCCGGCCAGGCCATCCGGATCTCGACCGGCGCCGTCGTGCCCGAGGGAGCCGAGGCGGTCGTTCCGGTGGAGCTCACCGAGTCGGTCGCGGCGGTGGCAGGCGCGCGCGAACGCGTGAGCGTCCCCGCCCGGGAGCCGGGGACCCATCTGCGCCGTGCGGGCGAGGACGTGCGCGCGGGTGACGCCGTCCTGGGGGCCGGCACCAGGTTGGGTCCGGCCGAGGTCGCCGTACTCGCCTCGCTCGGGCGCGCGCGGGTCGAATGCGGGGCGCGCCCACGGGTTGCCGTTATCGTGACCGGCGACGAACTCGTCGAGCCCGCAGCGGCCCTCGGGCCCGGCCAGATCCGCGACTCCAACGCCTACGCGCTGGCCGCTCAGGCCGACCGCGCCGGGGCTCTGATCGTCTCACGGGCGATCGTGCGCGACGAGCTCGAGGCCACGGTCCTTGCGCTGGCCCAGGCCATCGAGGCCGCCGACCTGGTCTGCGTATCCGGGGGGGTATCGGTCGGGCCGCACGATCACGTCAAGGCGGCGTTCGCGCGGCTGGGAGTGCAGGAGCGTTTCTGGGGCGTCGCGCTGAAGCCCGGCAAGCCGACCTGGTTCGGCACGCTCGGCTCGACGCTGGTGTTCGGGCTGCCGGGCAACCCGGTCTCGGCCATGGTCACCTTCCACCTGTTCGCGCGGCTGGCGCTGGAGCGTCTGGCCGGCGTCCCCGCGCCACCGGCCGAGCGGGCCGTCGCGCGGCTCGAGCGCGCGGTGCCCCGCGAGGCTCGACGCGATCAGGCGCTGCGCTGCCGTCTCGAGTCGCGCGCGGACGGCTGGCACGCCCTCCCGACCGGTCCCCAGGGGTCCCACATCCTGACTTCGATGCTCCACGCCGACGCGCTCGCGCTCGTCCCCGCCGGCGAGGGCGAGCTCGCCGCAGGGGAACGGGTGGAGCTCGAGCTGCTGAGGTAGGCCGCGGGAGACCCAGCACGGTCGGTAGCGTTGGTGACCGTGCGCAGGCGCGACCCTCGACGACTGCTGGAGCGCCACCGCCGCGCGGATGCTCGCGTGCGGGTCATCGAGACCGGTGACCGTCACGTCTCCGCCGCCGGCGGGGTCGCCACGGTGCAGCGTGCGGAGATCACCCTGCCGCGAGACGAGCTCGAGAGCGTTTGGAGCCCGGAATACCTAGAGCGACTGGCACGCACCTACTGGCTGTGGATGGGGCGCATCTCGCTCGGGTTGCTGCGCGTGCTCTACACCGACGACGGTCGCGACGTCGTGCTGCTGCGCCGCCCGTTCGTCCTGTTGCGGTTCTTCGCGCCCGAGTACGACGTCGATCGCCACGGGGGCACGGTGACCTGGCGGATCAACCGGGGGCTGCTCGTCGCCCCCGAGGGCCGAGGGGGGGAGGGCTATCTGCGGATGACCGTGGAGCGGCAGTCGGAGAATCCCGAGCTGGGAACGATCACAGCGCGAATCACCTCGTCGGTAGCGAACTTCTACCCGATGCTGCGCGGGTGGGGCTGGTTCTCGGCGATCGGGCGCTTCGTCTACCGCTACACGCAGCTGCAGATCCACATCATTGTCACCAACGGCTTCCTGCGCTCGCTGGCCAACCTGGACCTGGCCCCCTCAGTGGTCGGCAGCCTCCGGGGGAGCACGCCCGGCGTTCCCGACGACGAGGAGTTCGAGGCTCTGCGCCGGCTCCAGGCTGAACAGCCGCTGAGACGGCATCCGGGCGAATCTGACGATCCCGGCGAACCGAGCACCCCGCCGGGGCGCGAAGCGGCCGCCTAGCCGCGGCCGGCCTCGTACGCTGGGGCGCTCAGCCGTAGCGCTCGCCGCGGGCGATGTGGCGCAGCTTGGCTCTGTCGTGCGTGGCGTGCACGCGCCGGACCGTCCCAGAGCGCGAGCGCATGACGAGCGACTCTGTGGTCGCCCCGCTCGTCCCTTGATAGCGGACGCCCTGGAGCACGTCGCCGTCAGTGACCCCCGTGGCGGCGAAGAACACGTCCTCCCCGGCCACGAGCCGGTCGGCGTCGAGAGTCTCGTCGAGGTCATAGCCGGCGTCGAGGGCGGCGCGGCGCTCGCCCTCGTCTCGCGGCCACAGGCGACCGAGGATCTGCCCGCCGATGCACTTGATCCCCGCCGCGGCGAGCACTCCCTCGGGCGTCCCCCCGATCCCCCACAAGAGGTCGACCGGCGTGCGCTCGGTGACCGCGAGCAGCGCGCCGGCGACGTCGCCGTCGGGGATGAAGCGGATGCGCGCTCCAGCCTCGCGGATCTCGGACACCGCCTCCTCGTGGCGGGGGCGGTCGAGGATGACCACCATGACGTCGCGGATGTCGGTCCCCTTGCGATCGGCGATCAGGCGCAGGGTCTCGGGGAGCGGGCGGTCGAGGTCGAGCAGGTCGGCGTGCTCGTTGCCGGCCGCCATCTTCTCCATGTACACGCACGGACCGGGGTCGAACATCGACCCCCGCTCGGCCAGCGCGATGACCGCGAGGGCGTTGGGCGACCCGCGCGCGCACAGCGTCGTCCCCTCGAGCGGGTCGACGGCGATGTCGACCTCGGGAGGCGAGCCATCTCCGATTCGCTCGCCGTTGAAGAGCATCGGCGCCTCGTCCTTCTCACCCTCGCCGATGACCACCGTGCCGTCCATACCCACGGTGTCGAGCAGCAGGCGCATGGCGTCGACGGCCGCTCCGTCGGCCGCCTCCTTGTCGCCCATGCCGACCCACCGCGCGCAGGCGAGCGCCGCGGCCTCGGTCACGCGCACGAGCTCGAGCGCGAGGTTGCGGTCGGGCGCGCCGTCCGAATCCGCGGCGGCTGCGGAGCCCGCCCTGCTCGACTCCGTCGTCATCGGGCTAGACGCCCGGAGGCTGCTTCTTGCGCCCCTTGGCTCCCCGCAGCGCCCCGGTGACCAGGATGACCGCCGCCGCGAAGATGGCGATCGGGTAGCCCCAGGACAGGGACACCTCGACGGGGCCGCCGGGGCCGTCGCCCGGCTGGCCCAGGATGATCCCGTTGAGGAGGATCAGGGTCAGCACGAGCGCTCCGACGATCGCCGTGACCTCGCCCCGGTTCCAGCCGACCTGGTGCCCGCGGACCACCATCCACGCGAGCACGAACGGGGCGATGCAGCCCGCGAGCAGGATGAAGTCGAGGATCGAGAACGTCTGGAGCGCGTTCCAGGCGCCCCCCGCGGTGCTGCCGTCCGGACTGCGCAGCCCGTTGATCGTCGACTGCTCGTTGTTCGCATCGGTCGAGTACCACGGCAGGAGCAGCGAGAAAGCGAGCAGGAGGGCGGCGCCCATGCCCACCCATTCCGTGCTGTCGAGCCGCGCAAGCTTGAACTCCACCTTGGGGTGCAACCTACACCTTCGCCGGCGGGGACGGCGCGCTCGCATCCGGCCACCCGAGCCTCGACCGCAGCTGACCCGAACGCGGCGATCGCGCCAGTCCCGCCGGCCGAGGTGAGTTTTGTCGATCCGGGGGTATAGGCAGGCGCAGCGCCGCCGTGAACATCGTCCATCCCTCACCATTGCCCCTCGGAGGGGTCGAGTGCTTGCCGAAGGATCGGCTGGCCGCTCTGCTCGAGGCGGCGCGGGGCCGGACGCTGGACCTGGTCGAGCCGCTGTGCGAGGAGCAGATCGATCGCCAGTACTCGCCGATCATGAGCCCGCTGGCGTGGGACCTCGGTCACATCGCCGCCTTCGCCGATCTCTGGCTCGCGCGGGCAGGCGGTTCCGAGCCGGTGCGCCCGGACCTGTTCGAGGTCTACGACGCCACCGAGACGCCGCGTTCGCGGCGCGGGGATCTGCCCTTCCTGCGCTGCGAGCACGCGCTCAGCTACGGCCGCGAGATCCTCGATCGCGCACTCGCCCTGCTCGAGGGCGTCGACCTCTCCCCCGAGGGTGACCGCCTGAACGCTCGCGCTCTGGTGTGGAACATGCTCATCGAGCACGAGCACCAGCACAACGAGACCATGGTCCAGGCCATGCAGCTCGCCGGCGAGGACATCCCCTCGCCGGCGCCGGAGGGCGCGAGAGCGCCTGCCGCCTCGCCGGCGCCCGGTAACGGACCCATGACCGTGCACATCGAGGGGGGGCCCGCTCTCCTGGGCGCGGGCATCGAGGGCTTCGCCTACGACAACGAGCGTCCCCAGCACGCCGTGGAGGTCGCGGGCTTCGACATCGACCGGGCGCCCGTCTCGAACGCCGACTACCTCGCCTTCGTCGAGGAGGGCGGCTACCGCAGGCGCGAGTGGTGGTCCGAGCCCGGCTGGGCGTGGCGCGAGGGCGAGGGCGCCGAGCGGCCCCTCTTCTGGACCGAGGACGGCCACGTGCGGCGCTTCGATCGCACGGAGCCGCTCGAGCCGAGCCTTCCCGTCATCCACGTGTCCGCGCACGAGGCCGAGGCCTTCGCGCGCGCCTGCGGCAAGCGCCTGCCCACCGAGGCCGAGTGGGAGAAGGCAGCGACCTGGGACCCGGCGACCGGTCGCAAACGGCGCTTTCCCTGGGGTGACGAGCATCCCGGCGGCGAGCGGGCCAACCTCGACCTCGCCGCGGCCGGCCCGGAGCCGGCCGCCGCGCGACCGGATGGGGCGTCCGCGTACGGCGTGCTGGGGATGACCGGCGACGTCTGGGAGTGGACCTCCGGCGAGTTCCTCGGCTACCCCGGATTCGAGCCCTTCCCGTATCGCGAGTACTCCGAGATCTTCTTCGGCAGCGGTATGCGGGTGCTGCGCGGCGGATCGTGGGCGACGCGCCCGACGCTCGCGCGGCCCACCTTCCGCAACTGGGACTTCCCCGGGCGCCGGCAGCTGTTCGTAGGCTTTCGGTGTGTCCGGGACGCCTGAGGACGCCGTGAGCATCGCCGCCCCACCCGACATCCGGGTAGACGTTTTGCTCGACTCGGACGAGGCCTCTCTGGCCGAGGCAGTTCGGGCCGGACTGCTCGGGCAGCCCAAGCGGCTTCCGCCTCGGTGCCTCTACGACGAGCGCGGGTCGGAGCTCTTCGATCGCATCACCGAGCTGCCCGAGTACTACCCCGCGCGCTGTGAACGAGCGATCCTGAACCGCTACGCCCCGGAGATCGTCACCGATACGGGTGCGCAGGAGCTGCTCGAGATCGGCTCGGGGGTCGCCTCGAAGACCCGCGCGCTGCTCTACGCCATGGCCGGCGCGGGCACCCTGCGCCGCTACGTGCCGTTCGACGTGGATCAGACCGTGGTGCAGCGCTCGGCCGAGGAGCTGACCTCCCTGTACCCCGGGCTCGCCGTGCACGGCCTCGTGGGCGACTTCAGCCGCCACCTCGGCGACCTGCCTCCGCCCTCCGGGAGGCGACTCGTGGCCTTCCTGGGCGGGACGATCGGCAACCTCGAGCCCGAGATGCGCGCGGAGATCCTGCTCGGCCTGCGGGACCTGCTGGGCGACGGCGATCGGCTCGTCCTCGGTGTCGACCTGGTCAAGGACGAACGGGTGATCGTCGCCGCGTACGCCGACTCCGCCGGGGTGACGGCGGAGTTCACCCTGAACGTCCTGCGCGTGCTCAACCGAGAGCTCGACGCCGACTTCGACGTCGGCGCCTTCGAGCCCTTCGCCCGCTGGGACCCCGGCGAGTCCCGAGTCGAGCTGGGCCTGAGCGCGCGCTCGGCGCAGAGGGTGACGATCGGGGGGCTCGACTCGGCGCGGGTCGACTTCGCCCACGGCGAGGAGATCCGCACTGAGATCAGCTCGAAGTTCACCCCCGAGCGCCTCGAACGAGAGTTGCGCCAGGCCGGACTCGCTCTCGAACGGCTGCTGCTCGACGACGAGGGGCTGTTCTCGGTGGCGTTGGCGGCCCCGATCGGCGAAGCGGGGGCCGGGGAGTCGCCCGGCGGCGGCGCTTGAGACTCGCGGGGGCGGGCGCCCTCGTCGCAGGCGGCGCGTCCGGCCTGGGAGCGGCCACCGCTCGGGCTCTCGTCGGTCGCGGGACGCGGGTGGCGATCGTCGACCGCGACGGCGAGCGGGCACAGGAGCTGGCCGTCAGCCTGGCGGGCTCGAACGGGGGCGGGATGCCCGCCGCCGTGGGCATCGCGGCCGACGTGACCGACGAGTCCGGCCTCGAGGCCGCCGTCGCCGAGGCGGTGGAGGCGCTCGGGGAGCTCCGCCTCGCGGTCTCCTGCGCGGGGATCGGCTCGGCCGAGCGCGTGGCCGGCCGCGACGGGCCCGCCGGGCTCGGCCCGTTCGAGACCGTGATCGGGGTGAACCTGATCGGAACGTTCAACGTGCTGCGCCTGGCGGCGGCGGCCATGAGCGCCAACGCCCCCGACGACGAGGGCGAGCGGGGAGCGATCGTCATGACGGCCTCGATCGCCGCCTACGATGGCCAGATCGGGCAGTCGGCCTACGCCGCGTCCAAGGGCGGCGTCGTGGCCCTGACCCTCCCGGCGGCGCGCGACCTCGCCGGCCGTGGCATCCGTGTGTGCACGATCGCCCCCGGGACCTTCGACACGCCGCTGCTAGCGGGCCTGCCCGAGGAGGCGCGCGCCGAGCTGGGCGAGCAGGTCCCCTTCCCCAAGCGGCTCGGCCGGCCCGACGAGTTCGGGGAGCTCGCCTGCCACATCGCCGAGAACCGGATGTTGAATGGTGAGACGATCCGCCTCGACGGGGCGCTGCGCATGCCGCCGCGCTGAGCCGCAGGCCGGCTTCGTCGCGCTGGGACGTTGAGCGGGTCCTCCACCCGGCCGGGCTCCGCGCTGGCCTAAGATGCCCGTCCCCGCGCCGCGGACCGCCGTCCAGCCAGCGATTCCAGGAGAACCGAACATGCCTGAAGCCGTCATCGTCGACGCCGTCCGCACCCCAATCGGACGTGCCTTCAAGGGCTCGCTGACCGGAATCCGACCGGACGACCTCGGCGCGTTCGTGGTCAACCAGCTGCTCGAGCGCAACCCGGACGTGCAGCCGGAGGACGTCGAGGACCTGATCTGCGGCTGCGGCCTGCCCCAGGGCGAGCAGAGCTACAACATCGGCCGGATCATCGGCCTGCTCTCGCGCCTGCCCGACACGACGACCGGCACCACGGTCCATCGCTACTGCGCGTCGAGCCTCCAGGCCATCCGGATCGCCGCCCACGCGGTCAAGGCCGGCGAGGGTCACACCTTCATCGCCGCCGGCGTCGAACACGTCTCCCGCGTGGGGCCGTGGAGCGAGGACGGCCTGCCCCAGCTGATGGGCGCGATCATCGGCAACGCTCCTGACGAAGTCAAGGGCCAGATCCCCAAGCCGGAGTTCAAGAACGAGAAGGTCGACGGCCGCGACGGGCGATCCGACGCCTACATCTCGATGGGCGACACCGCGGAGAACGTCGCCGACAAGTACGACGTCCAGCGCGACGACATGGACCGCTACGCCCAGCGCTCGCAGGAGCGCGCGGTCGAGGCTCGCGACTCGGGCTTCTTCGACCGTGAGATCGTGGCCGTCGAGCTGCCGGACGGCGGCGGGACGGTGGACAAGGATGATGGTCCGCGGGCGGATTCGAGCTTCGAGAGGCTCAACGGACTCAAGCCCGTGTTTCGCGAGAACGGTCGAGTAACCGCGGGCAACTCTTGTCCGCTCAACGACGGCGCGGCGGCGGTGCTCGTGATGTCCGACGAGCGGGCGAACGAGCTCGGGCTGAAGCCGCGGGCGCGGATCGTCGCCTCGGCCACGAGCGGCCTCGAGCCCGAGATCATGGGGGTCGCCCCGATCGGCGCGATCAGGAAGGTCCTCGAGCGGGCCGGCATGGCGATCGGCGACGTCGACATCGTCGAGCTCAACGAGGCCTTCGCCGCCCAGGTCATTCCGATCGCCGACGAGATCGGCATCGACTACGACAAGCTCAACCCGCACGGCGGCGCGATCGCCCTGGGGCATCCGTTCGGCATGACCGGGGCGCGGATCATGACCACGCTGCTGAACGGGCTCGAGTCGAGCGACGGGCAGATCGGGCTCGAGACGATGTGCGTGGCCGGTGGGCAGGGCATGGCGATGGTGGTGGAGCGGCTGAACTGACCGCGCTCCGCGCGGGCGAGCGCATGGCACGGGCGGGGGACACCTAACGATCAGACGCTGACCGTCATGCCGTCACGACGTGGTCGCGCGGCGGGGCCGGTGAGTCCCCGTCCGCCGTGTAGCGGCGGGCGGCCGGCACCGACACCAGCTCGAGCTCGGGGTAGCGCAGCGCGGTGAGCCGTCCGCCTTTGGCGCAGCCGGTGTCGATGTCGATCGTCAGGTTGCGCCAGCGCGGTTCGCGAACGCGCGTGTGGCCATGGACCACGCGGGCCTGCCCCCGATACTCCGCCGCCCAGTCACGGCGTATGAGCTTGCCGCCGGGCCCGACCCCCGTGTGCTCGCCGAACACCGCGACGCGCCGCGAGGTCTCTGAGAAGTCCTCGTGCAGGGACTCCCGCAAGCCGGCGTGGGCGACGATCAGCCTCCCGTCGTCGAGGCGCAGATGGCCAGGCAGCCGGTCGACGAAGCGCGCCACGCCGGCTCCGAAGCAGGCGGGCTTGCGCCTCGACCTCGTCGAGGCCTCGGGTCGTTCGCCCGTCGGCCCGCCCGGGCCCCGCGAGCAGCCGCTCGGTCAGGCGGACGTCGTGGTTGCCGGGCACGGCCAGAGCGGCCTCCGCCTCGACCATGGCCATGACCATCCGGAGAACCTCGACGCTCGAGGGACCGCGATCCACGAGGTCCCCGACGAACACTGCGAGCCGGCCCTCGGGGTGTTCAGCACGCCCGCCCTGGACGCGCCAGCCGAGCTCTCCCAGGAGCACCGCAAGTTCGTCAACGCAACCATGCACGTCGCCGACGATGTCGAAGGGGCCGCTCAGCTCCGGGCGATCACCGCTCATCGCTCGCGAGCGTACTGGCCGCGCCTCTGGCGCTCCACGCGTTCGCCCGAGGTCGAGTCCGACTGGCGCGACATCTCGAGCTCGGGCGTGGAGGCTTCGTCGCCGCCGCCCCCGCCGTCCATGGCCTAGTGGGCGATCTCGAGCACGATCTTCCCGAGCTTGCCGCCGGCCTCGAAGTGGTCGTAGGCCTCGGATACGCGGTCGAGCGGGAAGGTCGCCGCGATGGGCACCTCGACGAGGCCGGACTCGAGTGACGGCAGCACGTGGCGCTCGACCCGGCGGGTGACGAGCGCCTTCTCCTCGAGCGGGCGAGCTCGCAGCGTGGAGCCCATGATGCGCGCCCGCTTGCCCATCAGGCCGAGCAGGTTGAACTCCTCGACCTTGGGCCCTCCACCCACGCCGATGACCACGATCCGCCCGCCGGTCTCGAGCGCCTTGAGGTTGGCAGGGAAGTTCGGGGCGCCCACGAGCTCGAGCACGACGTCGAAGGGGCCGTGCTCCTCGAAGCCCTCGGGATCGAGGGCGGCTGCGGCGCCCAGGCGCTCGACCTCGACCCGCGCCTCCTCGCGGCGGACGGTCGCCGTAACCCTCGCGCCCGCGGCTCGCCCGAGCTGCACAGCGGCGGTGCCGACCCCCCCGGCGCCCCCGTGCACGAGCAGCCGCTCACCGGCCTCGAGCCCGGCCTGGGTGAAGAGCGCGTCGTCGGCGGTGGCGAAGACCTCCGGGGTGGCCCCGGCACACGGCCAATCGAGCGCCTCGGGCACCGGCATCGCGCCGCGCTCGTGCACCACACAGAGCTCGGCCTGCCCGCCGCCGCCGACCACGGCCATCACGCGGTCGCCCTCGGCGAAGCGCTCCGCTCCCGGTCCGCGGGCGACCACCTCACCGGCCAGTTCGAGTCCGGGGATGTCGACCGGCGAGCCGGGCGGGGCCGGATAGCGGCCACGTCGCTGGAGCATGTCGGCGCCGTTCAGGCCCGCCGCCCGGACGCGGACCAGGATCTCGCCCGAGCCCGGCTCGGGGTCGGGGTGGTCGTCCACCAGGACCGCTCCGTCTCGTATGGTGGCGGCGCGCACGCAGGGATCGTAGTGAGTGGTGCGTCACACCGGCCGGCCGGTGCGCTCACTAGGATGCCGGCCTCCCGGGTGGTTCGAACCGGGTCGTCCAGCAGGTCAGGCAGGCGTCGTCGTGAGATTCGCAGACCTCCTCGAACAGCCCCCGATCTGGCGCGAGAGCCTCGCCGGCCTCGAAGCCTCGCGCCTGGTCCGCGATCCGGTCTTCCGCGGAGAGAGCATCGCCGACGCGGGCGGACAGCCCGTCCTGCTCGTTCCCGGCTTCCTGGCCGGAGACGGCTCGCTCGGCCTGATGACCGGCTGGCTGCGTCGCACCGGGCATCACACGAGCCGAGCGGGGATCCGCGCGAACGTGGACTGCTCGGAGGCCTCCGTCCGGCGGCTGCTCGGGCGCCTCGAGCGCTTCGCCGAGCGGCGCGGCGAGCGCGTGGCCATAGTCGGCCAGAGCCGAGGCGGCTCGCTGGCGCGGGTGCTCGCCGTGCGTCGGCCCGACCTCGTCTCCGGCATCGTCACGCTCGGCTCGCCCGTGGTCGACCCGCTGGCGGTCCATCCCCTCGTCCGTCTCCAGGTCGAGTGGGTCAGCGCGCTGGGGTCGCTGGGGGCGCCGGGCCTTTTCCGCTCGGGCTGCCTGGCCGGGGAGTGCTGCGAGCCCTTCCGCAGCGACTCCGATGCGCCCTTCCCGCCGGGCGTCGAGTTCGTCGCGGTCTATTCGCGCAGCGACGGGATCGTCGACTGGCGAGCCTGCCTGGACCCGGCCGCCGAGCGGGTCGAGGTCGCGTCGAGCCACGTGGGCATGGCGGCCAACGCCTCGGTCTACCGGGTGATCGCCGCGGCGCTCGAGGGTTTTCGCGCGCACGCCGCCCCGTCGTGGGTGCACGCCCAGGCCGCCTGAGCGCCCGGGCCGGCGTTTGTCAGCCCATCCATACACGCTGCTCGACGTCTTCAGCTCGACGCCACTCGAGGGCAACGGTCTCGCTGTCGTCCACGACGCCGACGACCTCGACGAGGCCACCATGCTGGCCTTCGCGCGCGAGACGCGCCTCTCGGAGACGACGTTCGTGCAGCGGCCGACCGCCGCCGGCGCGGACTACCGCAACCGGATCTTCACGGTCGCCGGCGAGCTGCCCTTCGCCGGGCACCCGTCGCTTGGCACCGCCGTGGCGATCGCCCGGCGACGAAGGCTCGACCGAGCACGCTTCACGCAGCAGACCGGCGCGGGCACGCAGGCGATCGAGGTCGAGCTCGAAGGGCAGCTCGCGCACGCGTCGATGCTCCAGGAACCGGCCTCGTTCGGGGCGGAGATCGATGCCTCGCGAGCCCTTGCTCCCGCCGGCCTGAGCGCCGCCGACGCCGATCCCGAGCTGCCGCCCCAGGTCGTCTCGACCGGGATCGCGCACGTGATCGGGCCGGTCCGGAGCGTGGAAGTGCTCGCTCGGGCCGGGCTCGGAGACCCGGCCGGCCTCGCCACCCTGCTCGAACCCCTCGGAGCAACGGTGCTCTACCTCGCCTGGTGCGATCCAAGCGGCGGCCCCGCACGAGCGCGAGGGTTCTTCCACGGCGGCGAGGACCCCGCCACCGGATCGGCCGCCGGCCCCCTGTGCGCCTACCTGACCGCGCGCCGCGGCCAGAGCTCGCTCGAGGTCGTCCAGGGCGTCGAGATGGGCCGACCGAGCCGCCTCGAAACGTCCGTCGAGGGCGACCGCGTGCGTGTCGGTGGCGACGTCGTCGTGCTCGTGGAGGGGACGCTGCGGCTCTAGCCGGCCGCGGCGCCGGCAGATGCCGCCGCCGGGTGCTCGCGCGCCCACGCGACGATCTTCTTCGAGGCCGAGACCACCTCGCCGTCACCGGTGACGAGCACGGGCACCTTGTGGCTGCCGGTGAGGCGCTTGACCTCGCGGCGCCCGCTGGTGCCGTTGAAGAACTCGGGGAGGACCGCGAGTCCATAGGCCTTGATGACCTCGGGGTCGTGGCCCGCCTCGCGCAGCGCCTCGTACGCGTTGCCGCACGGGTGGCCACCGGGTCGCGGTGCCGCCGAGAACGTCCCCCAACAGACATACAGCTCCATGGGCGAGCATTCTGCCAGGCGTGAGCGCGGCGCGCGAGTCGGGCGGCGTCCGAGCGGGCCGCGACCATCCGTTCGATGACCTCTGAGAGGATCGGATGACCGGCGGGACGGGCGGCGACGAGAGCCGGCAACGCGATCTCTCCGCTCGCGCTCAGTCCGCGGTCGGGAGGCTCCGGGAGGGACGTCCGGCCGCGCGAGGCGGGCTGATCGGCGTCATCGCCCGGGTCCTCGGCCTGGGCCCGTCCCCCGATCGACCGCATCCGCTGCCCGCCGCGGCGGGCACCGCCGAGCTGCACACGCTGCGCTCGGACCTCGTCCGCGAGCTCGAGCGGATCGCGGTGCGAGATTCGCCCGAACCACGGGCGAGCGAGTCCTCAGCCCCCGAGAGCGCTCAGGCCGACGCCGCCGCCTGACCCGCCAGGCGCTCGACGCCGCCGAGGAACAGCGCGGTCGCGAAGCGTGCCGCGCCCTCGACGTCGTACGGCCGCCGTTCGAGCATCCGCACCGCGATCTCGAATCCCGCACCCGCCATTGCCGCCGCCATGTACTCCACGTCGAAGGCGGGGGCGGCGCCGCTGGCGATCGTCTCGCGCAGATCTCCGAGCAGATCCTCGACGCCCCGGGCGAGCTCGGGCTCTCCCGCGAGAGCGCGCACGGCGTCCGAGTTGCGCCGCAGGAGCTCGAGCGTGGCCGGATCCTCGGCCAGGAACCCGAAGTAGACCCGGTAGGCGTCGCTCACCAGAGTCTCGAAATCGCGCGCGCGGGCGCGCGCGAGGCTGAGGCGAGCGCGGAGCTCCTCGGCGCGATCCTCGAGCAGCGCGAGCAGGACCGATTCCTTGTCGGGGAAGTAGTTGTAGAACGTGCCGGCGGCGAGGCCGGTGGCGCGCACGACATCGCGGATCGAGCTCGCCTCGTAGCCCGAGTCGGCGAAGACCCGCAGCGCGGCGTCCAGGATGGCTCGCCGGTTCTGACGCTTGGTGCGCTCGCGGCGGCCCGCCCGGGGCGGCGCCGACGCAGCTGGCGTCGCGCTCACGCGGCGGTGGCGACCTCGCCGGCGCCCGCGCGTGGCTCGACCGGTGGTTGATAACCGCGCTCGCGAGCCCGCTCGCCTCCGCGCTTGGCCTCCCGCTCCAGTTCGAGCATGAAGTCGTCGTAGTCGACCTGCATCGTGTGGCGCTTCGAGCGCACGTAGCGCTTGAACATGCGCTTGCGCTCTCGCTCGATGTCGGTTCCCATCCCGCTCGCCGAGGGCAGCGCGTAGCGGCCGGTCAGGTAGTCGGCGATCCAGGTCCCTTGGCGCTCGGCGATCGGCATGATCGCGCCGAGCGGCTGCATCAGCCCGACGAAGAACAGGTTGTCGATCTCCGGGTGGAAGGTGCGCTTGAACAGCGGCAGATCGTTGTCGGGGGCGGAGATCTGGCCCTCGTCGAAGAACGGGAAGGTCACCTTGTAGCCCGTGCAGTACACGATCACGTCCGCCTCCTCGACCGAGCCGTCGGTGAAGCGCACGCGGTCGCCCTCGAGCGCGGCGATGTTCGGCTTCGGGTGCACCTCGCCGTGGGCGACGCGGTTGAGGAAGTCCCCTGAGACGGTGGGGTGCGCCTCGCCGAAGCGATGGTCGGGCTTGGGCAGCCCGTAGTTCTCCATCCGGCCCTGATGCACGCGGAGCATCGCCTCGACGATCCGCCGGCGAACGGAGAACGGGATGTGCGGCGACGCCCCGATCTGGTCGATGGGACGGCCGAAGATGTACTTGGGCATGACGTGCGCGCCACGCCGCGCGGCCAGCAGGACCTTCTCGGCCACGTAGCTCGATTCGACGGCGATGTCCATGGCGCTGTTGCCCATGCCGAGCACGACGATCCGCTTGCCATGCCAGTCGTCGGGGTCGTTGTAGTGATGAGAGTGCATCTCGACGCCGTCGAAGGAGCCTGGAAACGCCGGCTCGGGCCAGCGCGGGTCCCAGTGGTGGCCGTTGGCCACGACGAGGGAGTCGTAGCGGCGCGTCTCCTCCCCGGCCGGGCCGCGGATGTGCAGCTCCCACGTCCCGTCGGGCCGGCGGTCGGCGCGCTCGACCAGCGTCTGGAAGCGGATCCGCTCGCGCACCCCGAAGCCGTCGACGTAGTCGTTGAAGTAGCGCGCGATGTGGGTGTGCTTGGGAAAGTCGGGATACGACTTCGGCATCGGGAAGTCGGAGAACTCCATGCGCTCGCGCGAGGTGTTGATGTGCAGCGAGCGATATGCCGAGGAGACGCCGTTGGGGTTGTCGATGGCCCAGTTGCCCCCGACGCGATCGCTCATCTCGATCACGTCGCAGGAGATGCCGCGTTCGTGGAGGGCCTTGGCAGCGGTGATCCCCGAGGATCCGGCGCCGATCACGCAGACGCTCGGCAGGGTGCTCATCTGGGGTGGTGCTCCTCGTCGTCGAGAAAGTGACGGGTGCGTCACCCTTGCATTGGGCGGGCTGCGTGTCAAGCTGCGCCGGGAACCGCCATGGCGACCGCGCAACGAGACGACCTGAAGCTCCACTACGAGCTGACCCCGGCCGAGGCGAGCGAGCCCGGCCTCCCCGTCCTGCTCGTGATGGGCCTCGGGGTCAGCGCCACGGGGTGGTGGCGGACCATCCCGGTGCTCGCCGCCGATCGGCCGGTCATCGCCTTCGACAACCGCGGCGTCGGGCGCAGCGACCGCGTGCCGGGTCCCTACTCCACCCCCGAGATGGCCGAGGACGCGATCGCCGTCCTCGACGCCGCCGGATTTGCTCGGGCCCATGTCTACGGGATCTCCCTCGGCGGAGCGATCGCCCAGGAGATCGCCCTGCGCCATCCCGACCGCGTGGCCGGGCTGGTGCTCGGCGCGACCCTCCCCGGCGGGGAGCGGACGGTCATGCCCGACGAGGCCACGCTCACCTTCTTCCGCCGTCGTGCCGAGATGCCGGCCTTCGAGGCCGTCTGGGCCTCGGTGCCCTACTCCTACGGCGTGGCCACCCGCCGCGAGCATGCGCAGCGCATCGCCGACGACCTCGAGCAGCGGCTTCGCTTCCCGATCGAGCCGGAGCCCTACTCGGCCCAGCTCGCCGCCTCGCTCGGTCACGACGCGAGTGACCGGCTGGGGCAGATCACGGCGCCCACGCTCGTCGTACACGGCGAAGCCGACGCCATGGTCCCCGCGGCCAACGCCCAGGTGATCGCCGACGCCATCCCCGGCGCGCGACTCGAGCTCTGGCCGGGGGCGTCGCACCTCTACCTCACCGACGAGCCGGAGGCCGACCGCTCGGTCGCGCGCTTCCTGGCGAAGGCCGAGGAGAGGCTCTAGCGAGCGCTCCCGGCCCGCGTGCTCAGCGCGCCGTCCAACCCTGGTCCATCGTCACCGCCGACCCGGTGAACGAGCGCCCCGCCGGGCCGAGCAGGAACGCCACCACCTCCGCCACCTCGGAGGGCTCGATCAGCTCCTTGATCGCGTGCGGGGCGAGGATCACGTCCTCCAGCGCGCGGTCCTCCGAGACGCCGTGCGCCTTGGCCTGGTCGGGGATCTGGGCCTCGACCAGCGGCGTGCGCACGAACGCCGGGCAGACCGCGGTGGCGCGGATCCCGCGCTCGGCGCCCTCGAGGGCCAGGGTCTTGACCAGCCCGAGCACGCCGTGCTTGGCCGACACGTACGCCGCCTTGTACGGCGAGGCCACGAGCGCGTGCGCGGAGGCGATCGCCACGAAGCGACCGTCGCCGCTTGCGCCGAGCGCCTCCCACGCGTGCTTGGCCAGCAGGAACGGGCTGGTGAGCAGGATCGCGACCATGGCGTCCCAGCGGTCCTCGGGGAACTCGGCCACCGGCGCCACGTGCTGGAAGCCGGCGTTGGCGATCACCGCGTCGAGGCGCCCGAAGCGATCGAGCGCGGCCTCGACCGCCGCGGCGTTTCCTTCGCGGGTGGTCAGGTCGGCCTCGAAGGGCTCGCCGGGGCCGTCGCCGGACGGCTCGAGATCGACCGCAAGCACTCGCATCCCGGCCATGACGAGCCGCTCGGCGACCGCGCGACCGATGCCGCTGGCTGTCCCGGTGACCAGGGCGGCACGCCCCTCGAGCGCGTTCATCGATCTGCGGTTCTATCGCATCTGAAGCCGAGCGGCTCCCGCCGGGCCATCGCGTGGGGCGCCCTGCGGCTCCACCCCGCGGGGTTCGGAAACCGCGACGGGGGGACACATCGAGGCAGAGCCGAACGGAGGAGGGACCATCCATGACCAGCACCGACCAGACCGCCCCGGACCCTGCCGACACCGGGCCGAGCAATCTCGAGGGCCGCGTCGCGCTCGTGACTGGAGGAGCACGCGGTATCGGAGCCGCGATCTCGAGAAGCTTCGCGAGCCGCGGCGCCCACGTCGCGGCCGGCTACAGCTCGGACGAGGACGCCGCCAGCGCCTTCCTCGAAGAGCTCCATCGCGACGGAGGCGAGGCGAGCATCCACCAGGGCAACATCGGCGAGCCCGGGGACTGCCAGCGCGTGATCGACGAGGTACTGGAGCGCTACGGGCGTATCGACATCCTCGTCAACAACGCCGGCATCACCAAGGACAAGCCCTTCCTCAAGATGGACGTGAGCGACTGGGACAAGGTGGTGAGCGTCAACCTGTCGGGCGCCTTCTACATGTCGCGTCCGGTGCTCGAGCACATGGTCGAGCGCGGCAGCGGCCGGATCGTCAACATCACCTCGATCGTCGGCCAGATGGGCAACATCGGACAGGCGAACTACGCGGCCTCCAAATCAGGCCTGTTCGGGTTGACGATGACGCTCGCCCGTGAGGCCGCGCAGGTTCTCGCCAAGGCCGACAAGCTCGAGGACCCGATCGGACTTACCGTCAACGCCGTCGCGCCCGGCTTCATCGAGACCGACATGACGGCGGGCATTCCCGACAAGGTCGTCGACAGCCTGCGCCAGCAGATCCCCCTCGCGCGGATGGGCAAGCCCGAGGAGGTGGCGCGCGTCGTGCACTTCCTGTGCGCCGATGCCTCCTCGTACATCACCGGCCAGGTGTGGGCGGTGAACGGCGGCATGGAGATGTAGGAGAGCCAACCGGGCTCGACGCGCTCAGCGTCGCTCGCGTGGCGGCCACTGGTTGGCCCGCACGCCCTCGGTCGCGGACTCGGCCGTCTCGCTCACCCGCTTCGCGCGCGTCTCCGGCCGCTTCGCGGCAGCGATCCACTCGAGGATGCCGCGCTTGGCCGAGCGCGGGAACGCGTCCCACTGCCGGCGAGCTTCGGGAGCCGCGTCCAGCGCCGAGCCCAGATCCTCCGGCTCGACCAGGTTCTCGATGTCGTCGAGCGCACTCCACGAGCCGTCGGCCTTCGCGCGCTCGATCGCGGCGAGGCCGGGCGGCGTCATCAGGCCCGCCGCGAGCAGGCGCTCCACCCGCTCCTTGTTCGCTCGCGACCACCCCGATCCTCGCCGCCGGGGCGTGAGCAGGAGCTGCGAGCGCTCGCCGTCGAGCTTCCGTCCCTGACCGTCGATCCACCCGAAGCACAGCGCCTCCTCGACCACGTCCCCGTAGGGCACGTGTCGATCGCCGACGGCCTTCTTGAAGGTCACGAGCCAGATCCCCGGCGAGTCGGCGGCGCGCTCGCTCAGCCACGCGCGCCACTGCGCGCGCGAGGAGATCTCGACCTGCTCGTACTCGACCGCCACCCGGGGCCGTGTCTCCCCCGGACCTCTAAGCGCTACTCGTCGTCCCCGCGGTCGCGCACCTTGTCGGCCAGGTCGTCCATCACGCCCGGCTCGCGCAGCGTCGACACGTCGCCGGCTTCGCGGCCCTCGGCGATGTCGCGCAGTAGCCGCCGCATGATCTTGCCGGAGCGCGTCTTCGGCAGGTCGTCGGCCCAGATGATCCGCTTCGGCCGTGCGAGCTTGCCGATCCGCTTGCCCACGTGCTCGCGGATCTCCTGCTCGAGGTCGTCGTCGGGCTCCTCAGAGTCGCCCTCCAGCGTCACGAATGCGGTCACGGCCTGGCCGGAGTCCTCGTCCTCCTGGCCGATCACCGCCGACTCCGCGACGTGCTCGAAGGAGACGATCGCGCTCTCTATCTCCGCCGTCGACATGCGGTGGCCCGAAACGTTGATCACGTCGTCGATGCGCCCGAGGATCCAGAAGTAGCCGTCCTCGTCCCGGCGCGCGGAGTCACCCACGAGGTAGGTCTCTTTGCCGAACTTCTCGAAGTAGGTCTCGACGTAACGGTCATCCTCGCCGTAGAGCGTGCGCAGCATCGCCGGCCACGGGCGCTTCAGCACGAGATACCCCTGCCCCGCCTCGATCTCCGAGCCGTCCTCGTCGAGGACCGCGGCCTCGATCCCCGGCAGCGGCTTGGTGGCCGACCCCGGCTTGGCCGGCGTCAGCCCCGGCAGCGGAGAGATCATGATCCCGCCCGTCTCCGTCTGCCACCACGTGTCGACGATCGGGCAGCGCTCCGCGCCTATGACCTTGTGGTACCACGCCCAGGCCTTCGGATTGATCGGCTCGCCCACCGTCCCCAGCAGCCGCAGCGCGGAGAGGTCGTGGCGCTGCGGGTACTCGACGCCCCATTTCATGGCCGCCCGGATTGCGGTCGGCGCGGTGTAGAAGATGGTCACGCCGTAGCGCTCGCAGACCTCCCACCACGCGTCCTTGTCGGGGTAGTCGGGGGCGCCCTCCCACATCACCGAGGTCGCGCCGTTGAGCATTGGCCCGTAGACGATGTAGGAGTGGCCGGTGATCCAGCCGACGTCGGCCGAGCACCAGAAGACGTCCTCCTCGGGCTTCAGGTCGAAGACGATCTTCGTGGTGTGCGCGGTGCCGGTCAGGTAGCCACCGGTGGTGTGCAGGATCCCCTTGGGGCTCGCCGTCGACCCCGAGGTGTAGAGGATGAACAGCGGGTGCTCCGCACCGAGCTCCTCGGCCGGGCACTCTTCATCGGCGTTCTCGAGCAGCTCGTGGTACCAGACGTCGCGCCCCTCGGCCATCTCGCAGTCCGCCCCTGTGCGCTTGACCACGACGAGCGTCTCCATATGGTCGAGATCGCCGATGCCCTCCTCGTCGACCGTCGACTTGACCTCCGCGGTCTTACCCTTGCGCCGAGCCCCGTCGACGGTGATCAGCGCCTTGGCCTGCGAGGTCTTCATCCGCTCGGAGACCGACTCTGGCGAGAAGCCTCCGAAGACCACGTTGTGGACCGCACCGATGCGCGCGCAGGCCAGCATGGCGACGACGACCTCCGGGATCATGGGCAGGAAGATCCCGACGACGTCCTCACGACCGATGCCGCGATCCTTCAGGCCGTTGGCGAGCTTCTGCGTGTCGCGCAGGAGGTCGGCGTAGGTCCAGTCCTCCTCCTCGCCCTCCTCCCCGCGCCAGTGGAAGGCCACGCGATCGCCGTTGCCGGCCTCGACGTGGCGGTCGAGGCAGTTGTGCGACGCGTTGATCTTCCCGTCGGCGAACCACTTGAAGAACGGTGCGTTCAAGTCGTCGAGCGACTCGCTCGGGTCGGTGAACCAATCGAGCTCGCGGGCCTGCTCGAGCCAGTACGCGTCCGGATCCTCCGCGGCGTGGTCGTGGAGCGAGCCGTCCTGGACGAGCGCGTGCTCGGTGAACTCCTTCGGCGGGTCGAAGCTCTCCTGCTCGGTCAGCGCCTGCAGCTCGCTCTCGAACTCCTCTGAACTCTTCTCCTCGGAGGCGATGAGGGTCAGCTCCTTCCGTAACGCGGTTGCATGCGGTCTAGTCGAGCTCCTTCACGGGGAGCACCTTCTGGCGGAACGTCGCGTTGGTGACGATCGCGAACGACGCGTACCACGCGGCCAGAGCGGTCACCAGCCCCACGAAGCCCCCGATCTGCGTGACGATCTCGGTGCCGGTGACGTCGCCCAGGCCGAGCAGGTAGAACGTGGTCGCGAGCAACAGGAAGACGACGTTCACCGCGCCGGTGACCTTGAAGGACGCGATGTACATGTACGAGGTGAAGATCGCCCAGGCGATCAGCGTCCAACCGAGATAGAGGTCCAGCTCGGCCTCGGGGATCTGGTCGGCGAAGAACACCTCGAGCAGCGCGAAGGAGATCCAGAACGCGCCGAACGACGTGAAGGCAGTAGCGCCGAACGTGTTGCCGATGCGGAACTCCCACATCCCGGCGAGCAGCTGGGCGAGTCCCCCGTAGGCGAAGGCGAGCCCGAAGACGACCGGCTCCCCGGCCTCGGGGAGCAGGCCGGAGTTGAACAGGCTGAGCACGAACGTGGTGAGGGCGAAGGCGGCCAGCCCGAGCGGCGCCGGGTCCGCGGTGATCGGCGCGACCCGGGTGGGCCGCGCCTCCGAGCCCACCTCAGCCGATCCCGCAGGGCCGGGCACGCCCGAGCCGGCGTCGCGCTCCGGCGGGCGCGGGCCGTGGCCGCCCACAGGGGCCTCGGAGGACGCGCGCGCACTCGTCGTCGGCTCGATCGGAGGCCTCTCTGCTGGGGAGCGTTCGGCGGCTCCCGGCGCGGGCGCCTCGAGCGGAGGCGATGCTACCGAGCCCCGGTCGCCGCCCTCGCCGCCGCGCGCCGCGGCGCCGTGGCCCCGCGCGCGCCCCAGCCGCCCGAGCAGGCCTGACCGCCTCTGCGGAGGCACTACCGGGTCGCCACCGGACTGGCCGGCTCCCGGGCTGCGCCGCCGTTGGGGCTCGCGATATCAGCGGCGGCCGTGCCCTCGGCGCCGAGGCCGGTCTCCGAGCGCACGTAGAGCTCGTCGAAGGACCGCTCCGCGCCGTGCTCGCGGGTCAGCATCGTCCCGACGAAGCAGCCGAGGAAGCCGAGCGGGATCGAGATGATCCCCGGGTTGGCCAGCGGGACGAGCGCGCTGTCGCCCAGGGGCCCCTGGGACCCGATGAGGATCAGGGCGATCGAGCTGACCACCCCGACGAGCACGCCGGTGACCGCGCCGACGGTGTTGAAGCGCCGCCACGTGAGCGCGAGCAGGAGCGCGGGGAAGTTGGCGCTCGCGGCGATGGCGAACGCCAGCCCGACCATGTACGACACGTTCAGGCCCTCGCCGCCGATCACCGCGATGGCGATGGCGATGGCGCCGATCCCGATCGCCGCGATCCGCCCGACCAACAGCTCCTCGCTCTCGGAGTCGCGGCCCTCGCGGATGACGTTCGACCAGATGTCGTGCGCGGCCGCGCCCGACGCGGAGATGACGAGACCGGCCACCACGGCGAGAATGGTGGCGAAGGCGACGCCGACGATCACGGCCAACAGGATGTTGCCGCCGACCGAGCCCGGCCCGCCGCCCAGCTGCTCGGCCAGCAGCGGCGCAGCGAGGTTCCCGCCGTCGCCGGCGGCCTCCTCCCCGCCCGGGCCCAGGATCGCCCGGGCGCCGAAGCCGAAGAACGTGGTCATGATGTAGAAGGCGCCGATCAGACCCATCGCCCAGACGACGGAGGATCTCGCGGCCTTCGCGTCGGGGACGGTGAAGAAGCGCATGAGGATGTGCGGCAACCCGGCCGTGCCCAGCACGAGCGCCAAGCCGAGCGAGAGCGTGTCGATGGGGCTCTCCAGGAACAGGCCCGGCGCCAGGAAGGCCTTGCCGTCGGGGGACTGCTCGACCGCGCGGTTGAACAGCTCGACCGGGTTGAACCCGACCTCGGCGAGGACCAGCACCGACAGCACGATCGCCGCCATCATCAGCAGGCCGGCCTTGATGATCTGCACCCAGGTCGTCGCGATCATCCCGCCCGCGACGACGTAGATGAGCATGAAGGTGCCGGTGATCAGCACCGCGATCGAGAAGTCGATCCCGACTAGCGCCTGGATCAGCACTCCCGCGCCGACCATCTGGGCAATCAGGTAGAAGGCCGCCACCGCCAGCGTCCCCAGCGCTGCCGCCGATCGGGCCGGACGCTCGCGCAGGCGGAACGACAGCACGTCGGCGATCGTGTACTTGCCGGCGTTGCGCATCCGCTCGGCGAGCAGGAAGAGCACGGTCAGGAAGGCGACGAGGAACCCGACCGAGTACAGGAATCCGTCGAAGCCGTAGAGGAAGATCAGGCCGGCGATGCCGAGGAACGACGCCGCCGACATGTAGTCGCCGGAGATGGCGAAGCCGTTCTGGGCCCCGGTGATCCCGCGCCCCGCGGCCCAGAAGTCGTCCGCCGTGTGGGTCCGCTTCGAGGCCCAGTAGGTGATCCCGAGGGTGATCGCCAGCACGCAGCAGGCGATAACGAAGGCCAGCGTGTTGAACTCTCCGCTGCTGCCCTGGGCGATGATCGCGCTCATCGGCCCTCACCCCCGGGCGGCCGTGACTGCCCGGCTCCGGGCGTCGGCGAGGATCTGAGCGCCGGCGGAGCCTGCCCTCCGTCACCGGCGCCCGGCGGGGCGGGGTGCTCGGGGACGACGGGCGCTTGGTGCTCGGGGTCGCCGTCCGCGCTCGACGCCTCTCGACCGGTGGTCCCGCGCGTTCCACCCTCGCGGTCGTCGACGCCGCCCTCGGCGACGACGCCCGCGTCGCCGGGTCCACCCGAGCCGCGGCCGGGGCTCGAAGGCTCGTGGCCACCCGAGGTGTCGCCGGGGCTAGAGACCGGACCGACCTCGATCGCCCGTGCGGCGGCACGGCGGGCCAGCGGGTCGAAGTCGCGGTCGGCGCGGCGCAGGTAGAGGCCACCGAGCACCCACACCATCAGGAACTGGGTCAGGGCGAGTGCGTAGCCGACCGTGAAGCCCTGGTAGATCGAGCTGCCCATGAAACCCGGCGCGTAGCCGGCGAGCAGCACGAACGCGCTGTACCAGCCGAGGAAGAAGATCGTCGCCGGGACGACGAAGCGCCGGCGCTTGCGCACCAGATCCTGGAACTCCGGCGAGCGCTCGGCGGCGATCCAGTCGATCTCCCCGTCGGCGGCGTGACTCTGGGTCGCGCCGGTGGACTCAGTCTGTGTCATCGGTTCTCCTCCCCTAGAGAATGACCCGGTTCCGCGACTACCCGAGAACGCGCGATTCGATACACACCCCCGCTCGGTGTGGGAGAATCACTCGATCTTCACATCCCGGCCGCGGCGCTCGGCCGGGAACCGCGCAGTGACCGCCCCAGACCACGCATCCAGCTCCAACGAAGCGCGACCTGCCACGCGCGAGGCCGCGACGCTCGAGTTCCGCTCGGCCACCAAGCGCTATCCGGGTCAGGAGGAGGCGGCGGTCGACGGGCTCTCGCTGACTGTGCCCGCGGGGGAGATCCTCGTCCTCG
>Ga0136617_10000691_pt1 | contig 28966 bp, 32 predicted proteins | sample AntDrymUQ3222106_2_FD_129672 | JGI IMG/M metagenome (GOLD analysis project Ga0136617, IMG submission 129672) | Polar desert sand microbial communities from Dry Valleys, Antarctica - metaG UQ322 (21.06) | ecosystem: Environmental > Terrestrial > Soil > Desert | place: Antarctica: Dry Valley... | reverse complement strand
CTGATCCGCACCGGACGGATCGACCAGGCGCTCGTCTTCACGCGCACCAAGCACGGCGCCAACCGCCTCTCTCAGCAGCTGGAACGTGACGGCATCAGCAGTGCGGCGATCCACGGCAACAAGAGCCAGTCGCAGCGCGTCCGGGCATTGTCAGACCTCAAGAACGGCCGAGTGGCCATCCTGGTGGCCACGGACGTGGCCGCGCGCGGCTTGGACATCGACGCATTGCCGCATGTCGTGAACTACGAGCTGCCCACCGTGCCCGAGGATTACATCCACCGCATCGGGCGCACGGGGAGGGCGGGCATCGATGGAGATGCCGTCTCGCTCGTGTGCATCGACGAAGCCCCCCTGCTGCTGGGGATCGAGCGGCTCCTGGGACGAGGCATCCCCGCCCAGACGATCAGCGGCTTCGAGCCCGACCGCAGCATCCGCGCCGAGCCCATCAAGTTCCGAAGCGGCATGGTCGGCCATCAAGCGGCGGGCGGCCAGCGATCGATGGGCGGCTCGCGACCCATGAACGGTTCGCGTTCCGCCGGTCGCGGAGCCGCTGCGCCCGCGAGAGGCGGGTCGCCCACCAGAGGGGGAGCTACACCGGGTCATCGTGGTGCCCACGTCCAGGCGCAGCGAAACGTGCCATCGGCCACAGGTATCGGCTCTCGCCGAGTGGCTCTGCCAGGTGAGCGCCTGGCTCGAAACGGGCGCTGACGCCACAGCGCTCCACTCGCCGCGCTGGTGACCGGGAAGGGCCTGCTCGACGGCCACGCGCGCCGACGATGGGCGCGACTCGGTCTCGCCACCCTCCTCACCGGGAGTGGCGCGCTGCACCTCGTCCGCCCAGACCTCTACCTTCCGTTGATACCGGACATCCTGCCGGCACACGAGGCGCTCATCCTGGCCTCCGGTGTGGCCGAACTCGTGTGTGGGGCTGGCCTGGTCCGCAACACCAGGTGGGCAGGGCCCGCCAGCGTGGCGGTACTCTTGGCGATCTTCCCCGGCAACGTCCACTTCGCGCTGGCCACGGCGACCGACCCTGGGGCTCCGGCTTGGCTGGTGGCTGGTGCGTGGCTCCGCTTGCCCCTACAGGTGCCGCTCATCTGGGCCGCCCTCCAGGACCGACCGGCTTCGCGTCGCGCCTAGTGACTCCGCCACTGTCGGGGACCCTGCCACTCGCCGGGCGAGCGTGGTGACCGACGCGCCAGACCACACGTCGGCGGCTCCGGTCGTTCCACTCGCTGGGCGAGCAGGGAAGCCGACGGGCTCCCGCTCCTGCGCCGTTCCACTCGCTGGGCGAGCGGCGCGACCGACCCGCCGCTCCCTCGGTCCGCCGCTCCGGTCGTTCCACTCGCTGGGCGAGCAGGGAAGCCGACGGAGGTGACGGGTCCGACCGCCGGCCACGGACCAGCCCATCAAGAAGCCCCGGCCGAAAGGCCGGGGCTTCTTGATGCGAATGGGATCGGTGAGAGCGCCTTAGGGACGCTTCCCCCTGTTCGCCGCGACGTGGCCGCTCCATTCGGAGGTGCGGTTGTCGTTCGTGGCGGTGCTCCCGTGCCAACCGCACACGCATGTCACGGTCTGGGCGCGGTGCTTGTACTCCGCGATGACATGCTTCAGTGGCTGATCGGGAGCCGGTGGCCTGATGGGGTGAGACATCGAACCTCCTTTGCCGATGACAGCGACTGCGGATGCCTAGGCGGTCTGGACCTTGACGGCGCGAGGACCGCGCGGGCTCGACTCGATCTCGAAGGCGACCTTCTCACCGCCGACGAGGCGATCGAAGTCGATGGAGCTATCAAGCCCATCACGATGGAAGAAGTAATCCTTGCCGTCCTCGGCAGTGATGAAGCCGAATCCACGCTCGGAGACGAGCTTCTTTACGGTGCCGTTAGCCATTGGTGTTGCCTCGTTTCTTCTCGAACAGCTCGATCGACGCACGGTCGGCTCGAGAAGAACCAGCGACCAAGCGGGGAGCCCTCGACATCCGAGGGAAACGTCAGTATACCCGTCCAGCGCCGATTCCGATAGGCTGAGGCCATGGCCCACCAGCCCCCCACCCCTGATCTGCCCGAGTCACAGCGCACCGATCCCAGCGACGACCCGTCCCTGCCGAGCAGCGGTCGCCCGGAAAGTGAAGACCCCGTGACCGCAGCGGGCACGCCCAAGCCGTGGTTGCTCATCGCGCTCGTCGTGCTGGCCGTCTTCCTTATCGCCTTCGTGGGCGCCATCATCTGGGGAGTGGTGCGACTCGGCTGAGGACATGACCGTCATCCGGGCGCGCGGGCTGAAGAAGCGGTACGGGGCCCGCTGGGTCCTGCGTGACGTGGACATGTCCGTCCCTGCCGGAACGATATTCGCTCTGCTGGGCCCCAACGGCGCGGGCAAGACCTCGACCATCGAGATCCTGGAAGGCTACCGCGACCGCACCTCGGGCGAGCTGGAGGTCCTGGGCGTGGACCCAGCTCGCGGAGGAACGGCGTTCCGGGAGCGCATCGGCATCATGCTTCAGGACGGCGGTGTCGAGCCGTACCTGACCGTGGCTGAAGTGTTGGACGCACGGCGGGGTTATTACCGGCAGCCGCGGCCACGCAAAGAGCTTCTGGCGGCCGTCGACCTCGCCGCGCAGGACATGACCCGCGTCCGACGCCTGTCGGCCGGCCAGCGACGCCGGCTAGAACTGGCCCTGGCCACCTGTGGCACGCCGGAGCTTCTCTTCCTGGACGAGCCGACCCTCGGCTTCGATCCCGTCGCTCGGCGGGCAGCCTGGCGCTGGATCCGGGACCTGGCCTCGGCCGGCACCACCGTCCTGGTCACCACCAACGCGATGGACGAGGCAGCGGCCCTGGCCGATGAGCTGGCGATCCTGGTGGATGGAGCGGTGGTGGCGCGGGGGACGCCGGGCGAGGTGGTCGGTGCGAGTGCGACCGAGACCGTCATCCGCTTCCGCCTCGCCGAGGGGGCGCCGCCTCTGCCCGTCGGCCTGATGAGCGCCGGCCGCTCGACGCCGGATGGGGCCGTCGAGCTGCACGCCGTGGAGCTCGTCCAGACGCTCCACGATCTGACCGAGTGGGCCTTGGGGCATGGTCTCGAGCTGCTGGAGCTCAGCGCGCGGCCACGATCGCTCGAGGAGGCGTATCTGGAGCTCGTGGGATCGGCCCGCACGTGAGATCGCTTTCTCTTGCCTTGGGCCGGGCGCGCCTGGAGAACCGCGCGTTCTGGCGTAACCCGGCGGCGGCCTTCTTCACGGTCGTCTTTCCGCTCCTGTTCCTGATCGTGGCCAGCGTGGCGCTGGCGGATCCGTTGGGCGGCCGCACGGAAGCGGCTCGCTTTTACACGCCGTCGATCATGACCTTCGCACTCATCACGGCCTGCTACACCAACCTGGCCATGGGCGTGGTGATGGCACGGGAGGCCGGCATCCTCAAGCAGCTCCGCGGCACGCCGCTGCCCATCTGGGCGTACGTCTCTGGACGAATCGGGCAGGCGGTGTTCGTGGCGACGCTGTTGGCGACGCTCATCGGGCTCTATGGGGCCATCGTCAACGGTGTGTCCCCGCCTCTCGAAGAGATGCCGTGGCTGGTGCTCGTGCTGGCCGTGGGCGCGGCTTCGTTCAGCGCACTGGGCCTCGCGGTCACGGCGGCGGTGCCCAACGCGGGCGCGGCGCCGGCGCTGATCAACGCCACGATCCTGCCCTTGCTGCTGATCTCCGACGTCCTCGTGCCACTCGACCAGGGGCTGCTGGCCACGGTGGCGGGCATCTTCCCGGTGCGACATCTGGCCGACGCCCTAGCCGCTGCGTACGACCCGTCGGTCTCCGTGGCGGCTGGCGACGCGGCGCTGAGCCTCCTCATCGTCGCGGCCTGGGGACTGGCGGGCTTCGTGGTAGCGCTGCGCACGTTCTCCTGGTCGCCACGTGGCTGATGGATGTCGTAGCCTCCGCTGACTGGATCGGGCGCATGGCTGCCCGTCTCTCCAGCGGCTGGGAGAGTGCGATGACGGATCAGGCTCGGGTCGGTTTGATGTCGCAGCACGTGGCTGCCCGCCGGCGCAGGGATGCAGCGCCGCTCGACAGCGCGGAGTACCGCGATGCTTCGGAGGAAGTCGCCCGCATCGAGATCGCCATCGCCGCCGCGGAGGAGCCGACACCGGTGATCGGCGCAGCAGCCATCCCAGCTGAGGAGCGTAGCGCCCGCTGACGTGCTGGGCGTCAGATGGCCGTGATCGAGCGAACGGCCATACGAGGACCCCACCGAGGCGGATAGAGGCGAGCGAGCTCGAGCAGGCGTACCACGCGCGCCCGTTGCCCGGCGTAAGGCTCCAGCAGCTCCAGCATGCGCGCGTCGTCGGCGCGCGGCTCGCCGGCCAGCGCCCAGGCCACCAGCGAGGGCACATGGTAGTCACCGACGCTCACGGCGTCGGCGTCCCCGAAGGCCGTTCGGCCAGCCTCGGCTGCCGTCCACGGCCCGATACCGGGGATGGCCTGGAGCCGTGCCCGCGCCTCGGCGGCGGGCAGCGCGACGGTCGCCTCCAGCCGGCTGGCCACCGCCCCGACCCGGCGCAGCGTAAGGGCGCGGCGCCCCTCCACTCCCAGAAGGTGGTAGGCATGGCTCGGCGTGGCGGCCAGAAGGCTTGGCTGGGGCGCCATCCAAAGTCCTCTGGGGCCGGGCGCACGCTCGCCCCGCGCCCGGATGAGCGCTCGATAGCTGGCGCGCGCCTCCACACCGGTCACCTTCTGCTCCAGGACAGCCGGCAAGAGCGCCTCCACGACGGCGTCGGTGCGTCCGAAGCGCAAGCCGGCGAAGCGCCGCTGAAGGTCGCGCAGCTGCGGATGACGCGGCTCGAACCGTTCCGGTTCGTCCTCCGCGCCGAGAAGCCGCGGCAACGCCTCCAGCGCCCACTCGCGGCCGGGGCCCCACGCGGCGACCCTCAGGGCATCGCCATCACGGCTTAGGCGGATCGTCGCGGGGCCCTCCGGCGTCCGTGTCGCGCGCCATAGGTCGGAGGCGGCCAGCCGTATCGTCGGATCACCGCGACCGTGCCGAAGCGGGGCCATGGCCAGCCAAGGATCGACCCGGAACGCGGGCCGGTACCGCGTCTCGATGACCGGCCCGGTCACAAGTCGATGTCCAGCCACAGGGGGGCGTGGTCGGAGGGCAGCTTGCCCTTGCGGGCATCGCGATCGATCTCCGCGCCCACGGTACGCGCGGCGATGGTGCGAGTGACCAGCAGGTGGTCGATGCGCATGCCCAGGCCCTTGTGGAAGTTGCCCGCGCGATAATCCCACCAGGTGAAGCGACCGGGCTCCGGATGGTGCTGGCGGTAGGCATCGACCAGACCCCAATCGATCAACTCGCGAAATGCCGCGCGTTCAGGGGCCGAGGTGTGCGTCGTCCCGATATAGACCTGCGGGTCGTACACATCCGCGTCCTCCGGAGCGACGTTGAGGTCGCCGCCCAGGACGAGATGGCCGGCCGGGTCGGCGTTGCGTGAAAGCCAGGCCGCCAGACGGTCGTACCAATCGAGCTTCGCGGCGTAGAAGGGGGTTCCCAGCGCGCGCCCGTTGGGGGCATAGACGCTGATGACGCGCACACCGCCGCAGTCAGCGGCTATGAAGCGAGCGCCATCGGCATCCGGACCGGCACCATCGAACCCGAGGCTGACATCCTCGATCCCGATCCGACTGGCGATGGCCACACCATTCCATCGTCCTTCACCGTGATGCGCCAGGTCATAGCCCGCCATACGCAGTGGAAGTAGCGGCGCGGTCGCGTCGGTGAGCTTCGTCTCCTGCATCAGAAGCACGTCCGGCTCGCGCAGACGAAGCCACTCCTCGACGCGTGGCAGGCGCACTTTGAGCGAGTTGACGTTCCAGGTCGCGATGCGCATCGGTGGCGTCTCGAGCTGGGCGCTCAGGCGCCCAGCGCCGTGCTCGCCTCCAGTGTGGCGCCGGCCGCGCGGCAGTCATCGGCGAAGGTGGCCAGCGCTTCGTCGCTCTGGGCCGCCTCCCGGATCATGGTGATGACGCGGGATACCCCGAGCTCTCGATAGGCGCCCAGTCGATCCACCCGCTCCTGGCTACTCATCGCCCAGTCCTGCCACCAGACGTGCGCCGAAACGGCCAGCGAATCAGGATCCCGGCCGATCTCCTCGCAGCGGGAGCGGATGATGGGCAGCGCGTCGCGCAGGTCGTCCGGCCTCATGCCGTCCACGTTGAGCTCATCGGCGTGGCGCGCGGCAAGTCGCCAGGTCACCTTGGGTCCGTTGCCGCCGACCATGATGGGCAGGTGTCCCTGGAGCGGCTTGGGCACGTTGATCGCTCCATCCACGCTGGCGTGCTGCCCGGCGTACGTGGCTTGGCCCGGTCCGAGCGCTCGCTTGATGATTTCCAGGTGATCCCCCAATGTGGCCAGGCGCTGCTTGGTGTCTGGGAAGCCGTAGCCATAGGCCAGCCACTCATCCCGTTTCCAACCGGCGCCGATACCAAGCTCCATCCGCCCGGTGGAGATGACATCCATGGTGCTGATCATCTTTGCCAGCAAGGCCGGATTGCGAAATGCCGTACAGATGACGACATGACCGAGTCGCACGCGGTCCGTGACCATGGCCAGTGCGGCAAGCGAGGTAAACGACTCGAAGGTGATCTCCTCGGTCGGCCGCGGCACGGTGTGAAGATGGTCGTACAACCAGACCGACTCGAAGCCCAGTGCCTCCGCGAGGCGAGCCACGTCCACGGTGCGACTCCAGGCACGAGCCGAGTCCCATCCGTCATATTCGCCGGTCCACCCCTGCGGTGTGATGATGCCTATCCTCAACGCCACACTCCCATCAAAGCACACGCCTCGCGACCGTGGCGCGATATTCCGATCGTCACTGTCAGAGGTGTATCGTATCCTCTTGGACGCATGGGCCGGCGGCAGCCGTCAAGTCCGCCGTCCCCGTCCAGATCGCATCGAGGATCTACATCATGGTCAAGATCAAAAAGGTCGACGCTTCGGCCATGTCCCGACCGAGCCCGACCCGGGGCGTCGCGTCAGAGTTGACGCCCGCCCAGCGCGAGCGCCGGCAGCAACAGCGACAGTTCACTCGCCTTATGGAGGACTTGAACGACACCGATACCGTCTTCGAGGTCCGGTTGGGCAAGGAAGAGAAGGCTGTCACGGTCCGCCAGCGAATCCTGAAGGCAGCGCAGGATACGGGCAAGGAAGTCGCCGTTCGGAAGTCCCCCAACGGTTTCGTGGTGGGATTGATGACGCCGGAACGACGTTCGACCCGCGGGCGCAAGAAGGCCGGCGCGAGCGCATAGCGTCCTGTCCCTGGTGCTCAGGTGAGTCCAGGGTCAGCCTCAGCGGATCCATATCGCGTCCAGGTCTTCGGTCGTCGCGACTCACGCGATACGCAGCGGGCGCTGCGCTTCTTCAAGGAGCGGCGCGTGGAGGTCAGTCTGGTCGATGTCTCCGTACGTCCTCCAGCGGTCACGGAACTTCGGCGGTTCAGCCAGCGACTGGGTGCGTCGGCGCTGCTCGATACGGCCGGCCGGGCGTATCGAGACCAGGGACTCGCCCATATCCGCATGGATGAGGCCGGGGTCATGGACCGATTGATCCGTGATCCTCTGCTCCTGCGGCTGCCATTGGTGCGCATGGGCGAGCGAGTCTCAGCCGGACTGGACGAGGCGGCTTGGCGTGGCTGGCTGATCGACTCGGCCAGCTGATCCACGCCACGGTACGCGCCCGGTGCTGAGATGGTGCCGTACCCTGTCCCAGCCATGAGCCATCCTGTCTCTCCGGTCACGGCGGCCGAAGTCGCATCGGTCCGCCGGCCGGTCGATCAGGCCTCGCTCCTGCCCCCTCGGGTCTTCCATGATCCGGAGGTCTTCACCTACGAGCAGGCAGCCTGGTTCGGACGGTCATGGCTCTGCGTGGGGCGCGAGGAGGATGCCGCCGATCCCGGCCAGTATCTCGTGGCCTCGGTCGCGGGGGAGGGCGTCATCGTGGTCCGCGGACGCGACGCGACGCTGCGCGCCTTCTACAACGTCTGCCGGCACCGCGGCTCGCTGCTCGTCACGGAGCCGGCCGGACGGCAGGTCCGCTTCCAGTGTCCCTACCATGCCTGGACGTACGAGCTCGACGGCCGTCTCCTGCGCGCCAAGCACACCGATGCGCTCATCGACTTCGCCGTGGAGGAGCAGAGCCTGCTGCCCATCTCGGTGCGAGTCTGGGAGGGCTTCATCTTCGTCACGCTGGACCCACACGGGGGCTCCCTTGAGGAGCACCTCTCGGATCTGCCCGGGCACGTGGGTCGTTTCGCCATGGGCGACCTGCGCCGAGCGCGACGCATCGAGTATGAGGTGGGCGCCAACTGGAAGGTGATCGCCGAGAACTATTCGGAGTGCTATCACTGCCCCGGCGTCCACCCTCAGCTCAATCGGCTGACGCCCTACGACCAGGGACGCAACCTGGAGTCCCACGGGCCGTGGGCGGGCGGCTGGATGGAGCTGGCCACGGATGCCGACACGATGTCCACGGACGGCGCGACGCACGGCCGGCCACCCTTGCCTGGGCTGTCTGCCGACGATGAGCGACGCATCTACTACTTCGTGCTGTGGCCCAACCTCCTGTTGAGCCTGCATCCCGATTACGTCATGACCCACCAGGTCTGGCCGCTCGACGCGGAGCGGTCGCGGGTCGTTTGCGAGTGGCTCTTCCACCCCGAGACGATGGCCCGGCCCGACTTCGACCCCTCGGATGCCATCAGCTTCTGGGACCTGACCAACCGACAGGACTGGCGCGTCTGCGAGCTCCAACAGCAGGGCACCCGCTCGCGCGCCTATGTCCCGGGCCGTTACGCGCTGATGGAGGACATGGTCCACGCCTTCGACCTGATGGTGGCCGACCGCTACGCCGACGACGGCGTCGTCTCCCGCTTCGGACCCCGTCACGACAAGTGGCGTGCCGCCGCCAGGGACCGTCAGACGGGAAAGGCCACTTCGATGGCCTCGCCGCGTACCCGGACCGGGTAGTAGCGCAGGCGCCGAACGCGCGTGGCGGCCCGCGCCCGTGCCTTGTCATCGCTGGGCTCCGGCTTGGGCGCCGCGCCGGGCGGTGACCACGGTCCGTGGTAGACGCCGCCGGCATCGAGACCCCCGGTGGTCGGGAAGCGCACCGTCTCCCCGGTGCGCAGGTCGAAGCGGCCCTTGTGCAGCGGGCAATCCTCCTCTCATCCGTCCAGGCGTCCCACCGAGAGCGGTGCCGCCATGTGCGGGCAGCGGTCGTCGGTCACGACCAGTCCCTGGTCGGTGTGCGCCAGCAGCAGATCGAGGTCACCACGCGTGATCCGCACCATGCTTCGGGGGGGCACTTCACCAAGGACTGCCATCGGTTCGAACGGAGCATCGCTGGTGCCGGGCGCCAGGAGGCCGGCCGGGATGGCCATGATGAGAGGTTCTGTCACGCCGTCAGGGTAGCTGCCCGCCGCGGCATCTCCGCGCGACCACGGAGCGGATGTTCCCGGATGAGGACGGTGGCCCCGATGGCCGCGATGGTGGCCAGCAACCCCAGCCAGAAGGTCTCGGCAACGGCCAGGGAGAAGGCCTGGTGGACCGCCTCGACAACGGCCGGCAGGAAGGGCTCGACCATGGGACGCAACGTCTCGGGGACCGCGGCCAGGATGCGGGCGCCCAGGTCACCCACGCCGGCCAGGTCGTCCTGGTCGAGGCTCCGGCCGGCGGCCAGCTCGGAGAGGGCCTGGATCCGGTCGGGCGGCACGCCCGCCTCCAACAACCGGCTCTGTAGCTGGCGAGGTGCTTCTGTGCCGAGGGTGGTGCCGAAGATCGTGCCCGCGATGGCCAGGCCGACGGTGCCTCCGACCTGGCGGAAGAAGGTCAGGTTGCTGGTCGCCACGCCCAGGCGTTCGACGGGCACGGCGTTCTGGACCACGATGGTGTACACCGCCAGGGTCGGCCCGATGCCCACGCCGGTCAGGAACATCCAGGCCCACAGCACGGGCAGCTGCGTATCGGCGCGGAGACCGGTGGTGAGCCACAGCCCCACGGCCAGGCAGACCAGCGCGCCCAGCAGGATGCCCTTGTATCGACCGGTCCGGCTCACCACCGCCCCCGACACCACGGAGCTGAAGATGAGCCCGGCCAGCAGCGGCAGGACCTGGTAGCCGGACTCCGTGGCGCTCGAACCGTTGACCACCTGGAACCAGCGGGGCAAGAAGATGATCGCCGCGAAGAACCCGAAGGAGGCCAGGAAGACCGCCGCCATCGATCCCGCGTACGTACGATCGCGGAAGAGCCGCAGCGGAACGATGGGCTCGGCGGCACGCGACTCGACCCACAGGAACAGCAGCGCGATGACCAGGCCGATGGCGATCAGGCCGCCCACCCACGGGTCCAGCCAGTCGAGCGTCTGCTTGTTGGTCAGTCCCACCAGGATGGGGATCAGCGCGGCCGAGAAGAGGAACACGCCGGCATAGTCGATTCGCCGGCTGACGCCCTCCGGCCGGCCTCCCGGCAGCAGCCGCCAGATGATGGCCATGGCCACAGCGCCGATGGGCAGGTTGACGAAGAAGACCCAGTGCCAGCCGATGGTGTCGGTCAGCAGCCCGCCCAACGCCGGCCCGATGAGCGCGGAGAGGCCGAACACCGCTCCGAAGAGCCCCTGGTACCGGCCGCGCTCCTGCGGCGTGAAGAGGTCGCCGATGACCGCCAGGGCGATGGGGAAGATGGCTCCCGCGCCCAGTCCCTGGATACCGCGGAAGAGGATGAGCTGGAACATGTCGCCCGACAGGCCCGAGAGGAATGAGCCGACCAGGAAGAGACCCACGCCGATGGTCAGCAGCGGCCGGCGCCCGAACTGGTCGGAGAGCTTGCCGTAGACCGGCCCCGTGATGGTGGCCGTGAGCAGGTAGATGGTCACCACCCAGGTGTAGAGGTCGTTGCCACCCAGGTCCGTCACGATCCGCGGCAGAGCCGTGCCCACGATGGTCTGGTCCAGGGCACTCAGGAAGAGCGCCAGCAGGATCGCGAACAGGATCTCCATCCTCGCGCGGTGGCTCATCGCCACAGGGGCACTGTCTATCGGTTGGGAGCTCATGCCTCCGCTCCCGGTGGCGGCTGATCGAGCTGCTCAGCGGTCTCCCGGATGCGGCGGAAGGCGTCCAGGCACAGATGCTGATCGTCCGGGGACATGGCGGCCAGGATGCGGCGCATGTGGTGCTGCCGGACCATCTCGAACTCGCCCAGCGCCGAGCACCCCGCTTCCGTGATGCGGACCAGGACCAGGCGGCGGTCCAGCTCATCACGCAGCCGCTCCACCAGCCCACGTTCCTCCATCCGGTCGATGATGCCCGTGGCGTTGGGCATCGAGCAGGCCAGACCCTCGGCCAGGCGGTTCATCGGGACGGCTCCGTCGGCATCCAGCACCATGAGCGTGTGCAGGTGCGCAAGGCTCATGGGAAGACGGTGGCGGTCGCGCACCATGCCACGCCGTTGGTGGCGCACGATCCGCTCGAGCTCCCCGACCGCCAGGTCGACGGTCGGGTCCGTTGTAACGTCACGTGAGTCCGTTCGCTTCACATGAACCATTCTGCCAGCATTAAGCATCAAGCGGGCAAGAGCCCGTCGAGGAGGAGGTAGCCATGCGTTTCGCGCTCATGACGGAGCCCCAGCAGGGGCTGAGCTACGAGCAGATCCTGTCCATCGTCCGTGCGGCGGAGGAGAGTCGGTTCGAGGCATTCTTCCGCTCCGACCACTACGCCAGCTTCCCGGGGGCCGCCGGGAGACCGACCACGGACGCATGGGCGACCCTCGCCGGCCTCGCCCGCGAGACCCAGCGGATCGCCCTCGGCACGCTGGTCTCGCCGGTCACCTTCCGGATCCCCGGTGTCTTCGCCAAGGTCGCCGCCACGATCGACGAGATGAGCGGCGGGCGCCTGGAGGTCGGTCTGGGTGCGGGTTGGAACCGACTCGAGCATGAGCAGCACGGCATCCCGTTCCCCGGCTTGCGGGAACGCTTCGACCTCCTGGAGGAGACGCTGGCCATCGTCCATGGCCTGTGGACCGAGCCTGATGGTTGGAGCCGTGAGGGCGAGATCTACGCCGTGAAGGACGCCCGTTTCGTGCCGCGTCCGGTGGAGCGGTCGGGCAGGCGGCACCCCAACCTGATCATCGGCGGGGAAGGCAAGCCGCGCTCCCTGGCGCTGGCCGCACGCTATGCCGACGAGTACAACCTGGTTTCCGCCCGGCCGAAGGCCGCCCGCGAGGTCCGCTCCCGCCTCGAGGCAGCCTGCCGAGAAGCCGGCCGCGACCCCGATGAGGTCGCGCGCTCGGCCATGACCGGCGTCCTGGTGGCGGAGACGGAGGGAGAGTTGCGCGACCGGGTCCGAGAGCAGATCAGGTTCCTGGGCAGTGACGACTCGGATGCGGACGCCTGGCTGGAGGAGCGCCGTACCCGTTGGGTCATGGGCACGCCCGAGCAGGCGATGGAGCGGGTCGCCCAGTTCGAGGCAGCCGGTATCCAGCGCATCATGCTTCAGGATTTCCTGCCGCTGGATCTGGACATGGTGCGCCTGCTGGGTCGCACGTTCGCCTCGTGAGGCGGCGGGCGTCGGAAGTGGGCCGATCCGGTCGGTCCACTCGCCCAGCGAGCGTGATGACCGGCGCCCACCGAGCGGCGAGATTCGTCGGGGTTCAGCGCACCCGACTCATCCGGGCCGGCGGCCAGTAGCGGAACCAGGCCCGGCCGACGACGGCGGCCACGTCGACCGCTCCGAATGTCCGCGAGTCGGTCGAGTCGTTGGCCGAGTCGCCCACCAGCCAGAGTTGCCCGTCCTCACGCACGGTACCCACGCGCTTCACCAGGAGACGATGGGACTGGCGAGGGTCCGGCACGACGACCAGCTGGCCCGCCGACGGCGGTGATGAGGAGACGGAGGTTGGCTCGACCAACAACCAGTCACCCGGAAGTAAGCCGGGAGCCATGCTCCGACCGGTGATGGCGACGCGCTCCGGCCACGATCGGGCGACGCGGACCGCGACGGGAAGTACGAGGCGCCCGACGGCCAGCAGGCCGACGAGCGCCAGGGTGCGAGCGATCAGGCGGGATCAGGCGGGCTTGGCGTCGGCCGCTGCCGCCTGGGAGTCGCTGATCGAGTCCGACTTGGGGGCGCCCGATGCACCCACCGGCTGGAGCTGCTGCATGCGGGTCGCTTCGGCGCCGCCGGTCTCTCGCCACATGTGATCGATGCGGTCGACCAGGTCGAGCAGCTTCTGAGCCTCCGCGATATCGGCCGTACGCTTCACCTGTGACGCCTGCTTCGACGCTTTCCAGCAGACATCGTGGAGGTCGGGGAACTTCTCCACATGCTCCGGCTTGAAGTAGTCGTGCCACATCACGTCGATGTGGTGCTTGGTCAGCTCGGCGCGCTCCTCCTTGACATGCGTGCAGCGCTGACGGAACAGCTCGTCCGAGGAGTCGTTGTACTTCTGGATGATCTTGTAGCAGCTCTCCGCTTCGATGCGGGCCTGCTGCGGATCGTAGACACCGCACGGGATGTCGCAGTGGGCGTGGGCCGTGTGGCGGGGGGCGAGTGCGCGGATGAACCTGTTCATCGTCGGGACTCCTTGTCGCTGAGCTCGGGAGTGGGCTAAGGGCGCGGCGTCGGTCAGGGCGGAGCCGCGTCGGTGTTCGAGCCTCGGCACGACGATTGTGCCCCTGTCGCGCGGTGGGCGCACGCGCCGGCTCTTCACACCGCAGCCAGGGCTCGGGGGCTTCGCCGAGTCAGCCCCAGATCAGAGTGGGCAGCGCCAGCGCGATGGAGAGTAGCGTGATGCCGATCGTGGCGCTCTCGCGGCCGAGCCGGCTCAGTAGATACGCGCCAGGCACCATGGCCGCCACGGAACCTGCGAGGAGAGGCACCACGAGCCACCAGTTCGGTGTCACGTCGGTGAAGGCGCTGGCGCTCACCACGTAGACGGTCACCGCCGTGGCAGCCATGAAGATGCGTCCCGCCAGCGACGAGCCGATGGCCTGTCTGGGGTCGATGCGCGCGAGGATCAGCAGCTTCACACCGATGGGTCCCCAGCCCGCGCCGGATATGCCGGACGAGAAGCCGGCCACGACTCCGATGGCTCCGACCCTGGCGCGCGGCACATCCCCCTCCGACCGCACTGAGCCGAGGCCGCCCCAGCGCAGCGTGGCCAGGACCACGAAACCGACCAGGACGATCAGGCCCGCCACCACCCGGGCGATGACGTCCTTGGGCAGCGCCGCCGCGAACAGTGGACCGATCGCGGCGCCGATCATGCCGCCCACGACCAGCGGCACGGCGATGCTGCGCGTCACGTTACCGAGCCGATAGTGGCTGGCCGCTCCCAGGGGGATGACCAGCACTTGGAGGAAGAGCGAGATGGCCGCCGCAAATCGGGCATCCACACCCAATAGCAGCAGGCCCGGGACAAGCACTCCGCCGTACACGCCGATGGCGGTGGCGGCGAGTCCGGAAGCGACCGCCACCAACGTACCGCCCACGATGGTGGGGCGCTCCGCTCCGGGCGCCACGATGAGCACGACCAGGACCACGATGCCGCAGATGATGGGCAGGAGCACGCTCGCGCCGAATACCTTGGGGCTGAGGCCGGAGCGGCGTCGCGCGCCCGAGATCCGGGCCCGACCGCCAGTCCAGGCGCGATCCGCCCGGCCCGGCGTTGCTTCAGGCGTCACCGGAGCGCGTTCAGGGGAGGCGTCGGACACGGCCGGTATACTACGCGACGCCCACGGGAACCCTGCCGTCACCGGAGATCCGCTTCAACATGGTCGAAACTCCCGCATGATCGAACCCGCTCACCTCTCGGAGCGCGCCCTCCGGCGCAGCCTCTCCCATCTGGACGCACTCGAGTCCGAATCGGTCTTCATCATGCGGGAGGTGGCCGCCGAGTTCGAGCGGCCGGTCCTCCTCTTCTCCGGCGGCAAGGATTCGATCGTGCTTCTGCGCATCGCCGAGAAGGCCTTTCGACCGGCCCGCTTCCCTTTCCCGATGATGCATGTCGATACGGGCCACAACTTCCCGGAGGTCCTGGACTTCCGGGATCGGCGCGTGGCTGAGCTGGGCGAGCGGCTGATCGTGGCCTCCGTCCAGGAGTCGATCGACAAGGGTCGCGTGGCGGAGGAGCTGGGCAACCCATCACGGAACCGGCTTCAGACGACCACGTTGCTGGACGCCATCCTGGAGCACAAGTTCGATGCCGTCTTCGGCGGCGCGCGACGTGACGAGGAGAAGGCACGGGCCAAGGAGCGGGTCTTCTCGCTGCGCGATGAGTTCGGGCAGTGGGAGCCCAAGGCGCAACGGCCCGAGCTTTGGAACCTGTTCAACGGCCGCCTCCGCCGGGGTCAGCACATGCGCGTGTTCCCCATCTCCAACTGGACGGAGATGGATGTCTGGCAGTACATCCAGCGCGAAGGTGTGGAGGTGCCGCCGATCTACTTCGCCCACGAGCGGCCGGTCTTTCGCCGCGACAACATGTGGCTCTCCACCAGCGAGTTCCTACCCAATGGCCCCGATGAGGCCGTCGAGTCCATGGTCGTGCGCTACCGCACGGTGGGCGACATGACCTGCACCGGCGCGGTGAACTCCACGGCGGCGACGGTGGCGGAGATCATCGCTGAGGTGGCGGCGGCGCGGATCACGGAGCGCGGCGCCACGCGGGCGGACGACGCCTTCTCCGAGACCTCCATGGAAGACCGCAAGCGCGAGGGCTATTTCTAGTGGATCTCCTGCGCTTCTCCACGGCCGGCTCGGTCGATGACGGCAAGAGCACCCTCATCGGACGCCTGCTCTTCGACTCCAAGGGCATCTTCGAGGACCAGCTGGCGGCCATCGAGCAGACCAGCCGGCGGCGCGGCTACAGCCAGGTCGACCTGGCCCTGCTGACGGACGGCCTGCGCGCCGAGCGCGAGCAGGGCATCACCATCGACGTGGCCTACCGATATTTCGCCACGCCCAAGCGCAAGTTCATCATCGCCGACACGCCGGGCCACGTTCAGTACACGCGCAACATGGTCACCGGCGCCTCCACGGCGGACCTGGCCATCGTCTTGGTCGACGCGCGAAAGGGCGTGCTGGAGCAGTCCCGTCGCCACGCCTTCATCGCCTCGCTGCTGGGCATCCCGCACCTGGTCGTGGCTGTCAACAAGATGGACCTGGTGGGCTACGACGAGACGGTCTACGACGCCATCCAGGCGGAGTTCGCCGACTGGGCGTCACGTCTGGACGTCCATGACATCGCCTTCATCCCCATCTCCGCGCTTCACGGCGACAACGTCGTGCAGCGGTCGCTGGCCATGCCCTGGTACCAGGGCCCATCGCTGCTGTATCACCTGGAGCACGTCTACATCGGCTCGGACCGCAACCTCATCGACGTGCGCTTCCCGGTGCAGTGGGTCGTGCGCCCCCAGACCGACGCGCATCACGACTACCGGGGCTATGCCGGCCAGGTAGCGGCCGGGGTCTTCAAAAAGGGTGACGAGGTGGTGGTCCTGCCCTCCGGTCACCGGACGCGCATCAAGCGATTGGAGACGATGGACGGGGAGGTCGAGACGGCCATGCCGCCGCTGTCGGTGACGATGCTGCTGGAGGACGAGCTGGACATCTCCCGAGGCGACATGATCTGCCGGCCACACAACCAGCCAGCTGTTACGCAGGACTTCGAGGCGATGGTGTGCTGGATGGCCGACGCTCCACTGCGGGCCGGTGGTCGCTACTCCCTTAAGCACACCACTCGTTCGGTGAAGGCCGTGGTGGACGATCTGCGCTACCGCATGGACGTCAACACGCTGCATCGCGACGAGAGGGCCACGGAGCTTGGTCTCAACGAGATCGGCCGGGTGCGTATCCGGACCAGCACGCCGCTGCTGCTGGACAAGTACGAGCTCAGCCGCACCACCGGCGGCTTCATCCTCATCGATGAGACGACCTTCGACACGGTCGGTGCCGGCATGGTCGTCCGCGCGGGACCGCCCCAGGAGGTCCCGGAGCCCGACGACGTGGAGGCGGAGGCCACGGCGGCCTGAGCTTGGCGACGTCCCATTTCGCACGTGATCTCAACACGTCGGGCCTGACTTGCCGACTTTCGAGGCGGGCCGAGGCAGGATGCGTCGGCTCCAGGGACTAGCCACGCTGCGCAATGTGCCCGCCAGGGCGATCTCGCTCCGCGAGTCTCGCCGTCACCGGCTGGCAGCGGTCCGGATCGCGGCTGATGTTGCGATGACGTGCGATCGCGGAGGGTCCTGCCCGTCCACGATGCCGCCGGGTCGAACGTCCGAAACCACGGGCACCCTGCTACGGTCCTTGACCCACCTTCTGCCATCCGTCTAGACTCCCGCTTGCGAATGTGAAGTATCGAGGTCGCGGTCCCGTCCCGAAACGGTCGGACGGTGGAGGCGACCTCGGCAGAACTGGACATGTCCTGTCAGGAATGAGGGATAGCCTGAGACTGCGATCGCCGTCCGGCTGAGCCCACGATCGAAAGACCGCTGATCCGTACCCCCCTTGAACCGGGTTCCGTCACGGACCCGACTACGACACGCGCCTGCGAGGGAAGCACGCCTTGGATGCCATCACGGCCGAGGGCCTGGTCAAGATCTACAAGTCCCGCAAGAGCGAGGTTCGGGCCCTCGATGGGGTCGATCTCACGGTCGCTGAGGGGAGCGTCCTGGGGCTGCTAGGCCCCAACGGTGCGGGCAAGACCACCACGGTCCGGATCCTGGCCACGCTACTCCGTCCAGACGCAGGGCGCGCCACCGTGGCCGGCTTCGACGTGGTCAGCCAGGCCCAGGAGCTACGGCGAGTGATCGGGCTGTCCGGGCAGTACGCGGCCGTGGACGAGAACCTGACCGCCCGCGAGAACCTCTGGTTGTTCGGTCGCCTATATCAGCTACCTTCGACCGAGGCGCGCAAGCGAGCCGACGAGCTGCTCGAGCAGTTCGATCTCGTGGAGGCTGCCGACCGCACGGTGAAGACCTACTCGGGTGGCATGCGGCGCCGGCTGGACCTGGGCAGCGCCCTGATCGGTCGGCCGCGGCTGCTATTCCTGGACGAGCCCACGACCGGCCTCGACCCTCGCGGCCGCATGGACATGTGGGAGGTCATCCGCGGCCTGGTCCGCGAGGGCACCACGCTCCTGCTGACGACGCAGTACCTCGAGGAGGCCGACGCGTTGGCCGACAGCATCGCGGTCGTCGACCATGGCAAGATCATCGCCCGGGGCACGGCGGATGAGCTCAAGGCCCAGGTCGGGGGCGAGCGCATCGAGGTCGTCGTTCGTGAGCGTGAGGACATCACCCGGGCGGTGGAGCTGGTCTCTGGTGGAGCCGACGGCAGCGTGAGCGTGGACGTGCACACCCGGCGCCTGACGGTCCCTTCCAACGGTGGAACGCAGCGGCTGGTGGAGATCCTCCGGGACCTCGACGGGGCTGGCATCGCTATCGATGACATCGGCCTGCGCCGGCCGACCTTGGACGACGTCTTCCTCTCCCTCACCGGCCACGCGGCAGAAGCGGGCACGGGGCCGTCCGAAAGCGCGGCTTCCAACGGATCGGAAACACGGAGGGTCGCATGACGACGATGCAGCGTTCCCGCCCCGCTGCCAGCGGCGGCGGCGCGCGACAGGCGGTCAGAGACGGCCTCATCGTCTCGTGGCGCAACCTCAAGCGCATCCCGCGCATCCCGGAGCTGGCCATCTTCGCCATCCTCCAGTCGATCATGTTCGTGCTGCTCTTCGCGTTCGTCTTCGGCGGCGCCATCCCGCTGCCCGGCTACGAGGGCCAGGCCGGCGCTTACCGCGAGTTCCTGATGCCGGGCATCTTCGCCCAGACCATCGCCTTCGCCGCGGCGACGACCACTATCGGCATGACGGAGGACATCAACAAGGGCATCATCGACCGCTTCCGGTCGCTGCCCATGGCCCGCTCGGCTGTGCTCACCGGCCGGACGTTCTCGGATGTCGTCTACAACGGCGGCATCCTCATCGTGCTGATGCTCTCCGGCCTGGCCGTCGGTTGGACGGTTCGTACCGGCATCCCGGAGTTCCTGGCGGGCGTCGGCCTGCTGCTGCTCTTCGCCTACGCCATGTCCTGGATCGGCGTGTGGTTGGGCACCATCGTGCCCACGGTGGAGGTGGCGCAGCAGGTCGCCTTCACGACGATCTTCCCGCTGACATTCGTCTCCAACGTGTTCGTGCCCCCCGGCACGCTGCCCGACTGGCTCCAGCCCTTTGCCGAATGGAACCCGGTGAGCACGCTCACTGCTGCCACGCGGGAGCTCTGGGGAAACCCCAACCCCTTCGCCTCGGCCGGCTTCCCCGCTGAGCAACCGGCCCTGGTCACGCTCATGTGGATCGCTGTGATCCTCGCCGTATTCGGGCCGCTGGGGGTGCGCCGCTACCAGAACATGAGCCGCTGACCCGCGGAGTCGCTGAGCCGCCCGTGCCAGGGCGGGACACCACGGGCAGACGGCGCGACGGCACCGCCCGACGGCCGTATCATCGAGACCGATGAGCGACCGGACGCCGGACCACGTCCATGAGCCGCAAGCCTGTCCCTTCGTCGCCCTGAACGACGATCGGGACCGGCGCCTCGATGTCCCCGACGAGCGGCATCGATGCTACGCCGAGCCACAGCCGCAGCCGCGATCGATCGCCCACCAGGACGCCTACTGCCTGGCACCTTCCTTCTCGGCGTGTCCCATCTTCCTGGACTGGGCCGCCCGAGCAGCGGCGGACCCCATCGCCACGCGTCGTGCCGCCCCCGCCTCAGCGCAGCCAGTGCGAAGTAGTGAGCCCCAGCCCTATCCGCGACCCACCGATCCGGCGGCGCGTGGCTGGGCGGCGCCCCCGCCCTGGACGGCCGAGCAGCTGGGGGCCTTCGACGAATCAGCGGACCCGCCGGATCGCGACCTTGGCCTGGGCGGCCATGAGCCGGCGATGGAGGCGGCCGAGCGACCCACGGCGCCCATCGCGCCGCTCACGCCCGCTCCTTCATTCCTGGCCGGACGCTCGCGCATCAGCCAACCGGTCGGTGGGCGGCCAGCCTCCTTCGCGGCCGACAGGAAAGGTGATCCCATGGCGCTGCCGCCGCGCGCGTCGCCCGGTCCATCTCGACTGGCCCGTCAGGCCAGTCCAGCGCCGCCACGCCGCCCACAGGACACCCCTGAGTGGAGCCAGCCACGACGGCACGAGGCGTACCCCACGCTCACCACGCGGATGAGGCTCAGCGGCACGCCGCCGATCGCTGTCGCCGCCGTGGGCCTGGCGCTGGCGGCTCTCGTGCTGTACTTCCTGCCCGGCTTCCTGGCCGGTGGCGACCCGGCCGAACCGACAGCGCGACCCTCGCAGGTGGCGCTGCCCACCCCGACCCCCACGCCCAGCCCGTCGCCGGAGCCTACGCCGCAGGTCTACACGGTCGCCGGCGGAGACAACATGCTTCGCATCGCACGCATGTTCGGACTGACCGTGGAGCAGATCGCCTGTTTCAATGACATCGAGGACGTGAACCGGCTCCAGATCGGTCAGGAGCTCATGATCCCCGAGGACGATTTCGAGTGTCCGGGAGGCGCGAGCCCTTCTCCAGGGGAGGAGACGAGCGAAGCGCCGGGGCGATGATCAGAGCGAGGCACCCTGACCGCGGTAACCGCCGGACGGCTATCTGGGAGCGAGGTTGATGGCAGTGATGCGGCCCGCCTCCACGCGGAAGGTCGCATCCAGGTGCTGTGATGGGGCACCCGGACGGAGTACCAGCAGATCGGCCTCGTAGGTGTTGCCCGTCTCGCGTACCTGGCCGGGGATCATCCGCAGCCCTGTGTCCGCGCGCAAGAACCAGCCGCCCACCTGCTCCACGCCGCGCATCGTGCGCACGTTGCCCAAGACATGGACGCGCATCTCGGCGCGCTCATCCATCAGCTCCACGGCCGCCTTGCGGTCCCCGTCGTTGAGCTTCTCGAAGAAGGTCTCCATCGTCTCAGCAGCTCCCATGGCGGGCAGTCTAGCGTGAGGGCGTCTCGAGGGGCTTCAGTCTCAAGCGCCGGGTGACCGTGACCGAAAGCGCCGACGGCTCGCGCCTGGCCATCGAGGCAAACGATCAGGGGTTGCGGAAGATCTGATGACCACCGACCCGACGCCAACGCACGGAGAGCTGACCATCGATCGTCATCCACTCGAACGTAGCGCGTCCGTCGGGTCCAGCGAAGCTCCAGGTCATCTCGACGATCCCTGGTGCCCCTTCGACCGCTTTGACCCGCAACGACGCAGGCCAACCGGCAGCCCTGTCGGCGGAGAACCGGTCACACGCCGCGACGAAGTCGGGTAACACGTTCTTGAAGAGAGCTCGCTCCGTAGGCGAGAGACGTCTGTAGTCGCCAAGGAACGAGTCGAGGACCTCGTACCTCACCTACCCATCGAGGTGGGAGATGAGCGCATCGAGTCCTTCCACGACGGTGCTTCGTGCAGCCGCGGCGTCTCCATCGGCCTCCCGCTCCATCGCCTGCCATCGGTCGGTCCAGAACCAGGCCTGGTTGGCGGGGACGGCGACGACGGGCACGAGCTCGGCCGTTCCGTCACCGCGATCGATGAGCCTTATCTGCGCCTCCGGGCCATCGAGATGGAAGCGCTGGCGAAAGTCGGCCGGGAGCGCGACGGTGCCGCGCGCCTGGATGGAAAGAAGGTAGCTTTTCACGATGACAACATAGCTGCGATGTAGCGATACGTCAACGCAGCCGCGACGCGCGACGTCAGAAACTTCTAGAAGCCGCCGCCCGAACCGCCGCCTCCGCCGCCACTGCTGCCGCCACTGAAGCCACCCGATCCGGACCCCGACGATGACGGCGAGTTGCCGATGGTGCCGATGGCCGACATCATGCCCCCGAGGTCCGGCACGGCGGAGGCCGACATGAGCCCCGGCGCCACGCCGCTGAAGCCACCTTGCCCGCCGGGGCTCGCATCGCTGCCCGTGCCGTACCAGACGGGCGCCCAGACCGCGCCGCTCGTCGCGCGGCCATCCCTGACGTCCTCGACGCTCCGCTCCAGGACCTTCTGCATATCGTCCTGGAGCCCCAGCGCCACCGACCAGACGGCTGCCTGGTCGGGGGTCTCCAGCCAGGGCAGTCGAGCCTCAGCCACCACCTGGTCCATGGAGCGTGCCTGCTGCATGGTCTTGTGCAGCGTGCGCTTGTACGCGGCGAGCATGGCGAACAGCATCGCGCCGGGCATCGTCCGGGCGGGCATCACGCGCGCCAGGATGAGGATGATGATGCCCGCCACCCCGACCGCTACGGCCACCAGCAGGGCGCCCGAGGAAGGCAGCACGAAGCCCGCCACGCCCAGCAGGAAGCCGGCCACCAGGGTGGCGCCGCCACGGTAGCTCCAGCGCTTGGTGGACTTGCTGGGCGCCTCCCGGAACCAGTTCTGGCGCGCGACGTGGGCCTCGAGCCGGCTGTCGAAGGTATCGACGGACTTGCCGAACTCAAGCAGGTCGTCCGGGTCCATGTAGCCGCCCGGTCCGCTGCCGCCGATCGCTTGGAGGCGCTTCAGCGCGTAGTCCTCGGCCTTGGAGGTCGGCAGCTTGCGGCGGTTGCGGATCAGCTGTGGATCATCGGTGCCCGGATCCAGCAGTTGCACACCCACCTTGTCGCGCAGTAGCGCATCGTGCTTGCGGAAGGCCAGCTCGCCCCGGCTGGCCAGGTGCAGCATGGCCGTGGTCAGCGTTCGACGGGAAGAGCGGCCGTCCATCAGGAGCGCGCCGGCGGCGGGCGTCAGCTCGGCCGGTGGAGCCGGCATATGGATCGACGGGTCGTCCAGGTACATGGGGTCCTTGCCGTAGCGGAGCCATGAGCTGCCTGCCCAGCCCACCAGCAACAGAAAGGCGAGTGGCGCGCCCAAGAGGCCGATGACAGCGTTGATCTGACGGCCGCGCTCCAGCGTCCCCGCATGCTCGGGGGTCGCGTTGGCATCGACCCGAGCCAGGGCCACCTGCAGAGCCCCGCCCAGGTCGCAGTCTCGCAGCAGCGGCAGCATCTCCGTCTCGAAGATGTGCTGGCGCTCCTCGTTGGTGAGGAACGTCGCTCGGTAGCCGGGGCCGGCGTAGAGCTGGACCTGCCCGTGACAGCCCCCCGTCTCGTCCATATCGAAGAGGATCACCAGGCCGTCATCGAAGCCCGCTCGGCCGACCCCCCACTGATCCATCAGCGCGATGGCGTCGCGTTCCGCGTCCTCCGGCGTATCGCTTTCCGGCTTGACCTGGGTGTAGACCACGACCTCCGCGCCGGTGCGCGCCTCGATGCCCGCGATGGTGGAGGTGGCATCGGCCTCCGTGCGAGGGTCGAGGACCTCCGCCAGGTCGTAGACCACCTGGCCGTCGACCGGCTCGGGGAAGGGAGGCCCCGCGGCCGCAGAGACGACCGATGCGAAGGCCAGCAGCCAGATGACGATGGCAGCCGCGGCCGCGATGGCTGCCCGGCCTTCCTTCATCTCGGTCAGGCCAGCGCAGGTTCCGGCAGCGAGGTGCGGATGCGACGCACCAGCTCGGCACCCATCTCGTAGCGTCCGAAGCTGGGCATGATGTACGTGCCGTCCACCAGCGGTCGCATCTCGGTCAGGAGCTGGAGGGACATCTCCAGGCCTACTTCCGCGCCACGGTCGCCGGCCGCGTGCATCGCCGCGCGAACAGCGTCCGGGATGGTGATGCCCGGCACCTCGTTGTGCAGGAACTCGGCGTGGCGCGCCGTGTGCAGGGGCAGGACGCCCAGCAGCACCGGACGCGGCAGGCGTTCGCCCCAGCGCAGCGACGCTCGCTCCATGAATCGCTCCCACTGTGAGCGCGCGTAGATGGGCTGGGTCATGATCAGGTCCGCGCCTGCCTCCAGCTTGCCGGCCAGGCGCCCGACCTCGTGATCAAGGTCCGCGGCAGTGGGATCCAGGGCGCAGGCGATGGTGAAGCCGGCCGGCGCACCGATGGGCTTGCCCGCCTGATCCTCGCCGCGATTGAGCCGCCGCAGGATGGAGATGAGGCCTGTGGAGTCGATGTCCCAGATGCCCGTGCCGGTGGGGTAGTCGCCCACACGGGGCGGGTCGCCGGTCAGGGCCAGGATGTCGCGCACGCCCAGGGCATGCGCACCCAGCAGCTCCGATTCGAGCGCCATCAGGTTGCGGTCGCGAGTCGTCAGGTGCACCAGGCACTCCAGGTCCAGGTCGTGCTGGATCCCGAAGGCCACGGCCAGCGCGCCCATGCGCACGCGGGCCATGGCGCTGTCGCTGATGTTGACCAGATCGACCCCTGCTTCCTGGAGCAGGCGGGCCGCCTCGACGGTGCGCTCGATGCGTACGGAGCGTGGCGGATCGATCTCCACGCTGACCACGAAGCGTCGCTCAGCGAGGGCGCGCGCAAGACCGGTGGGCGGCGGCGGTTCCTGAGCAGAGCCACTCCCGCCACGCTCCGCGATGGTGGCCCGCGGCGCGGCCCCGGACCCGAGCGGAGCGGCGGTGGCCGAAGCGGTGCCCTGCTCCCGGGCCAGGGCGCGGTCGAGCGCCTGTCGCATGGCCGCCACATGCTCCGGCGTCGTGCCGCAGCAGCCACCGATGATGCGCGCGCCGCTGGCCAGGAAGCGCGTCACCGCATCGCCGAAGTACGCCGGTCCCGCGGCGTACACGAACTGACCCTCCACGCGCTGGGGCAACCCGGCGTTGGGCATGATGGAGCGCGCCAGACCGGCCGACGGGAGGCCCATCTGATCGAGCGCGTCCAGGCACACGAGCGGCCCCACGCCGCAGTTCACGCCCACGGCATCGACCCCCGCCGCGGCCAGCGCGGTGGCGGCGGTCTGGGGGCTGGTGCCGTCCATGGCCACCAGGTCCTCGCCGAAGGTCATCTGCGCCACGATGGGCAGGTCGCCCAGGGCGCGCGCCTCGGCGATGCCGGCCAGAAGCTCGTCGAGGTCGCTGAAGGTCTCGAAGATCAGCAGGTCGGCACCGCCCTCCAGCAGCCCCTCGATCTGCTCCCGGAAGGCGCCCCGGATATCTGCCTCCGACGCTCGTTCCGGCGCCCGTACGGCGTGTCCCAGCGGCCCGATGCTGCCGCCCACCAGCACGTCGCGGCCGGACACGTCCCGCGCCTCACGCGCCAGCTGGGCGGCGCGTCGATTGAAGCGCGCCACCTCGGGGCCCAGCCCGAACGGTTCCAGGCGGAAGCGGTTGGCGCCGAAGGAGTCGGTCTCGATGGCGTCAGCGCCGGCGGCGATCGATTCGCGGTGGATGGCACCGATCAGGTCGGGTCGGCTCACTACCAGCTCGTCCAGCGCGCTGCGCTGTGGCACGCCACGACTGAAGAGCAACGTGCCCATGGCCCCATCGAACAGGATGGGCCGCCGGGCGAGACGCTCGGCGAAGGCACGGCGCGCATGGGAGTCCTGATCACTCATGGCCACAGGGTACAAGCGAAGCCCGCCGCATCGGCTCTAGCGGCCTCCGATACACGAGGATCAGAGCCTTCAGATGCGTCCCCGCCGGCGCAGCAAGGACAGCCGCACGCCGTCCCAGGCGATCTCGGGCGCTGGCGGCCGGCCGTTGTAAGTCGAGGACATCGACGAGGCGTACGCGCCCGCCACCCCGATGGCCACCAGGTCGTCGCGCTGGAGCGGTGGCAGGGCGGCCTCTCCCAGTCGGTCCGTGGATTCGCAGACAGGCCCATCGACGCGGACCATCAGCGCCGGCTCGCCGCCACCGGGCGCCGGCTCGACGGCGCGTCCCATCGACGTCAGCGCGAGGAGCGGGTGCTCGGCTCCGTACAGCGCCGGTCGGATGAGCTCCGTCATGCCCGCGTCCAGCACGACGAGCGGCCGCTCGCGGGAACGCACGTGTAGCACGGACGCCACGAGCCAGCCGGCGCCGGCCACGACCGCTCGGCCCGGCTCGATCGCCAGCCGCTTGGGTCGGGCATCCTCCGGGAGCTCTTCCAGCTCCTGGTCCATGGCCGCGGCGAACGACCGGGCGCTCGGGACGGAGCCCGCCAGCCCATGATCGACCGGGAAGCCGGAGCCACAGTCGAGCGTGTCGAAGTCCGGTAGCGAGGCGCGTTGCAGGCCCAGCACGCGCAGCCCCACGCGCATCGCCGAGCGCCACGCGTCGACAGCACCCAGCTGTGAGCCCACGTGGACGTGAAGCCCTCGCCAGCGCAAGGGCCCCGACACGCCGCCGCCCGCCTCGATGACCCCAGCGAGCTCCTCGGTAAGCACGCCGAACTTGGAGTCGGCCGCGCCGACCGCCAGCCCGTGATGGGTCTCGGGACGGACCTGTGGATTGAGGCGCACCAGCACGTCCAGCCGAGGCTCGCGTCGATCGCTTCGGCGTCCAGCAGGGCCTCCAGCAGGCCTGCTCGCGCGCCGGCCCGCGGTCTCCATCAGGCGGGCCAGGACCGCCGCCTCCTCGGCCGACTCCACGCTCACCCACAGCGGCGGACGGCCCGCCTTGGCTTGTGCTGCCGCTGTAGCCAGATCGTGGGTGCTCTTGCCGATACCCTCCAGCGCGGTCAGGGCCATGGGGAAGCCTGCCCGGCCCGCCAGGAGAAGCTCGCCCCCGGACACGGCGCTGGCCCCGAAGCCGTTCTCCGGCAACCGTTCCAGGAGGCCCGGCAGTCCGTTGGCCTTGAGCGCGTAGAGGCGCAGCCAGGGATCCGGGAAGGCAGCGCGGATGGCCTGCGCGTCGGCCTCCAGACGCACGAGGTCGTAGAGGTAGAGTGGCGTCCCGTACCGGCGCGCCGCCTGGCGCATCGCTTCCTGGGTCAGCGCTCGCATCGGGCAAGCGTACGCGGGCACCGGTCTGCGAGGAGCCGCCGGCGCGGGTCCCGAGGGAGCCGCCTGCTGAAAGGCGACTGCTATGCCCCGGGCACAGGGCGCCTCGCCTCGGCGATCGCGGCCCGGCCATCATCATGCGCGGTCGCGTCTCGACATGAGCGATCGGAGGATCACGATGCCTGCCAAGAAGGAGATGCCGGACACCATCCGGCGCTCACCCAAGAAGGCGCAAGAGACGTGGGCGAAGACGCACGACAGTGCGGTGGAGAGCTACGGCGAAGGCGAGCGGGCCCACCGCACGGCCTTCTCGTCGCTCAAGCACTCCTTCGAGAAGGTCGGCGACCGCTGGCAGGCCAAGGACGAGAAAGGACCGTCCGACCCTCAAGCGGCGAAGGGCGGGCAAGACGCTCAGGACAGCGGCAGTGAGACCTTCGGCGGCGTGGACGTGCTGGGCAACACCAAGGGTCAGCTCTACGAGCGGGCGCGGGATCTGGACATCAGGGGCCGCTCATCGATGAGCAAGAACGAGCTAGCGCGAGCCATCGCGCGCAAGCAGTAGTCCGTCTCGCGACCCCGCGGTCGCGACCCCGCAGCCCTCAGGCTCCCGGCACCAGCCGGCGCACCAGGCCCAGGGCGGTGGCCACCAGCGAGATGACCAGCGCGGCCAGGGCCGCGTAGACCACCACCTCCAGGTCGAACTGGCCGGGCGGCCAGCCGGCGATCCTGAAGCCCAGGGCGAGCCAGCCACTGACGAAGGCGAGCAGCAGCAGCATGGCCGTGTTGACCAGCAGCCCGACCAGCCCCAGGGCGAAGAGGTTGAGGGGCAGGCTGAGCAGCGACACGATGGGCCGGATGTAGGTGTTGATGAGCCCGAAGATGGCCGCCACCACCAGCAGGTCCCACCAGTCGTCGCCGAAGTCGAACCGGATGCGGGGTACCAGCAGGACGGCCACCAGCAGGGCGATGGCGTTGATGGCCAGGCGGACCAGGAAGTCGAGCATGAAGCCTCCGTGACGGCGGGCAGAGCCGCGCCTGCGACATGGTACGGGTGGGATCGTCGCGCGCGACCGGACGGCCCGACGGGTAGCATCTTCTCGAGCCGTTATCGACCGGATCATCGCTTGTCCGCACGGGCCGCCCTTCGCCCCACCATATAGCGCACCGCCACCGGAGCTGCCATGACGACCGAGCCCTTCATCCCCCTGGTCGAGGACACGCGTCCCGCGCCCGCGACGCGGTTCCAGCAGGTGTTCCATGTCTTCCTGGACGACTACTTCGCGGCGTATCCAGTGTGGGCCACGGGCATCGGTCACCACCCGTCGGACCATCAGTGGGGCGACTTCAGCGAGGGCGGCCGGCTGGCCCGACTGGCCATGGTCGACGAACATGAACGGGTCTTCCGCGACATGTCCGAGGAGGACCTTTCGGCCGACGAGCGAATCGACCGCGGGATCATACTGGAGCTCCTGGACCACCTGCGCTTCGAGGAGGGCGTCCTGCGCGAGCCGAGCTGGGACCCCTTGGCCTACGTGTACCTTGCTGGCAGCGGGCTGTTCGGCCTGCTGGCGCGCGACTACGCGCCGTGGTCGCATCGGGGCAACGCATTCCTCCACCGGGTGCGGGGCCTTGGGCAGGTGTTCGAGGACGCTCGAGCGAACCTCGTCGGGCTGCCCGACCGACCGGTCTCGCTGCTGCACACCGAGACCGCCCTCGCCCAGTCGTCCGGTGTGGGCGACCTCATCGATGAGGGCCTGGCCGAGGCCCGGCGTCGCGCGGAGACCGGCGAGGAGACGGACCTGCCAGCCCGGCTGGAGGACGCCGCGGGACCGGCGCGCGAGTCACTGGAACGGTTCCGAACCGCCCTGGACACAGAAGTACGTGCCCGCGCGGAGGGCGATGGACGGCTCGGCCCGGAGCTCTTCCAGCAGAAGCTGCACCACACGCTGTCGAGCGACCTGGGCTACGAGGAGCTGCGCACTCGTGCCCGGCGGGACTACGAGCTGGTGCGCGGAGAGATGGTGCGGCTTTCACGCGAGCTCTGGCCGTCGTGGAAGCCCGGGGAGCCGCTGCCGGAAGCCACTGACCAGACCGACGACGTGAACAGCCGCATCGTGCGCGATGTCCTGGACGCCAT